>Ga0209633_10000994_pt1 | contig 30794 bp, 27 predicted proteins | sample Cruoilmetagenom1_FD_187290 | JGI IMG/M metagenome (GOLD analysis project Ga0209633, IMG submission 187290) | Oil polluted marine microbial communities from Coal Oil Point, Santa Barbara, California, USA - Sample 1 (SPAdes) (version 2) | ecosystem: Environmental > Aquatic > Marine > Oil seeps ... | reverse complement strand
CTCCATAATGGAATTCTCTGTAACCATATCAAGAGCACTTGTTGCCTCGTCAAGAACAAGTACAGAAGGATTATGGTAAAGTGCTCTTGCTATACCAATTCGCTGCCTTTGACCTCCGCTCAATCGAATACCCCGGTCTCCTACAATCGAATTATATCCTTCATGCATTTCAGAAATAATAAACTGATGGATATTAGCAATTTTTGCCGCTCTTACGATTGCATCCTGATTTATCTCCGAGTCCGATACTCCAAAAGCTATGTTTTTCCTGACTGTATCATCGGTTAAATAGATATGTTGAGAAACATATCCAATATTTTTCTGCCACGAAGGTAGAATCTTATCACTAATTTCCGTACTATCGATAGAAAGAAATCCTTCCTGGGGGCGAAGTAACCCTAAGATAATATCTATCATGGTAGTTTTTCCTGAACCTGTCGTTCCTACAAAACCAATTGTTGTATTTACAGGAATTGTTAGATTTATCTTTTTCAAAACTGGTTTATCAGTTTTGGGGTAGGAAAAAACCATATTTTCCAGCTTAATATTCTTTCGAAATGCAAGAACCTCTTTTGATGTTTCCTCTTCATGTTTATCTTCTGTAGCCTGCAGCCCGGTTGTCAACTCAGAATAGATCATCCGTCCGACTGCCTGGCCATAGCGAATTTTATTTGCAGATAAAAAAATAGCCTGAAGAGCAGGAAGTAGTCTATAGGCAGAAAATGCATATAATGATATTAGTGCAAAAGCCTGTCCCTCTGTTTTCCCCTGCATCAGAAGATATAGAAGTACCAGCATTACAAACCCAAAAGCAAATCCCTCAATAATATATTTAGGAATATCTCCAATAATCGCATTTTGCGCATCATACTGGGCAAAGCTGAATGCAGGTGCTGAATAGTAATCAATATAGACCTGTTCTCGTCCCAGGAGTTTTATATCCTTGATTCCGCCGAATGCCTCAAAGGTTGCTTTATATCGATCACGCTCTGCTTCTAATCTTTTTTGGCCTATAGTATTAATTGTCTTGTTAAAGGCAAAATAAACTATAACATAAGTTCCACCTAGAATAAATAAGATCACTAATGAGACAACTGCATTAACCCAAAAGAGCATTCCCATAATCAGTACTACTAAAAATAATTTTGTTCCAATATCCATAACAGGTGATACAATACTGCCAGCCAGTGTCCTGGCTTCTCCAAGAACATTTTTACTCAATTCCGAACTGTTACGATTAAGGAAAAAGACATAAGTCTGACGTAGATAATGGCGCAGAAGGCGAGTAGAAAGCCCATACATACACATTGCGGCAAAACGATGCGTAAGCCAACTGCCAAGAGCACGGGCAAGATTTGAAAAAATTAAAATGAATAAAACTGCCAGCCCAAAAAATAATAAAAATTGACGATCATTGGAAAAGCCAAACCATTGGAAAACAGCCGAAAAATATTTATTCCCATGGATCATATCAGGATTGGTTGCAACTGAAATAAACGGCAGAATCGAGGTAATTCCTATTACTTCAATTACGGACATAATAAGGTTAATACTAAACACAAGGATCATTCTTTTACGTTCTTTATCTGAAAGTAATGAAAGAACCTGTTTTATTGTTTGAAACATTATAACTCCAGGAGAATGACGTTCTGTTTACATTTATTTCTATTCATTACTCTACCTCAGTGCTGCAAAACTTTACCAGTTCATCTACTAGTGCATCATCATCCATAGGGTTCTGTACAGCAATACGAATATATTCACTATTTTTAGGAATTCCATTTTTACCGGTAAGATCTTTAATAAAAAAACCACGAGTAAGAAGAGATTCGGTAAGTGCCCGTGCAGTAATTCCTGTGCTATCTTTCACACGACAGCAGAGGTAATTAGCTGAAGAAGGCATAGGTTCCAGTAATCCGGATTTTTCCAATTCCAAAGCAAAACGTGCACGTTCCTCTGCTATTTTATCGCATGAACGGGCATAAGCTGACCGGTACTTCCCAATTGTCTGAAGAAAAAATTCTGCAAAAGAATTAATATTCCACACAGGCAGGTCCCGCCCAAGGCTTTCTACTAACTCCGTATCCCCGGAGCCCAGTACCCCAAGTCTGAGCCCAGGAACCCCATAGCTCTTACTTATACTTTTAATAACTATCAGATGAGGATTATTATACATATAGGAGCTGCTAAAAATGGTAAAACGCCTGGTTGAGTCAGCAAAATCGATAAAGGATTCATCTATTACAATACGTTTTCCTTTCTCTCCTGCATAATGTACAATATCTTCCAGATCTTCCTGGAGAATAAAGTTGCCGGAAGGATTATCCGGATTAATTAATAATAAAATATCCGCTTTATCAAGAGCAGCCTTTATATCATCAGCTCCGTAACGGAAGGTTTGCTGATCTTTCGGATAACAGGAGACTATACGGTCATCTCCAAACCTGGCCGGATATTCATTGAATGAGGGGAAAAATAGTGCTGCAGTTCCAGGCAGATGCCGGGTCAGGCGATCAATAAGTTCTGCGGCACCGTTTCCTACCACAATTTGAGAAGGATCACACTCAAACAGGTTGGATGCAAGAAGAGCCATAACACCCTGCCCTGAAGGATACTCGCCAATTATACGGCTAAAGCTGTATTCAAGTTCTTTCATGTATTGATAATTCGGAAACCAGGGATTTACAAGATAACAAAAATCCCGGAGACCTGGAAAACGCCAGTATCCTCCATAACGCTTCTGTATCTTAATAAGCCGTTCTTCCGGTGCTGTAAAAATGACCTCTGCAATGTCCAGATCCTGCCGGTCATCTATCTCGTACCATTTTTCTCCCTGAAGGGGGAGAGCTCCCAAACCGGCCTCCTTTAGAAAGACAAGGACCTTTAGAACCTGCTCATAGTATTCATTATTTCCAAACGCAATACTATAGGCATCCAGAAATGGCAAATAATACTGTTTGATAAAGTTGCTGGAAAATTTGTAAATATTTACAGTTTTATAGTAATTATGAGCCTTTTTGTAGTGAAATTCGTTTTTCGAAATAAAATCGATAATACAAAACTCATCATCAAGGAGAGTTACTGTACCATCCATATGCGGTTCAAACTTATCTACAACTGCCAGATCAGGTCTTGGGTCCTCACACAAACGATGAAGAATCTGTGAATCAAAAACAAGATCACTCTCAAGTAAAAGGGTATCATATTGTGCAAATTCCTCACGTGCAAGCCAGAGTGAGTAGATGTTATTTGTTGTAGCATAGTCGGGATTCTCAACATAGATAACAGGAATACCATCCCACCTATTACCCACATGATTCCGAAGGTTCTCACCTTTATATCCTATTACAAGGACAATTCGCTTTATATAGCATCTCTTACTATTATTAAGTTCTGAAACCACAGTAAGAGCCCGGTCTATTAATCTCTGTCCATTTACCTCTACCATACATTTGGTATTATCCGAAGTGACAGAGCCTAAACGCTTGCCCATCCCTGCAGCAAGAATAAGAATTTGATACGTTTTTTCCATATTAGTCCTTTATTATTTCATCCATTTTTCATACCACATTTCAAACATCAGCAAATACCACAGCTTCTGAACATTTTCCTGCCTGCCTGCCATATAGCGATCCCTAAGCTTAATAATTGGCTCTGGGTTAAATATTCCCTCACTTTTCAATCGGGAAAAATCGAGATAAGTCATAAAATAATCTTTAAGTTCATCACGAAACCATTGAACAATAGGCACTCCAAACCCCATTTTGGGACGATCCATCAATTCCTGAGGCAGATATCTATGAGCAATTTTTTTTAACAGATATTTCTGTACTGATTTCCCACTACCCAGACCGGAGGAATTTGAGCGTATTTTATAATCAGAGGAAAGTTGTGCGGCAAACTCCAGTATTCTGTGGTCAAGAAGAGGTTCACGCCCCTCCAGGCTTACTGACATTGTTGCCCTGTCCACCTTAGTAAGAATGTCATCAGGAAGATAGGTCTTGTAGTCCACTGCCAGAATTCTGGAAAGAAGATCATTAATCTCCGGATCAAGCAGCTTATCCGCCGAAAAAAGGTTCTCCCGGGTATCCGGCCACTCTGGGAAAAGGGCCATAGCTTCTTTTTTAGGAAAATCTTTACTTATAACTTCCAGATATTCGCCAATACTTCCAGCCGAAAGAAGTTCGGAAACCTTTTTTAACCTGGTCTGATAATTATATGTGCCCGATATTCCAGGAATACTATCCAGCAATCCACTGTTTAAAAGAGAAGCACCTCCACGCCGGACAAAACCAGGGTATCTGCTGAAATTGCGATAATAGGAAAGTGCAAGAGAATGTTTACCATACCCTCCAAAAATCTCATCCCCTGCATCTGCAGAAAGGCTTACTGTTACATCCTGACGGGCTACACGACTAACAAGAATGGTCGGAATGGCCGAGCTGTCTCCAAAAGGCTCATCATAGATCTCCGGCAGTGTAGGAATTATCTCCGCAGCCTCCCGCTGTGTACAGTAGTACTCAGTATGATCGGTCCCCAGATGTTCCGCAATTTTTTTAGCCCAGGGAGCTTCATCATATCCCTTCTCTTTAAATCCTATGGTAAATGTCTTAAGGGGAGTGGACATCTGAGACTGGAGTACTGCTGCTACAGTACTGGAATCATAACCTCCGGAAAGGAACATCCCGACTGGTACATCAGAAACCATCCGATATCCGAATGCCGAGTGGAAAAGCCTGTCCATTTCATCGGCTGCCTCATCTTCAGAAATAACTAATCGTTGTTTATTGTATCCATTTTCAACACTCCAGTAGCAGTGAGATTCAAGTTCTCTGCTCTTGAGATTAAGGCTGATATAATGACCAGGGAGAACTTTTTTAGTCCTCTCCATAATAGACTCAGATCCCTGAACGTATCCGAACTGTATATATCCTGCAAGACTCTTCATATCGATCCGGCGCTTATAGTGGGGAGAAGCAAAAAAACTCTTCAACTCTGAAGCAAATAGTAATACTGATCCGTCCCAGTAGTAGTAAAGAGGTTTTACTCCGGCCCGATCCCGGTAAAGATAGATTATATCTGTACGTTTATCATAGAGAGTAAAAGCAAACATCCCAATAAACCTATGGATACAATCGTTCCCCCATGCCTCAAATGCTGTTAATAGCACCTCTGTATCCGAGTTTCCAGTGAACTGATAGCCCTTATCTTCCAGATCTTTCCGAACGTCCCTGTAGTTATACATTTCACCATTAAAGACAATTGTCCGTCCAAATGCTTCCATTGGCTGATGCCCTGAAGGTGACAAATCAATAATAGAAAGACGTCTCTGACCAAAACCAAGATGATAATTATCTCTGTGTTTGAACAGCACTCCCCGATCATCGGGTCCACGATGAAGAAGGGAATCTGTCATTCGATCGAGTTCGCCGGATCCATGAAGTTTGGTATAATCAATGAATCCTGTTATGCCGCACATTATATTCTTCTCTGCAGGTGATCACGCCATGCAATTGCTTTTCCAACCGGGTAGAGAACTAATGTATAGAATTTCTTTTTATTACCTACTACATCTCCAATAATTTTTCTCAAACCATATCTGAGGTGCACAGACATTCGAATATAGTGAAGAAAACTAAAAAGCAGCTCTTTATAATCAGGAATTATTTTTTCATAGTATCTATTAATATCAAGGAGAAACGAATATCTCATACCGGCGGGAAATAATATTTTCTTTTTTTGCAGGGTTGTCAGACTTTGTGAGTCATCTTCATAACGATAGTAAATTCTAAGCGAATCGTTAAGATGCAGTGCCTTATATTTAAAACCTATTTCATTCCAGACAGTAGTTAATAGTAGGTGATGGTCGACTTCTGTGTTAAATAAGTGGTCTCTAAGTACATCGGTACGATTAAATCCCCATTTTTCTCCTTCGATCCTGTACTTATGACGCATCTCAAAGATATCTCTAATCCAGGGAGATTCCGGGAAAGGTGTACCAACCAATTTACCATATTGGTCTACACAATTGCAGACAACACCACTTAGCTGTTCTCTCTGCTGCAGGTCTACAGCTTCCCATGCATTCAGCATTTTTTCCAAAGCTTCCGGTACAAATTCATCATCTCCGTCTGCCACAATAAAAAAAGATCCCCTGGCTTCACTTATTCCCAAATTCATAGCACTTGGTTTTCCCCTGTTCTCATCAAAACGAAAAAACCTGACTGGAAAAGAAGATGTTTTTGCATATTGTTCAATCAGCTTATCAAGACCATCTTCAGAACCATCATCAATAACAATCCATTCAAAGTCTAAAAAGGTTTGAGATTCCAGGCTTTTAATAACACGTTGTATTTTATTGGCACAGTTATAGCATGGTGTGCAGATTGTAAAAACATAATCATTATCTTTTTTCATTTAGTACTCTCTTAAACAAACTTTCCCACTCTTTTATAATTAAAGAGCCTTCATATTTTTTTGATGATTCTACTGCATTCTTTGACATCTCCTGTAAAAGATTTTTATCTTTCATTAATAGTTTCATCTTTTCAACAAGCATATCAATATTGTGCATTGGAATTAAAAAGCCATCCTTACCATCAGTAATTATCTCCCGCGGACCAGTGTCGCAATCGTAACTTATTACAGGGATACCCAGAGCCATAGCCTCTAAAACAGCATTTGGGAAACCTTCGTACAGTGAGGTCAATAGAAAGACTTTACATTTTGCAAGTTCAGGAAAAGGTGGATCTAAAGCCCCGGTAAAGGATATTCTATCTCTTTCGCCAAGCTCCAAAACTAATTGTTTTAATTGTGATTGCTTATCACCCTCTCCTATTAGTTTTAATTTCCAGCCATTTACTTTTGAGAAGGCTTCAATTATTGCCTGTTGATTTTTTACTTTAGCAAGCCTTCCCATTGTAACAAAGGTATTTTCCTTCCTTTGAAAGGCTATTTTATATTCATCCATATCTGGAATAGGATTATGAATTACCGTTGTATTTTTACACCATGAAAACATCTTTTTTAAATCATAACTAACGACTACAAGTTCAGATGCATACCTATAACTTAATCTTCTTAAAATTTTCCAATAAATGGGAAGTTCGTCCAGTTTAGGATTTGAATGTTCGGTAATAATAATTGGGATCTTCTTTTTTACTGCTAAAATAGATATTATATTTATCTGATGTAAAAAAGATATAATTATATCCGGTTTCTTTGTACTGCAATTGTAAAATGCTTTTTCCAGATTGTGGATCCTTAGAAAAAACTTTGTTATTTTATTTCTACTAAAGAAATTTTCTTTTGTTTCCTGAAGGTGTTTTCTGACAATACCATCCGGAATAGAATAAAAATCATTCTCGGAATTTTCAATAGTTAATATTGTTACTGTATGCCCAATATTATGAAAAAGCTTGGCAAGTTCTACCAATACACGTTCAGCACCACCGGAAGTAAGCCCCCGACCAATGAGTGTTATGTTCATTTATAGACACTCTTCGAGAAGTGCTTTATATTGTTTTCCAAGTTCCGGCCATGAATAACGTGTGGGTGGGGCTGATTCCCTTTTCAAAGTCCGTTCCATCCGATTTATTAGAAAATGTTTCATCTTCTCATGTTCGTCACCAACAAAATGCTCTCCAAACCCTTTGATAATACCTCCGGCATCGCTATTTTCCGGAGCAACCAGCATAACCTCGGTTTTAAGACCTATGATCTCAAAAACCTTTCCGGTGATAATACCCCGTTCTTCCAGGGTAGCATGCCTCTCAGTGGAAATAAGTACCAGTGCAACATCAGCACCTGCAACAGCGGCTAGCGCTTCTTTTCTCGGAACAAAACCATGAATAACAACACGATTCTCAATATCTGATATCTGTACATATTTCTTTACCAGTTCTACACTTGGTCCATAGTAATGAAACTGCCAATTAAGATCTGGATGAGAATGATAGATATTCTTTAAAGCAGCCAGAAACGGAGATAAATCCATCTTCTCATATAAACTACCCGCAAAAATAATAGAAAAATCAGTAAATGTTTTTGGCTTTATAGCTTTTAGATAATCACTATCAAATCCATTTGTAACAAAGTAATACCGATTTTGTACATTATACTTCTTGTACAACGATTCATAATGTGATTTTGAAACTGTGACAACAGCTGAAGCATGCTGTATATATTTTTTTTCCAGAGAAATTATCCATGGTTTATTATTGGTCTGTTTAATTGGATTATTAGTCCAGAGATCTCTGTAATCTAAAACATAGGGGACAGAAAAAAACTTTGAAAGGTGGTAAGCAGCCTGAAAACTTATATAGGGTCCTGCACTTACCAGGATTATATCAACATCATCCCGGGATATCTTTTTTCCGGCTTTAACTGCAGCTGATATCCATGGCCACCATATTTCATAGCGTATTAGTCGGCAAATACGTCGAACAATTCCGCCCATGAGATATCTAAAAATAGACTGATTCTCTAATGAGAAAAACTCAGGAACAATCTCTTTAAGAAAAAATCCTGTTCGAATTACCTTGATACCAAGTTGTTCAACCTCTTTTTTATAGTATCCTTCTTCCTGATTTTTTATTGATCCGGTAGTATCTACAGTTATTACCGTAACACCGCAACCCTGCTTACTAAGCTCTTTTGCAATATTCCAGGTTCGATTTACAGAGATTTCATATCGTGGGGGAAAGTAAAAAGAAAGAAAAAGAACATTCATTGGATCACCTGGATTTCCTTACAAGACTTTCTTCACCCTTAACATAGTCTGTATCACAATTAGTACAATGCAACTCCTTATCCAGTTTTGCACCACATTCACAAATCCATCCATGTTGTTTTGAAGGATTTCCATAGACAAGGGCATAGGAAAGCACATCTTTGGTTACAACAGAACCAGCACCTACAAAACAGTATTCACCCAGAGTTACACCACAGACAATTGTGGCATTTGCTCCTATTGAAGCTCCCTTTTTTATAAGTGTTTTTTTATATTCATCTTTTCTTTCTACAAATGCCCGGGGATTGATAACATTGGTAAATACACAGGATGGACCGCAAAAAACATCATCCTCAATTATTACATCATCGTAGATAGAGACATTGTTCTGAACCTTTACACCATTACCAAGGACAGCCCTGCTTCCAATATTAACATTCTGACCTATAGAGCATCGTTCACCAATACTGGCATCTGCCATTACATGAGAAAAATGCCATATCTTTGTCTCTGTTCCTACAACAGCTCCCTCATCAACATAACTTGATTCATGTACAAAATAATCAGACATCAAGAACCTCTTTAATTGTATTACAGATAAGATCTATCTCTTCCTCTTTTAGAAAAGGATGCATAGGCAGGCTCATTACTGTTTCGGAAAGTTTATTGGATACGGGATAATTATCCGGCTGTTTTAAATAAGCAAATGCTTCCTGTCTGGGCAGGGGCATAGGGTAATGAACTGCCGTGGGAATATCTTTATCTGCAAGTTTTTCACGAACTAAATTCCGTTTTTCAGTCTGAATGGTATACTGAGCCCAGGTTGAACGGTTATAAGGTAAAACCACAGGAGTTTTAACAAGATCTTTTAATCTTTCTGTATACATTTTTGCTACTCTATTCCGTGCATCAATTTCGCGGGAAAAATGTTTTAACTTTGTACTTACTATAGCCGCCTGGAGACTATCCATACGACCATTAATACCTATTTCACTATGGTAATATCTTTTTGCCTGTCCATGATTTGCATAGAGTTTTACCTTATCTGCGAGGATATCATCGTTGGTAAATACTGCTCCTCCGTCACCATAACAGCCAAGTGGTTTTGCAGGGAAAAAAGAAGTTGTAGCCAGAGTGGATATATTGCATGACTTTTTCCCCTTATAATCTGCACCGAAAGATTGTGCCGCATCTTCAATAACCCAAAGATTATTTTCGGCTGCAATAATGTTAATTTCCTCCATTGGAGCACACTGCCCATAAAGAGAAACAGGAATTATTCCAACTGTTTTATCTGTAATTTTATTTTTTATTTCTTCCGGATCAATAGTAAAGGTAGCAGAATCCACATCTGCAAAAACAGGGACTGCTTTGTAAAAGCTAACCATACTTCCGGTTGCAATAAAAGTAAACGCAGGAACTATAATTTCATCTCCAGGTTTTACTCCAAGTGCCATAAGAGCAAGTAAAAGAGCATCCGTTCCTGAAGTGCAGGGGATGGCATGTTTTACCCCCGAAAAGGTGGCAAGTTCACCACCAAGAGTTTTAACTGCAGGTCCATTGATAAACTGATTTGAATGAATCACCCTAAATATCCCATTCTGAAGATCACCGTGCATACTATCTCTTTGAAGAGATAAATCTACAAAGGGAATAGCTTTATTTCGGGTTTTTAATAATTCAAGAGAATCTTCTGGACTCACTGCTCTATCCACTGTATCTAGTATCTCAACATCTCTGGAAATAAATAGAGCATCATCACCAAGTCTGTTAAAAGCTTTCTTTAACTGCTCATCTTCAGGATCTATAGCTTCCCAAACTTCACCATCTTCAGATAAAGCAGGCAGCCACTGAACATATGAAGAAAATGTTTCTAATAACTCTTTTGCCTCACCCAAAGAGGACTTAAAAGAAAAAGAAGTATTCCTCATAAGTTCTCTTGCAAGAACATAGTGTAAGGTTTGAACGCTGCCAACATAAACCCAGATACGAATATTATTAGAAACAGCTGTATTGAAAGCTAAAATTGAAGTTTCTTCATAAGGGGTGCGTTTTACTAATATATCTACAACAATATTAACATCTAATACTATTTCAGAGACCATATTTACCAGACCTCTTAAGACCTTCTATAAAAAGCTCTTTATCAGTTTTTGATGTAGCGTGGTAGATATAATCCGGACCCAGAATTGTTTTAATTTTATTAAGCATTTTTTTCACTTTAGGGTGCAAAGTAGAAGTATCTAATTCTTCTTCAATATTAACTTTTTGCTTTTTCTGCCCTTCCTGTAGATTTATTTTTCCGTCAGGAACTTCCACTACAATAGGAATTTTCTCATCTTTTAATTTAAGATTATCAGGCCATATAAGCTTCCCATTTTCATAAAATGCATTTATCAACATAATTGTTCCTCCTCTACTAATAACTAAGTCGTTCCATAAGTCTTATACCGGAAAGTATATCCTCTCTACTAGGAAACATCTCCCATTTGTCCTCGGCAATATACTCATAAAGGGTATCGTGTCCCTTGCCGTAAACATGATCTATTGTAAAGTCCATATCCGGTTTTTCCATTCCTTCCACATCCCAAAAATCGATGGTATTAAGATTAGTTCCGGAAAGTCTTATAGTTCCCTTTTCTGCAATAAGTGTAAACTCTGTAAGATAGTTTTTTGAATAGGTGCTTACTGTTGCATTTATTGTTCCCACTGTTCCATTTTTAAAGCTGCAAACAGCAGATACGGAATCGTAGACTTCGAGTTTTCGAAGACTTCCACCAAGTCCTTTTCCCTGTTCAATTTCTCCAAAAAAGAAATGTACCATATCCATATAATGGCTTGCCTGGGTATAGAAAACTCCTCCATCCAATTCTTTGGTGCCATGCCAGTCTATGTCAAAATAGGCATCGTTACGGTTCCAGAATACATTACATACAAACTGATAAACTTTTCCAAGTTTTCCGGAATCAATTAGTTCTTTCATAAATGCAACCAAAGGATTGTATCTGTTTTGATAGACAGGAAGAAGGGTCTTTCCAGCATTATCTACTCTGCTGAAAAGTTCATAAGCCTCCCGTACTGTCAGGCTAATGGGCTTTTCTACCAGAATATATGGAATGTCAGTATTTTCTGCAACCTCTGCGGCATGACGTGGATGCATGCCGGATGGTGTTAAGACTGCAGCTACATCGACATATGGTAATTTTTTATAATCTGTAAAGTATGGGACACCAAGTTGCTTTGCTGTCGCCGAAGCTTGTTTCTCATCTGTATCACATACATATGCTATTGTTATACCTTTTGTCGCTTCAACAGCTTCAATATGCCGTTTTGAAATTCGACCACAGCCGATTAAAGTTATTTTCTTCATTTTTTCCTCTTATGACTCTATTCTTATGTATTTTACTTCCAAATCAAGAAATATTTATTATAAATGCTTTAAAAAGCTAAACTATATTAGCTTGATACTTTCAATAAATTGTAAATAATTTTTTTCTGCATTATATTTAATATTCCACTTATTATAGCTGACAGTTCGTATGCTACTATTTTTGTTTAAATAAAGTTTATATAAAGCACTAGCTAGATCTTCTCTGTCAAAGCCCACTTCAAGTAATATCCCATTATCAGTATCAACCTCTTCATCAATTCCCCCAACATTAGGGGCAATTATTGGAACACCATAACTCATAGCCTCCATTATCGCTACAGGAACCCCTTCACTCTCACTAGTATTGATAAAAACATCTATATATTGCTTTGAATAATATTCATGTATTTCTTTATTTGAAACCTCTCCCAGAAACTCACATTTTACATTTTTATTACTGGAAACCTTTTTTGCATATACTTCTAACCTCTCTCTTTCTTCCCCATCACCAATATGAGTCCAGATAATATTGATTGATGGATTTTCATCTCCAAAAGTTACAATCCCGTCTATTATTCTATCTATTCTTTTAACAGCAACACACCCTGATACAGATAAAACAAAAAGCGCTCCATCCGGAGAAATTTTTGATAAACAATCTGGAGAAACTGTCCCTAAACGGCTGATCTCAATATTTTCTTTGTTTATTGAATAATTTTTTTCCAGGTACTTCTTGCCACTCTTAGAAATTGCAAATATTTTATCTACTAAATTACCAAATTGCTGTTTATACGGCATATAACTAAATTCTCTTCTTTCACAAAAAACATCATATCCATGTGCTCTGCAGATAATCTTAATCCCAGGATATTTTTTCTTCAACAAGATAAGTGAATATGTCTGGTAATCAAACCAATATGAATAAAAAATAATTCGATTACTAAACTCTATATTTGAAATAAATAAATCAAACTGCTTTTTTCTTTTTAATATTTCAGAAGCAACAAGAAAAGCTGTTTTCACTGTAGAAAAATGTAATTTTCTATTTCTTATAATATAAAATATTTCTTTATAAAAATAAATGTTTACCAAAATTGTTAATAAAGTTTTTATTTTCCCTAAGGTATTTTTTTTAGGATTTTCACATAAAAAAGTATCAACACTTATTCCCTTTTTTAATTTTCGTACAGTCCCATTTTTACCTTTACTAAGAGGTAAAAATGTAATTACAACATCTTTTCCATCATAATAGTTTATCTCTGATTCCATAAAATATTCACCTAGATAATAAGGGAAAGCATGAGTAATAATATAAATTTTTTCCATATTAGAAAAACCTTTTAATCTTTTTAAAGATCTTTCTGTCTCGATTTATTATTTGCTTCAAATAGAACCATGCTTTTTTTCTATCTTTTTTTTTTAATGCTTTATTGATCATGACATCATAAAAATTGACTATTTCATTGTCTAAACGAATTGCTATTTTTTCAGAATAACTATAATCGGTAATCTTTGAAAATATTGCCAGTAAATAATTAAGTCTCTTATCTATTTCATTATTTTTAGAACTAATCATTCCCTGATGTACACGATAGTAGACTAAACAGTCTTTTTGAATATAAGCACTTTTCCCATTGAACAGTGCTCTTATCCAATAATCATAGTCCTCATATAATGCACGGCTTTCATCCTGATATCCAATAGAATCAACAACACTTCTTTTCATTATCACACTGGAATTACAGATATTATTATTTAGTATCAATTTTCCTTTAGTTACTTTACCAACATCAGAAGCCTTCAAGACAGAAATTGAATAATCATTTTCATTTGAAAAATTACTTCCAATAATATCATATCCCTGTCCAATAAAAGCCAACTGAGTTTTTAATTTTTCAGGGTGCCATTCATCATCAGAATCAAGAAACGCGATAATATCACCATGTGAATGCTTAATACCATAGTTTCTTGCGGCTGCTGGCTTTCCCGTATGATCAATTAATAAAATGTGTATTCTAAGATCCTTTTGCTTTAGCTTTTCTAAAGATTTTCTGACATCTGCAGAGGATCCATCATCAATTACAAATATCTCCAAATCACTTAATGTTTGGATTAAAACTGAATCAATTGCCTTCTCTAAATAATCTATCCTGTTATAATGAGGTATTATTACACTAACCATTTACAATCCTTTAAAATTATTAATAAATTGTAATAATTTTATATCGTCCAAAATGATCTGCTTTAAATTTTCCTTCAAATTCTTCATTTCTTATTTGATTTATATTTGAAGCAGCCCCCTTAATAATATCTGTTCTGTTAAATTCATCCTGATAAGAAGATCCCACAATCTTTAATAGCTCATTTTCAAAAACAGCATCTACAGACACAAAGTACTTAATTTTTAATTCTTTAAGTATTTCTATAATGTTACGCTTATTTATACTTTTCTGAACTGTATTCAGTTTATCAATAGTTGATCTACCCTCCCATGATAGTGTTGCTAAAGAGCTAAGAAATGTCATTTGCCCATCTATCCATATCTCATCCTCTGCCATATTCTCCTTCATATACTCCACAAGACGGTAGTAATCAGTCCCATCCTCTTTTACCATAATAGTATTGTATGCAGTTTCAGATAATGTAAATAATAGAAAAACTATAAAAAGAACTAATCCTATCTGTTTAATTTTGTTATCCCCATGCTTTTCTGATATTTTTTTTAAAAAAAGCCCACTAACAAGAGCCATAAACACAGCAAATATTAAATTATAATAGATATGGAAATATATTGCTTTAGCCCCAACAACCAAGTAGACAATGGATCCCAGAAGAAAAGTTACAACTATCTGTTTCTCTTTATGTTGGAGGAATACTAATGCATATACAAGTGCAGCAATTGTTACAATAAAAAACTCAATGGACGCAAACCTTACAAAATGTTCAACAAGAATTGCATACATTTTTATACTAAACAGTATATTAATATCTGTTAAAAAATTACCTGCAACCGAAAGCACATTAAACTGCTTAAGAAAGAAAATTGATCCAAGTAGAGAAAGACACAACAAAACCATTAAAGCCCAAATTCTTTCCATAATCCAGGAAAAAAATTTATTTATAGTTTCATGCTTTCTGATTATTATCAAAGATACCAGAACTACAAGAGCAACTTCCACAGCAAATATTATTAAACTCCGTGATGCTTCTGTCGGCAGCCCGGCCAGGGATGTCTTATGGATGGCAAGGGGCAATAGTCCATAGATACCGGTATTATAGATATTCCGTAAAACAATACCCTTTCTCCCGGCCTTCCACTCGTTTATATTCGGCAATGTAAGTAGAATAGGAGCATACCACAAAAATAAACTTATCTTAACTGCTGTCCCAATACCAAGCCAGAGAGCTGCAATAATTAGCAGATTAAGCTTTCCACTTTCCATGTATTTGTTCACATAATTCAGGGAAATAAACATAAACAGAATAGTAAAAATATCCAGAGGTATTACAAATGAAGCTATTTGATAGATGGCTGTAGAAGCAAGAAAAGCAATAATTAATAACGCTGTGTATTTCCCTGTCCACCTGGAAAAGAAACGCCAGGCAAAAAATAGCCCCAAAGCACCTATAAAAGTAGAAAACAACCTGGCAATTAATATTGGATTAGCCCCTGGGAAAAGAAAAACAAGAACAGCCAGAGCCCACTCAACAAGAGGTAAATTTGAAAATTGATTACGAAATCCTTCAGGATTATTAACAGGGTCAACCTTGTACTTTAATTGATAAACAAAAGGAGAACCGCTTTTTACCATACCTATTGCAGGATCAAGGACCGTAGAATATTTTTGTGCATGGGGTTCCAGGGGAGGCTGATTGTAAAGGGGGATCTTTATGGAAATAAAAAGTACAAGTACCAGCAATACCAATAGAGGGAAAAGATACTTTGGTACCTTTCTTTCTAAAAGAGACGGAGTATTACTCTGATAAAGGTCACCGATTAAAAGACGGAGCAGAAGCAGGAATATTGCCAAATTGTATGCTGTCCCTATTCCACTGATTTTACCTCCAAGGAGTAAAATAGACAGAACAAGAACTGCCCATCCTTTTCTTTTACTGCGCTGCTCTATACCTGGTAAAAAAGAAAGGCCAACAACTAAAAGCAGGGTTGCAATAACAAAATCCAGCAGAAGCCGATTGTAGTTTAGATTTGCAACTTCGTATACACCGGGAATACGTAAAATATCTGTTCTTGGTAATCTAACCCAGGGAGTAATATCATATACAATAAATGTATCGCTCTCATTTTCAATATAGGATACAAGTTTGTCAGCTTTTACCTGAATATTTTTTTCTCCCACATCAATAGAGAGGTACTCAAGTTTTTCTACCGACTCTTTGGGTAATCCAAGAACAAGTTTCCTGTTCATTCCCCGATCATCAAACCAGCTATTCTTTCCTGGAATACGTACAACTGTTTCCTGCTGGTTCTGTATATTCAGTTTTTTTATAAATGCTGATTCAATTGGATTATCAATACCTATTAGAGTAAATGTAACCTGTTCTGTATAGACATCTTCTTTAAGTACCTGGTAAAAGAAAAATATTGAATGCAGAATTAATGCAGTTATAATGATAGAGGATTGTAATAATATTGATTTTTTTTTCATTGACTATCTCTTTGTGTGGTCATTTTCTACCTATTGTTTAGTATAGTTCTTCTCAAGCCAGTTTCTATTTCACCATTATCTATTCGAAAAATTTTTTGATTTATTCAATATCAGGAATAAGAAATTCTTCTGAGCTCAACACAGGCACACCACAATTAAAGAATTTTTTATCATTCGTGATAATCAAACTACAATCAGACTTCTTTGCACTCAGAGACTGAATTACATCCTCAAAATCAAGGTCTGAATCCTCTTTACAAATGAAGATCGCATCGGTAATTATATTCTTTCCAAATGAAACAATTTCCCATTGTTCTACTACCAATTCATAAAATTCAAGAACTGCCTTTTTATTTTTTATAATATAATAAATTGTAGTTAGTAAATCCTCACTAATAACTATCTGATAATTCTGATCTATCAATTTTTCAAAAACTTTTAAAGAAAAGCTGTGGTTATTACGAGTGCTATCCAATAAATCAAGGATAATATTAGCATCTAAAAAAACCTTATTCACTAATACTTCCCAATTTTTTCTGCTTTAATATTTTGTATAAGTTTTTCACCAATATCGCCATCAGCAATACCCGCATATTTTAGAATCGAAGCCTTTTTATTCTCTTTTTGAAGTATTAATTTTCGGTCTATAAGCTCTTTTACTTCATGTGCATATCTATCCGGGACAAAAACCCCCTTATACTGATGTGATTTTCTATCTTCAATATCAATATAGTCATAATCCAGGAGGATCTTTCCACTTCGAGTCAATTCCCTGATACTTAAACTGGTAACCATTCACTGCCTCCTTTACATATCGTCATATTATTAATATACACAATACACAGGTTGTTGTCAAATATATTTTTTACCTATCGTTTAGTATAGTTCTTCTCAAGCCAGTTTCTATATTCTCCGCTACTTATCTCTTCCATCCAGTCCCTGTTTTCCAGATACCATTTTACAGTATTCTCAAGGCCCTGTTTAAAAGTTACAGTCTGCTTCCAACCAAGTTCTTTTTTAATTTTACTGCAGTCCACAGCATAGCGGCGATCGTGGCCTGGCCGGTCACGGACAAAGGTAATAAGGGATTTGTATTTATCCGGATTATTCCCTGTCTGATGTGCAACGATTTCGCAAAGTCGCTCAACAAGCTGAATATTTTCCCACTCATTCTCACCACCTATATTATAGGTTTCTCCAGTAATCCCGCTTTGAATAATTTTCCAAAGTGCCAGGTTGTGGTCCTCTACAAAAAGCCAGTCCCGGATATTTTTCCCATCGCCATACACCGGAAGAGGCTTCGTATCCAGTATATTCTGAATTATCAGGGGTATAAGTTTTTCCGGGAACTGATAAGGTCCATAGTTATTACTACAGTTACTCATGGTTACCGGCAAGCTGTAAGTATGATACCAGGCCGTTACCAGATGGTCCGATGAGGCCTTACTTGCAGAATAGGGACTTCTGGGATCATAAGATGTATTTTCTGTAAAAGAGCCCTCCTCTCCCAGAGATCCATAGACCTCATCTGTAGAAACATGATGAAATAAAACGTCATCTCTATCTTTCCAGTACTCCCTGGCAGCCTCAAGAAGAGTCCAGGTTCCAATAATATTGGTATTAATAAAGTCTCCTGAGCCATGAATAGACCGGTCAACATGGCTTTCTGCCGCAAAGTGAACTACAGTATCGATGTCATACTTTGAAAATACCGACTGAACAAGGGTTTTATTACAAATGTCTCCATGTACAAAAATATACCGATCAGGATTCTCTTCGGCAATGTTGGTAAGATTGGCCGGATTTCCTGCATAACTGAGAAGATCCAGGTTTACAACCTTTCCATCAAAGGAAGGAATTGCAAAAATCATTTTAATAAAATTGGTCCCAATAAAACCACAGCCGCCTGTTACCAGAATATTTTTAAGTTTTCTTTTCATTGTTTATCTCCAATACTTGTTTGAGATACTCTGCCAGACTTTCCTTCCAGGAGGGAATAGAAATTTGAAAAGTATCTTTGACCTTTTGTGTGGATAGTACCGACCACAAAGGCCTTTTTGCAGGAGTTGGAAAATCTATACTTTTACAGGGAATTATTTCCGGTACTTTATTGATTAGTCCCATTTGAAAAGATATTTCTGCAATCTTCTCTGCAAAGGAATACCAACTTGTTCTACCATCTCCGCAAAAATGGTATGTTCCATAGGCATTTGAGTCCTTAAGTATAATTGCAGCTATCAATTCAGCAAGATCATGGGTCCATGTAGGGCAGCCAATCTGGTCATCAACAACTTTTATTATATTTTGTTCTTTAAACAAACGCAGCATAGTGCTAACAAAGTTTTTCCCATATTGACCGTACAACCAGGCTGTTCGAAGAATAAAAAACTGGTCGGTTTCACTGGCAATTCCCAATTCTCCCTGCAGCTTTGTTTTACCATAAACACTTTGTGGTGAAGTATTATCATTTTCTAATAAAGGATCTGCTCTATTTTTCCCATTAACAACAGATCCATATACGTAGTCTGTAGAAATACTAATAAGCCTGGCACTAATGATCCTGCCAGCACGTGCAAGATTTGCAGGTCCGCTTACATTTAGAGCAAAAGCAGCATCAGGTTCCGATTCTGCCTTGTCTACTGTTGTGTAGGCAGCACAATTAATAATCCAGGAAGGCTTCTTTTCGACAACAAAGTTCCGTACATCCTCATAATTTGTAATATCAAGATCCATATCTGTTGTAAGTATACTTGAAAAGTAATGTTTTAGTATTTCAGAAACTTCCCTGCCAAGCATGCCATTTGCACCAACTATCCAGATCAAAACTGAGTCCTGCTATTTTCCTGAGAAGTAAAAGCTTTCAAATAAGGAAGAACTGCATCCTTTTCCGAAACAATGGCCATTTTGTAATCAATCGGCCATTCAATTGCAATATCAGGATCATTCCACTTAATACCACCCTCGGCTTTGGAATTATACTCGGCTGTTACTTTATATACAAAATCTGCGGTTTCACTTAACACAACAAATCCATGAGCAAATCCCTGAGGAATATAAAGCATGGTCATGTTACTTTCATTCAATACAATTCCATACCACTGCCCATAAGTACTTGAACCTTCCCTAAGATCTACAGCTACGTCCCAAACCTCTCCGGAAACACATCGAACAAGTTTACCCTGCCCATAGGGGCTATTTTGAAAATGAAGTCCACGTACTACGTTTTTTGTACTCCTGCTATGATTATCCTGAACAAAGAGATCGGGGATGCCTGCTTCCGAAAATTCACTCTGCTTATAGCTTTCAAAAAAAAAGCCTCTGTTATCTTCAAAGGCTTTTGGGGTTATTACAAATATCCCTGCTATGTCGATTGTTTCAAATGTAAATGGCATATTTTAGTTTTCCTTAATAAGATCGATAAGATATTGTCCATAACCTGACTTGATAAGCGGAACAGCAAGTTTTTCAAGTTGTACTTTATCTATGTAGTTCATTCGATAGGCAACCTCTTCAATACAGGCAATCTTTAATCCCTGCCGGTCTTCAATAGCTTTTACATAATTGGATGCTTCCATAAGGGAGTCATGAGTACCTGTATCCAGCCAGGCAAAGCCTCTTCCCATAATTTGTACTGCAAGTTTATTCTGTTTAAGATATTCTTTATTTACATCTGTTATCTCATATTCACCCCTACTGGAGGGTTTTAAGTTTTCGGCTATTTTAACAACACTGTTATCATAATAGTACAAACCCACAACAGCATAATCAGACTTTGGATCTTCTGGCTTCTCTTCGATTGAGAGAACTTTTTTGTTTGTATCAAAATCAACAATGCCATATCGATGAGGATCTTTTACCCTGTAACCAAAAACTGTTGCTCCACTTTCCTGTTCTGCAGCGCTCTGCAGCAGTTTTGATAAATTGGATCCATAAAATATATTATCTCCTAAAATAAGGCAGACTGAATCATCTCCAATAAACTCCTTTCCCAATACAAAAGCCTGTGCCAGGCCATTCGGTATTTGCTGTATTTTATACTCTATTTTTATTCCCAACCTGCTTCCATCTCCAAATAATAACTGGAAACGAGGGGTATCCTCGGGTGTGGAGATTATTAGAACTTCACGTATTCCCGACAGCATAATTGTAGACAAAGGATAATAGATCATCGGTTTATCATAGATGGGCAGTAACTGTTTACATACTGGAACTGTCGCAGGATAAAGGCGCGTTCCACTTCCTCCTGCAAGAATTATCGCTTTCATTTTTTTGCCCTCTTACTTATTCCGCAGGCCATTTCAATCTTTAGAGCCAGATCAACAGGATCTTTCTCTTTTGCAAAGAAACCACGGTTATTTAAAACTTCTCTATTCTCTTTACTGTCAAAACAAACAACAGGAAGTCCAACAGCATCATATATATACAGTTTGGCATTTGCTTCTCCACTTTCTGAAAGAACCTTTGGAGAAACAGCTGCATCAGCAAGTTTAAGATAGCTTGCTGCCTTTTCATAGGGAATGGGTCCAATTAAAGTCACACGATCTTCAATTCCCATTTCTTTAAGACTGTTTCCAACCTCATCCAGAGGATATCCCATAAGTAAAAAATGAATATTACCAGAGGTATGTACTATCGAATCAAGAAGATATCCAATCCCCTTATTCCTTTTTAATCCTCCAAGATAGGCAACAATCTTTTGTTGTGGGAGTGTACCTTTTTCCAGTTCTATTGGTAAAACCTGGGGATTAAATAATGATTTATCCGGATAATCTGGTTCTACTTCTAACTTTTTACCAGGAACCATTGATTCATATCTTTTTTTTAATCCTTTAGTACTGGTAATTACAATATTTGAATGTTTGACTAGAAAGAGTTCAATAGAATTAAGAATTTTTATAAGTAACCCGTTCTTTACCGTACCATTGCTTACAAGCTCACCGGAAAGGGATCCCTGAGAATCAAATATTATCTTTACCTTTCTAAAAAGACCTTTAACCATTATGCCTGCTAAAGCTCCTTCATGAAGATGGCAATATAGCATAGTTGGTCGATATCGAAGATAATAATATTCCAGATATATAAGTAGAAAGAGATCCAGAAAGGGTTTGTATAAAGAAAATCCCGGATCCAGTTTTTTATACCCTGGCAAGGATGGTATTCGTTTTATATTCAACCCTTCCAAATTTCTACCAAGTGAATATGTTAAGAGTATAATTTCATTCCCTTCTCTTTTCAATCTTAAATAACTGTTTAATACACGAATATGACAGCCACGATCTGAAAAGAATGGAGTTGGAGCTATCATAATTATTTTATTTTTCATGATTTTTCCATATACTTGATATTACTATACTTAACCCAGTTGTTTTGCTAAAATACCAATAGATATTAGTTTTTAACTAAGGAGATATTCATAAATGACTAATTGCAAAATCTGCGGTTCTGTACTACCAGAACTAGCAGAAATAACATCATATGATTATCTTATCAAACAAGGTAACTCAACACCTTTTCAGGTATTTTACTGCAAAAAATGCCATATTGCCACCACTTATCCTGAAATTAGTGATTCTGAATTAAAAAACTATTATCCATCTACGTTTGAAGCTTTTAAGCATCGTAAAGGATTTCTTCAACTATTAACTGCTTTTAAGCATAACAATGAAATAAAATGGTTTAAGAAAAAATTATCTTCCGGAGCAGAAATATTTGAAATCGGTGCCGGCAGGGGAGAATTCCTGGACCGATTAAAGAAACAAGGATTTACTGTAAGTGGAACAGAACCCAGTGAAAACGGTAGAAATCAATGTTATGAAAGCTATAATATTCTTCTTGAATCACCCTCTGCTGAAAAAACTGTTTTTACTAAACAGTGGGATGCCATTATAATGAGGCATGTACTTGAACACACATCAGATCCTGTAAAAGTACTTACTACAATTTATAGCGGATTAAAAAATAATGGTATTTTGTTTATTAAGATTCCAAAATACAATTCCTGGGAAAAAAGATATTATAAAAATTATTGGCATGGTCTTGATTTACCCCGTCACAGATTCCACTTTACTAATCAAGGAATTGAATTACTGCTTAAACAAATCGGATATACAAATATTTTAATTTCCAATGAACGCATTCCCACAGATATCCTAAGAAGCCTCAACAATAAGTGCACAGATCATGTTAATTTGTTCTGTTATCTACCCAAAAGTATTAAACTATTAGTATCCATAATTATTTCACTTTTTATTAAACAAAATAGTTTAGGTAGAATGATAATAGTTTGTAGGAAACCATAAACATATTTCTTCTTTTATATCACTTCCTTTTTCTCTGCAATAAAGAAAAGAAAAATAATAACATAGATAAAATCAGATAATCAAATCTTTTATCGTGCTTATAGAAGTATTTTTTAGCACCAGATAATTTCCAAAAAAGGCTATCATCAAATTTTAATGTCTTAACAGCGGCTCCTTTTAGATGAAAAGCTCCATCTGTAACTTTACACATGATTGAAACACCATTAGACCACAATCGATAACATAGATCTACATCATTATAAAATAAAGGGAATCTATCATCATCAAAAAGATAATCGATTTTTTTTATATGCTCCCTCTTAAGAAATAAAAATGCTCCAGGAGCCTGATCAATATAATGATCCTGAGTAAAATCAAGATCTGAGAGCAGATACATTTTTACTTTATTTGCGGAACAAAACCATCCTTTATTTATACATAGCATAGATAAAAATAAGCTTCCAAAAGAGGGAAACCCTCTGTGCATATTACTCTGGATAGTCCCATCTTCATTGTACAGAACTGTTGTGAATGCTGTATCTTTTGTATTTTCCAATGCATCAACAAGTTTATCAACTACTCCGGCTTTGACCACAATATCTGGATTGACTACTGCTATATATTTACCTCTTGAAGAAGCAAAGGCTATATTATTAGCCTTTGCAAACATCTCGTTTTTACTGTTCTCAATTAAAATAACATCTTTAAAACTTTTTTTTATAAAATCGCAACTACCATCCGAAGAGTTGTTATCTACAACAATAATCTCATAAGAATATTTTTTAATGGTATCACCAAGGGACTGCAGACAATTACCGATATATTGCTCACCATTCCAATTTACGACAAGAACTGAAAGTGTAATATTATTTTCCATTCTGGATATTCCTGATCAAATATAATTCCTATCGTTAACATATTCAACAATTTTTTCCAGGCAATAATTCGCATCAATTTTATTAATAATAAGACCTTTTTCATATTCTTTGACCCGCTCTGGGGGAGCTCCAATATTAAAAACTGCAATGGGCATACCCATGGCCATTACTTCATCTACAACAAGATTATAAGTTTCACCACAAATGGAAGGCATTAAAACAATATCGACTCTATACAATTCCATAAGTTCTGGAAGATCCTTTTGATTATAACTCCCCATAAATCTCATTTTATTGTGTAGATAATTATTTTCAATAGTTCCAAAAACCAATATTTTAGCATTAATTTGTTTTTCATCTATTATTTCTGCAATTTCAAGTAGCATTTTGCCACCTTTTTTATAGTCTATCCTTCCTAAAACTCCAATTATTAAACATATATTATTTTTTTGCTTATAATTCACTTTTCTTAAATTTTCGATTAGTACTTTTTTCTTTTCGATTTTTTTTTCATTTATAGTAAAAATATTACTATACATTTCTTTAGTAAAATCTGAATAAACTACAATATTATCTGCTAATTTCAATAATTCACCCCATGCAGAACGCCATATATTTATATTTTCAAACTTTATATTACTCTCTGCTATAGAAGGTATTTTATTTTTCTTAATACAAACTCTGCAATAATCTGTATCTAAACAGGCGAAACAGAAATTATTTTTATAGTCGATTAAATTAAGTGTAGGGCATATATAATAAAAATCATGTAGATGTATTTCAAGGAATATATCTTTTTGGGTTACATTAGAAATTAATATTTGTAATAATTCCATATGTGAATAGTATCCGGTCAATTGATTAATAATTATTTTTTTAATCTTCAATCTATCAAAATATAATATTAAATCCTCAATTTTCTTAATTTGATACTTTAAGGAACGTTCACCTTTATAAATAGTTATTTCAAAAAATGCACCAAAATATGACCTAAACTGTAATACAGTACAATTTTTTTTTATATGATTAATATAATCCTGTGAAAGTTTTTCAGAGCCACCACCTTTATTATGGTCAAAACTTAAAACTATATCATCTTTAGAAATAGACTCAATATCGATATTTTTTAAGGTTTTAGAAAAATAAAGTTTTCTTAAAATTAAGTTCTTAATTTTTTGAAAACTCCAAGACCTTTTTATTCTTCCTGGAATATTATTATATATTTTCTGTATGTTAGGATTCATAGTGTTTTTGTTACTATATAGAATGTTGTTTTAAGTAATTCATATACAAGTCTAAAAAATACTTTTATCCTCTTATCTTTGTAATATTGCATTATAACAAAATATTTTTCAACCTTTTGTTCAAATAAATGTCTGGGATTAGATCCACTATCAAAAAAGTTAACCACATTACAATTGTTGATTTCATTATTATATTTCAAATTTTCTTTTTATCTTCTTTTTAAAATTATTTAATCTTAATCTAACTATAATAATTCTTATGAGACTTTTTATATGCCTATTCATTTTCCATAATGCTTTCTGGTTACTCCCATGAACTAAAGCAATAAATAATTCTTCTTTAATTGCTGAAGTGAGATTACTGGAAGATAGCGAGCCTTTATGAAATCTAAACGCAGCAATTTCCTTCTCAAATACAAATGGGATCGAGTATTTACCTATTTTTAAAAATAAATCATAATCCATTGCATATTTATAATTCTTGTTAAATCCCCCCACTTCTAAGAATATTTCTTTCTTAATAAATGTTGATGGATGTGTTATAATATTCTGGTTTAGTTGTGTATTATAATCATAATTTCTTTTTTTAGATGTAGAATACATTCTTTCACCATTTGTGTTTATAAAAAATGCCGATCCGGTTAACCACAGAGGTTTTTCTTTTTTGAGAATACAAAGGACTTCTTCGATAGCACCTTTAACATAATAATCATCTGAATGTATATGCGAAATATATTCTCCTTTAGCTAAATTAACTCCTTTATTCATAGCATCCGCTATACCATTATCATTTTCAGAAATAAAACTTATTCTATTATCCCTTTTAGCATATTTCTTAACTAATTCCAGTGTACCATCATTTGACTTACCATCAATGATTATATATTCTATATCTTCATTCTTACAGCTGATTACACTCTCTATACATTCTGAAATAAAAGGTAGTCCATTTTTCACTATCGTGATTATTGAAAGAGTAATATTATTCATACTTTTATATGGGTATTGAGTATATAATTATCAGTGAAATCAAGATAAGCCAATTCAATCCCATCTCTCAGTATTGTCTTTGCTTCCCATCCCAAATTTTGAAGCCTTCCTATATCCAGCAATTTTCTTGGTGTTCCATTCGGTTTACTTGTATCCCACTCAATTTTTCCACTATAACCAACTATTTCTGATATCATCCCTGCAAGCTCTTTTATTGGAAGATCTTTTCCTGTCCCTACATTTACAAATTCACCAATATCCCTGTAATCTTTATGCTCCATTAAGAAAACTGCAGCGTCTGCCAAATCATCGGAATATAGAAACTCACGGAAAGGCGAACCATCACCCCATAGAACAACAGGCCTACCTGTCTGTTTAGCTTCATGGAACTTGCGAATAAGAGCTGGAAGAACGTGGCTGGTCTCCAGGTTGTAATTATCACCAGATCCATACAGGTTTGTAGGCATAAGACTAATGTAATTTGTACCGTACTGCTCATTGTAGTACTTACACATCTTAATCGCACTTATCTTAGCTATCGCATAAGCCTCATTGGTTTCTTCAAGGGGACCTGTAAGAAGATACTCCTCTTTTAAAGGCTGAGGTGCATGTTTCGGATAGATACAGGAACTACCCAGGTTGAGTAATTTTTTCACATTATTGAGATAGGAAGAATGGATAATATTAGTGGCTATCATAGTATTTTGATAGTAAAAATCTGCAGGATAGGTACTATTGGCATAAATACCACCTACTTTTGCAGCAGCTAGAAATACAAGGTCCGGTTTTTCTGATCTAAAAAAATTTTCTACTTCATTTTGCCGTGTTAAATCCAGTTGGGAATGTGATCGCAAAATAAGATTATTATAACCACTACTCTTTAATTTTCGTACAATTGCCGAACCAACCATTCCCCGGTGCCCGGCCACATAAATTTTATCTTCTTTATTCATAATAATTTTTAACCTCAAACCCGCCATTTCTTAAATGGAGCTCTTTTTGTGCTTCTTCAAGATCATGTTTTACCATCATGGAAACAAGATCCTGCAAAGAAACCTCAGCTTCCCATCCCAGTTTCTCTTTTGCTTTTGTTGGATCACCAAGAAGAAGTTCAACTTCTGCAGGGCGAAAATACCTGGGGTCTACCTCTACAAGGACTCTACCTGTAGATTTATCAACTGCCTTTTCATCCACTCCCTCTCCCTTCCACTCAAGCTCAATATCCAGTTCATTAAAGGAGTATTTTACAAAATCACGAACAGTCTTCTTTACCCCTGTTGCTATTACATAATCATCCGGCTTATCCTGCTGGAGCATCATCCACATCATTTTGACATAGTCACCTGCAAACCCCCAGTCACGTTCAGAACTAAGGTTTCCCAAATATAGTTTATCCTGCAGTCCTGCTTTTATTCGTGTTGCAGCTCGTGTAATTTTACGGGTAACAAAGGTTTCCCCCCGGCGGGGACTTTCATGGTTAAATAGTATTCCATTACTGGCATGCATTCCGTATGATTCCCGGTAGTTAACCACTATCCAGTAAGCATAAATTTTAGCTGCAGCATAAGGGCTTCTGGGATAGAATGGGGTCTTTTCTGTCTGGGGGATTTCCTGAACTTTTCCGTAAAGCTCACTTGTTGAAGCCTGATAGAAACGAACCTTTTTCTCCATTCCAAGTATACGAATAGCTTCAAGGAGCCTTAACGTTCCCAGACCATCAGTGTCTGCTGTATATTCCGGGACTTCAAAACTAACCTGAACATGGCTTTGAGCTCCAAGATTATAGACCTCATGGGGTTGTACTTCCTGGATAATTCTAACAAGATTGGATGTATCAGTTAGATCTCCATAATGGAGATGGAAACGGACGTCTTTCTCGTGTGGATCTGAGTAAAGATGATCTACCCTTGCTGTATTAAAAGATGATGATCTTCGTTTAATTCCGTGAACATCGTATCCCTTTGAGAGAAGGAACTCGGCAAGGTATGATCCATCCTGCCCGGATATTCCGGTGATAAGTGCTTTTTTCAAAAGATTCTCCATATTTTTGAAATTTATAAAAACAGTAAAAATTATTCATGCAGAAAAACGTTCCATAATCCATCTACTAATATTCCGGTCGGAAAACACTACACCAAAGAGATCACTAACATTTTCTACTTTCTTCTTACTGAAATCTATTCGCATTATAGGATAGGATTTCCAGTTATAATCAGATTTATTGATCCAGAGCTTTTTAAAAAGTTCTCTATTCCTTCTATTATTTTCTTTTGTAGGATTCCCACTTAAACTCTGCGATGTTCTTTAATTCCGAATCGAAGTTTATACCTATCATATAGATCTCTTTATCTTCTGCCTGGTACTTCTCGTAGTATCTGCGCTCTTTTATCTGTTTAATAGCCTCTTCCTTTAAGTCGACCTTAAACTCAAAGATAAATATTGCAGTACTTGTTTTTAAAGTTAAATCTATTCTGCCTTTATTTGTTACATCCTCTGCAACAGTATCGTAACCAAGACTGAACAGGAATGTATATATTACCGATGCATAGTACCCTTCATAGCCTGCAAGCACATTTTTTACATAGTTGTTATACGGTATTGCAGAGAATAAAGATTTAAGAGTACTTTCCAACTTCTCCAGATCATTTAGATCAAAAGCCTTTAGAAGTTCAACCTCACCAGCAACCCTCTCTGTACTGCTATCTGTTAAATATGTATAAAATAAAGCGTATAAAGAGTTCTGTATTTCTATATTAGGGATCTTCATTTTATAATTTATTTTATTATTACCAATAATCTCTTTATCAAAGGTTAAGTACCCTGTTTGCCAAAGAAGGGCTATTAAATCTATTTTTTCCACATCAAAAGAATTTAAGGTCTCCTCTCCTACAATTAAATCTTCCAGTTTAGGTATATAAAAATTACTCAGTCTTAATTTTTCTATTAGGAAACCCGGGTTACCAGTCTCCCACCAGTAATTTTTAAAGGTACATTTCTTTGTAATAAACATTAGAATATCAAATGGATTGTATATTGGCTGCGCAAAGTAGTTGTATCCGTTATACCAGCGCTGAACCTCTTCCATATCGACACCTTTTAAATGCTCACTAAAGGTTGTCTCCAGATCATTCTGAGTGTAGCCTGTTATTGTTCCATACTCTTTATCTATGGTTATATCTGTTAGATTATTTAAGTTACTAAATAAATTTACTTTAGAAAATTTACTAACCCCTGTCAGCATAGCAAACTTAACATACTGGTCACTTGCTTTAATTGCTGAGTAGAAATCTCCCAGGATCTCTCTGTTTTCCCTGGCTGTTTCCATATCATTTATTGTATCTATTATGGGTTTATCGTATTCATCTACAAGAATTACGACCTTCTGTCCATATTTCTTATATGCGCCCTTAACAAGACGGTATAAATCTGAGTGTTTGGCATAATCCATACCGAAATTTTCACAATTATCTTCAATGACAAAATCAATCTTCGAATTTAAGCTTTCGGGAGTACGGACTTTACCGCCACTAAAGTTAATTTTAATTACAGGGTAGCTGACACTCCAATCCCACTTATCGTAAATAAAAAGACCTTTAAAGTACTCCTTACTACCTTTAAAAAGCTCGGCAATTGTATCAATTAGCAGAGATTTACCAAAACGCCTGGGTCTCGATAAAAAATAATAAGTTCCATTCTGAATTAACGTGTAGATATCTTCTGTTTTATCTACATAGGCATAATCATCTTCTCTTATTTTTGAGAATGTCTGTATCCCTGTTGGCAGTTTCTTCATAGTATCCTCTGCGTTAAGTATAACTCCTATACCATCTTAAGTGAAGTTGATATTTTCAAGGTTAGGGAAATATTTCTTAAAAGGATATATTGAAAACTGTTCTGCACTTCGTGAATAAGGTAGCCCAGAGGAAAAGTCCTAAACTCCTTATTGTACCCCTTTACTGTTATATTGCCTGTTTGAAAGAGCAGGGGATCCATAGGTTTTTAAAAAACTAATAGTATTTTTCAATATTTCTACCTGCTTTTCAGCCTTACTCCAATCCCAATAATTTGTTTTGAAAGCTAGAATTTTTGGTTGTATTATTTCAGCATTTGGGCATAAACCACCTTTATATTCACTCAACCTTTCTTTTGCTATTAATGATTCTCTTCCTAAAAAAGAAAAATCAGAAAACATTGGTTCAAGATAGGTTAACTTCCAAGCCGCATAGATACCATCTCCACCAATTTCGATGAACTTGTCTCTGAAATCATACCAACTAAGATCATTTCTATTTAATTTTACTGTCCAAGACCAATAAGTATGTTCATAATCATCTGGAACATGTTGAGGAACTACCCAGCTTGAGTAATTTTTTTACATCATAGAGATAGGAAGAATGAATAATATTAATGGCTATTATAGTATTTTAATAGTAGAATTCTGCAAAATAGCTGCTGTTTGCCTGAATACCACCTACTTTTACAGCAGAAAGAAATACGCCGAACCTAACATTCCCCGGTGCCCAGCCACATAAATTTTAGCTGCAGCATAAGGGCTTCTGGGGTAGAATGGAGTTTTTTCGGTTTGGGGGATTTCCTGAACTTTTCCGAAAAGCTC
>Ga0209633_10000993_pt1 | contig 30812 bp, 14 predicted proteins | sample Cruoilmetagenom1_FD_187290 | JGI IMG/M metagenome (GOLD analysis project Ga0209633, IMG submission 187290) | Oil polluted marine microbial communities from Coal Oil Point, Santa Barbara, California, USA - Sample 1 (SPAdes) (version 2) | ecosystem: Environmental > Aquatic > Marine > Oil seeps ... | reverse complement strand
AAATTCTACCTCTAGCAAAACCCCCTCTTCCCATAGCTAAATCCAAACCTATACATCCAGAAGAAATAGTTTGAATTAATGAATCATCATAATCACTTAATTTACTCATTACATTACCATATTTTTTAACTATAGCTTTTTTTATAAGTTCTAATTGAGCATCTTTATTAGTAGTATTTATATCTATTTTTTTCCTTGGTTCTTTTTTTTGTTTACTTGTCATCTACACTACCTCGTATCTTGTTTAAAATTATGTCTAAATCCCCAATTCCAGTATTTTCACATTTATTATCATTTGTTATTTTATTTATTTTTAACTCTAATCTTTTTTTATTTTGTTCTTGCATTTTATCATTCATTATAATTAAAACTTTATTTAAAACCCATTTTAATTTTGATACTGAAAAAATAGAAAGACTTACAGTACCTAAAAAACCTACATCTTCTTCATACTTAAAAAATGTACTTATAATAGTAGCACACTCCTTTAAAGCTTCTTTTTTAGAAGTACCTGATGCTGTCTTTCTGCTTTTAACAAACGCTGCAGCAGAACGCCTATCTTCTATTATATCTCTATATAATTTAATATAATTTGGATGATATTTATATAAATTTAAATAAAATAAATCTATCAATTGATCTATTTTTGTTATATTAGAAATTGATTCGACTTTCTTTGGAACAACAAACCCTCTATATTTTAAATATTCTATACATACAGTATCTAAATTATTATATAAATACTCCTTTCCAAACATATTATTAGTTTTATTTTCTGATAATATCTTATTAAATTTGTCTATAAAAGTAGTAACATTTATATTCTTATCCATCCTCACCTCTATCTTAATTTAAGTGGTGTAATAAGTGCTTTTTGATTATTACCTTCTTCTGCATCAAAAATTAAAACTCCGTCAGAATCTGAATAATACATCTTTACTTTATCTGAATCTATATGTTCTATAGCTTTAACTAATAAACTACCATCAACATCTATAATTAATTCCACATCATTAATATCCTGTTTAGTTTCAAACTCTAACTCTGAATTTTTAAAATATAATGTATCTCCATGTATAGAAAATGTAAGCCTATTATTATCTTCTGAATCTAATAAATCTTTGAATGGTATTAAACTCTCCATCATCATTTGTTTATTTAACATAATTTCATTTTCATATTGAGAAAATACATCGTCATATAACGGGTAATCTCCACTTATAATTTTACTTCCAGATAATAAAATATTATCGAAGAATATTTGTACTTTATTATTAGAAATTTTCCAAAACATTTTTGAATCTTTATTTATTATTCTACGTACCCCCATTATAAAATCATACTTGACAACAAAATTACCATCTTTTAATTCCCCATCATTTTTAACAACAAATTCTGACAAAGATTTTCCGTCTGTTCCAACAAAACTTATTAGATTATATGTGAATACAATATTCATACCACTTATAATTTTTATATTAAATTCTAATGGATTAATTGCATATAAGACTTTACTTGTAGATGTAATAAAATCAACAGCATCTAAAGTAAATGTTGGTGAAATTATAACTGTATCTCCTATAGGTTTTTGTGGGTTATAGTATTGTAGTTTAATTGTACCAGTAGAAAATGTCCCATCTTTATGTGTATTATTAACAGTAATTTTAAATGACTCTTCTAATACAAATACAAATTCTTTTACTCCAACAGTACCATTCCAAGGTTTAAATGAAGAAACAAATGGTTTTATTCTACTGTATTCTACTAAAATTTCTCCTTCTTCTGTAATATTACATTCTGATACAGTATACGTTGCAGATAAACTATACCCTACGACATTAAATATTATAGTATCATTTTTTGCAACTATATGTACTTTGCCTGATAAATCTACTGCATTTGCATTTGCAGCTACACCTACTATCTTAATTGCTTTTTGTAGTTCTATTGCAGTAATATCAAATTTCATAAAATTCTACTCCTTTCCTTTTCCTTATTATTAACTATTCACTATTTATATAGTAATACCCTATTAATATTTGTCAAGCATTAATAATTAAAAATTTATGGTAAACCTGAAAAACCTGATACTGTTGCTGGATAAACATCTGAAAATATCAAGTCATTATATTTTACACCATCTTCATCATCTTCACATATTACTTGGTGCGCGCCTGAAAAAGTTGTTTGTAAATAAAAATAACCGCCCAATCCACCACCTCCAGATGATAAGGTCTCTCCAACACAAGTATAGGTTTGTTCTGTTTCAATTGGAGAATAAGCATATTTATCTTCTGTAAAAGCTTTTACTATTCGACTTACAGGTAAATTAAGTTTTGTAGTATATCCAGAAAAATAATACATATATGGTGTTATATTATTACTACCATAATTTGGTCCATAACCATATGTTGGTGTACTTACAATATCATTTACTGTAGGATCACCATTACCAGCTTCAAATATTTTATTACACTCTGTTTTTGTTATTGAAGATGAATTTACGTTACTTAAATATTCTGTATGTAATCCAATAGATTCTAAATAACAACTTGAAACAATAATACTACCACAAGTTTGTGAAGGTTCAAATAAAATATTAGTAGTATTATAATCAACAGCCTTTAAAACACATCTATTCATTATTAAATGTAAATTTATATTTGATTGTGGTATTTTAAAAGAACTATCAACCTGACTAGTTGATGTGGTTACTAATTTTAACTTCTCTATATATATTGTACCACTAGTTACTGTATCACAATTTATAGATAATGGAGTACCATAATCTGATACGATTGAAACATCTCCACTAATAGGATTATCTGTATTACCACATAAGTGTATAATTTTATTAACTGAAACCAATTCATCATATATTCCTGGATAAATTAAAATTATATCGTTATTAATTGCTGCAGTTACTGCTGTTTGTATAGTATTATATTCTTTATTAATTCCTACTTCTAAAATTCCCATACGAGCTACTCCTAAGCTAAAGACTTAATGATTTCTCATATTTTGTTTAAATAACAAAATTAAAATTTAAATTATCATGTTCTGGAGGTACATAATTACTATCTGTAAAATTAAATATGATATTAGTACTATCTGGCACTTTATAACCAGTAGCTATTAAATTTCCAATAAGATTTTTTTCAATATTTGACCATGTACTTTTTATTGCGTTTACTAAATCAAAATTACCATAATAATATTTTATTGTTGTCACTAAATCACAATGTTTTTTATATAAAGCTTTCGATACAAACATTAATTGTATATCATCAACTATAGTACCTTTTAAAACTGTATGTAAAAAACTATATGAAGATATATATCCTATTCTATTTTGTAAGTTTATTAATCCATGGGCAAAACCTTTAGTTGACACTAAAAAATCATTAATAACATGATATCCACATTTTAATAAGAATGGTAAATTAAATTCTATATAATCACCTATAATAGTATTTGTTAAATTCTTTGACCATGCGTATTTAAAATCAACCTTTAAATAACACGGTAAATTTAATGTTGGAATTTCTATTACATTTAATATGCCTTTTAAATCAAATAAACGTGGTGTTGATACCATATCAATTAAATATTTAACTGCTTCATCAACTGTAGAAAAATCAGATAATTTTATCAAATATTTATTACGTATATTTAATTTTTGTGGTAGTTCTTGTCCTTTATTTGGTAAATGTGATGTAACTACTATTTGCCAAAATCTATTTTTATCTTCTTTAAAAGCTTTTTGTAAACCGTCTACATAAATATATCTTAAATTATAATCATCTTTTGGCCCGGTGTCAAAAAATAATTCTACTATTCTCCGCCATTGTTCATATATTTTATTAATATCCATAACAATACGTTTATTAGTTAAATCTACCCATTCTGGACTAAATTTATATGATGGTAAACTTATAGGTCTAATTTTTATTGTTAAATCATGTGATTGTAAAATTCCTTGTAATACAACATTTAAATCTCTTGAAAAATATTTAGAAAAACGTAAATCTATGACATCTTCAGTTATAAAATGATGTGGTGAATAATATTCTACTTCTAGAACATTATACACATCAGATGATTTACCTGTAAAAAAAGAAACATCAATAAAATCTGTTACAATATGTTCAATATTATTTATTTCTATACCTAAATCACCAATTAAATTAGTTCCTAATTTTGGTTGTATATAAGCCAGTAATTGTTTATAATAAAGTGTATTAAAAACAATAGGTAAATTTTTATACATAGAAAAAACACATCCATTATTTATTGACATATTTAAATCTATATGTTCTAATAAAGCAACATAAATAATAGCCTGCATAAAAATAACTTTAGGCTTTATTTGCATATTCAAATCATAAATTTGGCCACTAGGTATAAGAAACATATTTAAATCTACAGGTTGTACAGTAGATAAATAACAAAATAAATTTATAGGTCTAACACTTCCTATTACTATATTTAAATTAGACTCCACACCGAATGCTTTATATACAGCTATCATTGCTTTTAAATTAACAGACGGTACTGGAACAATATATCCAATTAATTCTGGCCATTTTCTTGCTAAAATAAAAGAACCTAAATCTTTTTGTGCCCAACCATATAAATAAGCTGAAATATTAATTGCAGGAATTGGTACAGCATTAACATTAAGATTAAAAATATGGAAAGGTGTAATACTTGCACTAATAGATCTTTCTTGAAAAGAAGTAATATAAACATGAAGCCATTTAACTCTATCATCAACTCTTAAATAAACCGATAGATTAAGTGGTTCTATTATACCTATATCAATTGATAAATCTAATGGTGGGATTGTCTGTAAATAAGATCCTATATCTTTATAAACTATTTCTGTACTTTTTATATATCCTAAAAGATTTAATATATTATTAGAAATAAATAATTTAGTATAACCACCTAAATTTCTATCATCTTTTCTCCAGCCGCGGATTGATTTTATAAAAGAGGAATACGCTATTTCTGTACTTTTTATATATTTAGATAAATCAAATAAAGTATATAAATCTTTACCTCTTACAAAACTTCCTAAATCACTATATAAAACTTCCGTTCCTTTAATATATTTTAATAAATCTATATATGTTGGTTTCCAACCACGAATAGTTTTATTGAAACTTAAAGATTGTTCATGTGTATATTTTATATATGTTAATAAGTCTATATTTTCAGAGATAAATTGATTTGTATACGCATTTAAATTAACATGTGAATGTCTTATAGTTTGTAAAATTAAACATAAATTTATATAATCTGGTTTCCAACCACGAATAATTTTTTTAAAATTTAAATCATTACCATGTATATATTTTATATATAAGGGTAGATCTTTATTTTCAGGAATAAATTGATTAGTATATACATTTAAATTAATATTTGAATGTCTTTTTGGATATATAATAGAATTTAAATTTATATTTTGATTACCTAATCCTTTTATATTAATATATAAATTTTTAACTCTATCTAATGGATGCATCCCTTCAATATTAGCTACTAAATTTGCAGATGTATTTATTTTACTTTTAATATAAGAATTAAATGATCTAGAAGCCTGTGTATATTTATACCACGAACCTCTATTACTATTTTCAGCCCACTGGGCTAAATTAGTTTGTGTCCAAATAGTTGTATTATCAATCATTTACACCCCATTAAATTAATTTTTCCATTCTCCATCTACAATTATATTTGAACTTATTACATTTTTCCATTCACCGCCAATAACTATTTTGGTTTCTATAACATCTTTCCATTGAGAATCAACTAATATTTTAAATACTTCTTCAGATTCAGAAGTAATAAACTCCATTTTAATTGCTACAGCATGTTTTATATATTTAACTTTACTACCATGATGTCTGTTTGCAAATAAAGGAGTAGGAATACCATAATCTACAACAATTGCTCTTCTAATAGTCATATTAAGTCGTCTCTATTACAAATTTAAATTTTACTCCAATATCATCTAAAATTGCTACAGCATGTTTTATATATTTAACTTTACTACCATGATGTCTGTTTGCAAATAAAGGAGTAGGAATACCATAATCTACAACAATTGCCCTTCTAATAGCCATATTACCCCTCCTTAATCAATAATTTCATTCATACAAAAAAAACTACTAAAATTTCTATAAACTGCAGTATAAACTTCATATGTAGATGTGTTATCAGGAGTTGTCCTCCATAAATCACCTGTAGATAAAGTATCATTATTATTATATAATACTTTTCTTGTTTCTCCTAAACCAGGTCCAGATGTAATTACAATGATCTTATCTTTAAATTCATCTATATCCCAACTATGTCCAATATCAATAATACCAGAACTTGTTGCAGATGTTGGTGTACCACTAAAAGCTTTGTCACCAACACAATATAAATATTGATTATATTCTGTTGAAGCTATTGATGTTGTAGGTGTATATTTTAAATATTTACAATATCCAATTATCTGGTAGGGTGTTACCTTATCTTTTACTCCAAATGGTTGAAGTACATACTTATTTAAATACTCTTCTGGGTCTAATTGTGTACCTGTATAATGAAATCTACCATCAGCTATATATTCATGATTAGATGCCCCATCATTGGTTGACGAACTTAGGTACCCACATACATAATTAAAACTATCCGCTGTAAAATTATAAGCTCCTGCAGAACAATAAAAAGTACATGGGTAATGACCTATTTTAGCTCCAGAAGCATACGCTCTAGGTGTACTAGTTAATTCTATCTGTGTATCACTTTTTATATCTTTTAATTCTACCTTATCCCTACCCTCTGTACTACTTCCAATTATCATTAAATCTGCACCTTCTATAAAATCAGCCGTACTATCTACATCTACAATAATATTTGATCCAGAAGATATTCCAGAAGCTGTTGTATAACCACTAATATAGGGTTGTATAAATCCAAACCCTTTACACATAAAATTAGAATTATCTCCTGCATGCCAAATAACTACCTCATCTTCATCTCCATAAACTATTATAGAATAATTATCTACAAACTTAATGTAATTATATGTGGTAGTTGAATAACTTTTACCTGTACCAACATGTGTACTATTGTCCCACCACATATAACCTTCAAATCGGAAATACACTGTCTGTATATATAGTCTTATATAAGCCTCAACAAATTGATTATTAACTCCTGTAGATGAAAATATTTTTTCAGTAGAACTGACATCATCATACAATGTCCAACCCATAGTTTGTAAAGATGTTGAAATAAATGATAATGCTTCTTCATAACCTGTAAATGAACTTGTATGTAAACACTGATATGCCATATTATTACTCCTTTAATTTGTATATTTAAAAAATACAGTACCTTCATCATAATTAGATGCTAATGGTGGATCACCTGTACCATATAGTATTATCGGTCCTTTAAAATCTATCCCGCTGCCTGTTGAATCTACAACTAAATACTTATCTTCTGATCCTATATATGTTGTTGGTGTATCATTTAAATCTACAAAACCCATATCTATTAAACCACCAGTACCTTCTGCAGTACTATGAATATGATCTGGTAAACTTCCTGAATCTCCTGGTTGAACTACTCCATAAGCTACTGATATTAAATTAGAAGTTATTTCATTTTCATTAATTATAATTGTAGTATTTGGATCGGAATAACTAGAAGATAAAATAGTTGAATATTTCAAACCATCAACACCACAATTTAATTTTACTCTACGCCCGGAAATAAACTCATTAATACGATTATCAACAACTGTGAAAGAACTACTTGAAACATAAATAGCATCCATTTTATTCCTTATCCTCCCACCAACACTTAATCTTCGTGTCATAAGTTTGATTTTTAAATTGATCTGGAACATCTAATTTTAAATATATACTTTTATATGTATTTTTTTGTATATCTACCAATTTAATACATGGTGCTATTTTTATTTTTTTTACTTTTGGTGTATTATCAGTATTGCCAGTTTTTAATGTTATTTTTAATTGATGGTATTTATTTTTTGATAAATAATAACCATTTACTTGCACAGTGTCCCATTCAATAGTCCCATTTATTCCCCAATTAGGATCATAATCTACCGGTAAATAATCTGTTTTACCCATAATTGTATCTTCATAAGTATGACAAAAAAATAAAGGTGGTAAAAATTGAGTCTCATCGAATGTTACTTCTTTAACTAAACCGTCAGAGTATCTAAATAAATATCCTGTTTTAAGAGGATTACTATATAAAAAACAAGATTGGTATCCAGCACATATCCACGTTGATGAAATAGATGATGCAAAATTTTTAACAATAGTACTATCTTTACTGAAATATGTTAAAGTTATATCCTGTGTTACCCACAACCCACCATCTTTATCTGGAGATATATCACTCACTGGCTCATTAAATGAAAATGTAAGTTCTATATTATAATATTTATTATATCTAATTATTTTCATTCTATCACTATACACTACCCATACACCGCCTTCAGAATCAGATTTTAAAGTATATGGGCTACTTAATACCATACTATTTAATTCATTAAAATACATATCACAATGAATTAATTCATTAAGCCCTTCATGTATATACCAAACAGTTCGATCCTCACCAACACAAAAATCTTTAACATATTTAACCCCATCTTGTGTCCAAACTCCTTTTGTTTCTCCAGATTGACTACTAATTAAATTCAAAGAAGAATCACGATGAACAAACAAAAGTGCATCTTCATCATACCCATAAATTCCACCTTCAGAATCAAATTTTATAGTTGTAAGCCTAAATTTAGATGTATAAGTTTCTTCATCATGTATTTCTATTTTTGCAGTTCCATCATAATTAAAAATTACTATATAATAAAGTGTACTTTTAATATACGAGGCACATACTTCACCAGTTTTATTATTAATAGCATAAGCAAAAAAATTATCTGCGTTCATATATACAGGCTGATTAGGAATAGATTCTGTAGTACTATCAGTATATAAATTTACAGTTGAAAAATTACCAACATCAATATAATAAACTCTTTCAATTGGTAATAAAGGAATATCACTACTTCTTAACTGCATTACCTTAAAATCTTCAAATTTTGCATTTGTTAATAATGTATGTTGTTGTAATTCATAATCAATTAAAAAATAGCTTGATTTATAACTATCGACAACATCTAAAACTGGGGTAGTATAATCACCCTCTGATGAAAAACCATTATACCAAAGCATGTTATCATGATCATAATACTCTTCACCCACCCCTGTAAATATAATTTGTTTTTTATTACGCCAAACAGGCGAATCTACAACTATTATATTAGAACTATGAGAAGGATCATAATATGTACTATTTCCCCACTTTACTAATGTAATAAAAGTATAATATATTATATCATAAGAATATAAATGATCATCGTTTAGTATATATATAAAAGGATATTTATAACAATATGAAAAATTATACATAGTATCTATATAATGGTTTATATAAAACCATTCATTATCCCAATCATTAGTTGCTATATCATATCTTTGTATATACTTTAATAAATAATAAGCACCGCCTGATAAATACAAACAACTTTCTTCTTTATTATATCCTAAATTACATCTTTTAATTGTAGGATGTGTTTGTTCAACACTATAATCATTTGCCAACGGCTCCCATCCAGACACACTACCTGAAATAACACTATAACGTGCAAAACTTGAATCTGGAAAAGTTGTTGGAGTACTACTGGTATTATATCGTAAAGAAATAAAATAAACATATTCATTTGTATCACCACAAATACTAAATGCATCCTCACTTATCATAGGTGTATGTGTAGGTGGTGTTTCTAAAACTTCCCAATTATTTTCTACCCCATCTAAATCATATCTGCCAAATTCACAAGATGAATTTAATAATACATAAATATAATTATCAATTTTAGCTAAACTATACTTAAACTCAAAATCTGTACATCCTGGATTTATTTTTCCTATAAATTCCCAAGCATCATCAAAATAAGAATATTTATAGAGTTTTAAATAATAATCTGGTACTAATATATATAATATATTATTTATTTCATCTGAAACAAATGAATTACTACTCCAATCTAAAAATTGATCATTAGTATCAGGATGTGGTATTTCACCCTTCACATACCTCATTTCATCAAGATCTAATACAAGTTCATTATTAGTTATCTTTGTTTTATTAAATATTCCCATATCCCATATATAATCATTATTTAATAAATTATCTTCTATAATAATATTATCTTCTATACCTATAAATCCACTATCTGCATTATCAGATATTTTTAAATAATTATCACCAAGTTCACCTGTATAATCTACACATATATACGCTGATACTAAATTATTAAGACTGTTAGTATTTCTATTATAAATTGCTAATTGTTGTACATTTGTACGATCATTATCATCTGTTCTAGTTATATATATTTTACTTAAATCACCATCTTTACCAAATCCTATAGGATAGTCATCATTAGAAATAAAATATTCAGAAATACTACAATCTAAACCACTAACTGTTACTTTTACTTTCATTGGTGCAGATGGAAAAGGTAGTTCTACATAGTAAAAGTTATTGTCACCAGCAAATTTATCCGTAATTATTTCATAATCAAGTTCATTATCATTAGAATAATAAAAATTTAAATGATCTAATGTGATTCCAGATGTTGTTGTGGAATATAAATACAATTTTACCTTATCTATTTTTATTCTTCTATTAAAAGAAGTTTCAAAAATTAAATATTCTGTACCAGATACTAATATACTATTCTCAAATGAAGTATCATTATCATCTATATATGATACCTCATCTTCAGATAAAATTCTATTATTATGACCATCAGTTATCGAATAACCTAATTGTGCATTTCTAACTAAATTATATTCCATATTTATTATTCCTTATTATACTATTAGTATCCAACTAGCAATTAAATTACCTGTTGCTTCGGTAATACTACTAAAATTATTTTCTTTATTTGATCTAACATATACTGTTATAGTTTCCCCAGAATCTACACCTTTAAACTGTATTGGTAAATTTTCATCGCCCAATTTGAAAAAATTTTCATTATCTTTAGAAATTTCTAAAAAATCATTAGCTCCTATAGTATCAGAGATTACATTATTATCTAATTTACAATAATTATAAACTTTTATATTAGAAAACGCACCACTACCTTCAGTTTTTAATACTGCTGCAGATGTAGTCATACCACCAAATATTATACTACTTATATTATTTGAATTTATAGCCCACTTATCACTAATAGAATATAACCATACATCATCTACATATAATCTAAAAGTATCTGCATTGTCCATTTCAGTACCATCATATGACCATACTACTTTTATTCTTGCATCACCATTTATACCTATATAATTATCTGTATCTTCAGATGAAAAATATGTATCAGTAATATATAATTCTTTTCCAATTGTTCCTACACATATATTTAAACCTTTTCCAATAGAGATAAATAAAGTAATTATTTCATTAGAATTTGTTATAATAGATAATAAAGTTACTGCATTATTATTACCAAAAACATCTTTACCTGTATTATCTGACGATAATTTAACATCAAATTCCACTGTTCCACGTTTTAAAGATAAATTATTAATATTAAATCTAAGTGATTCTGTACCTGATAAATATATACCCTCATTTTCTTTTATAGGTAAAAATTCTGTTCGTTCATATTTTAAAGTATCTAATATTATAGTACATGGATCTTCTTTCCCATCAATATGTAATTGAAATGTTGAAAGTCCGAATTTATCATTATATTGTAATTTATTATTTATTGATCCTACAAGATTAAACTCTTCTAATGCATCTTTAGGAAATACATCATGATATTCATTAAATTTAAATTCTAATTTATTCCAACCATTTATAATATTATAAGCACCTAAACACCATACATAATAAGATGGCTCTTCAGACACAGCTGTGCCATAATCAAATGTTGTTTTTTCTATATTTCCATATATAATATAACTATTATCAAAATTTATACTATTAATATTACTAATATAAAACCATACTGTTAATTTATCCCTTATTGACCAATATTTATCTTGAGAAAAACAATCCTCTTCTCTATAACTAATTTTATCCATTTTTGATCCACCAGGATAATCAATTCTTACTGCAGATGAACCTTCTTTTACAATTATTTTTTCTGTAGATAAATTACTCTGAATAGACTCCCACCAATCCCCATTTTCAGTGGGTACAAACCCATTTTCAGCACGAATTGAAATGTAATTCATCATTCCAATATCCCGCGGGTTTTTAAATGAGCCATCATGTATAATAGATACCCATTGTTTAGCATCGCCCTGTATTAAATATACTGTCGGTATACGTAAACCCCAATTTTCTTCAAAATTACTATTTTGTTTTGCTTTTATAGTATAAAAACCACTTTCTTTTATTTCTACATGCTCATAAAAATCTTCCCATACTATACCACTAGCTACAGTAGTCATTTTACATTCATAAAAATTATTACCTTCAAACCAAATACTAATTTTTGATTCTGAAGTTGCTAAATACGCTTCAAAATATATATCATAATTACCTTTATTTATAAAAATATTATTATCAAAAACATATTCCGTAATTCCTTCTGTTTCATCTTCTAAATATGATAATATTATACCACTAGAATCAATAGATGAATATATGATTTGTTTATTATCTTTAGAACTAAAAGTAATTTTAGATGGGTCAGAATAAACATCATCAGAATATCTAATATCAAGTGCTGGAAGATACCAAGGCCTATCTAGTGCCATTCTACCAGCAAGTGTTTTAGCTTCAATATTTGGAGTAAATCTATATGGCCAAGAAGTTTTAATTTGTGTAATATCATATTTATTTCCCAAATCAAAAGCTATTATAGGGTAATCAAACGAGGAAACAAAAGGAATTGGAATTCCTGTACTACTATAAGTATATCCGCATGGAGATGTAACACTCGGAATTTTTTTTCGTGGATTATACTCATAAACTTCTATTTCTCTTAAATAACTACCTGTAAAAGACTCATAAGAATTAGTAAGATCATTATAGCGTGTTTTAATAGTTCCTTCCCATTTATTAAATAATATCCTTAATCTTCTTATCGGTACTGAATCATATTTATGATATCTATTAAAATCATTTCCATCAGTAATTATCTTATATGTTTTACTTCCATCATTTACTATTTTATATTCTGCCGGACAAATATATTTAAAATCTTCACCTGATATAGTTGTTGATCCCTGTATACTATAACTTGTATCCCTTTGAAAACAAGAAAAACGTGACGGAACATCTTCTCCTATACTATAATAACTCATTTCAAAAGTATTAAATCCCCAATAGTCTAATTCTAAATAATTTTCACATGTAATACGTACTGCACCTAAGTTATGATTCAACACATCATTTTCATTAAAATTAACTAATGCATATACAGTAACATAATTTTCATATAATGTTTCTACATCTATAATAACATCTTCGTTAGATAATACTATAGATGTTACATAAGCATCATCATAAGATACAATTTCATAAAATTCTAAATTTAATTTTGGTAAATTTTGTTCATCATAAATTTGAACATTAAAAGTAACTAACATCTTTGATTTAAGTCTTATACCCAGAATATTTTTCGCTGGTCTAAGATTCTCTTTCGGATAAAATAATACATCATAGAAAGGTCGTTTTCCAAGTGCAACCTCAGTTTTTAATGAATAAATATTATTAATATGAATTTCTTCGGTACTAACAACTATATTTTTATAGTCTTCATCATTATCAAATCTACCATGATATAATCTTACTTCTTTAATATTAATCTCCCTTCCAAAATCTATATCAACATACGGTAAGTCACCGTTAGGTAAAATATCAAATTCCCAAGAACCATTATTTCCCGTATTATCACCATTTACTAAGTTAGTAACTTCATAACCAAAAGGATTGGAGTAATTAGTAGATACATCCATATATTTGGCTATATTTACTGCGTCCCCAATTACATTTGTAATATCATAAGGAAATTGTTCCCATTCACAATTTGCTTCACAATCTATAGTACTCACTTTTGATATATCTGGATAAATACTTAAATATTCTATATATGTCCCATAAAAATTATAAACTGTATTTTCTAAAGTCAATTTTACCCATCTAACATAATCTAATTTTGACCCTGTAGCTATAGATACAAAAGACATATAATGTTCGCTTAATTCTGTAAAGGTTTTATACTTATCAAATTTTATATCGACAGAATATAACATACCATCAGAAATCATTTCATATTCATAAATAATAATATTATCAACTATATATTTTAATTTTACTGGTTTTATATCCCTTAAAATTTTGATTATATTTAAAGAATTGATATTTATTTCACTACTTCCAGTATATACTAAATCATCTTTTTCATATAATCTACTTTCTACAACACCATTTATAATTTCTATTACTAATTTTATAATAGAAAAATTATTTAAATCTTTAAAATCAATAGTAGTTCTGCCACTTTCGGTATTATTTGCTTTACACATTAAATGAATAATAAATTCAATAGCTATTGTTTTATCAAAAGTACAAGTTAATGTCGGACCATACCAATCTTGAATATAATTACCATATGAATATATACTTAATTTACCATCATTTTCAAATAACATTTCATTTTCTAATCTTATAAAATACCACTTATCATGATATACACCATCAGAAAAATCATCTATAAAATCTACAGCTACTCCCCAAACAACATCATTTGGATCATCGACATTTGAACTAGAAAAAGATAAATTATCATATTGTAAATCTATTAATTTAGTTGGAGATACAGACTCATTAAATTTATTACGTCCACCATATTTCTGTCTTCTATAATAATGCCTCATCCAACCTAAAGTATATCTTTTTTCTAAATCTATTACTACTTCTTCGTTATATTCTTCTAAAGTTAATGTCAATAAATTTGTGGATAAAGTTTTTTTAAATTCTATATTATAAATATATATATCGTGTCCATCTTCTCTATAAACTTTAAAACGATATGTTCTATAACCTTTAGTTTTTGACATCGGTATGGTTATAAGCGCTCTATAATCTATAGGCACATTAGGTATATCTTCATAATAATTTAATTGCAAACCATTATAATTTACAACATCCAATATAGAAATAATTAAATCATAGTCAGATAAACGTTCTTCCCTATCAAAAGCACCCTCTTTCCCATATATATCTATTTTATGAGGATAATAATCATTATCACATAATATTGTAATAAAATCGAATGTATATGTATTACCTGATCCAAAATCATAAATTACACTTACTTCATGATAATTGTCATTATCATCCATATATCCTCCTGTTGGAGGAAAATCATGTTTATAACAATAATAACAAAATATACTTCTAGAATTATTGTCTTCTGGATAAAGAACGGACACATCATAATTATCATAATAATCTTTATAATAAAATAAGGGACGTTTTGCCCTATAGGAATTAGTCTGACCTAAATAACAAAAATTATCAGATTCACTTTTTGTAGATGCAACTTGCTCATAAACTATACCATCCATACTTTTACGTATTCCTACAGTAGCTAGAGCATCCATATATCTTGAATATGGACTAAGACCTAACCAAAAAGCTCTTCCATACAATTCAAACTTTGTTACATATTCTGGATGTTCAAATTCAATGTATAAACGTCTATGTATATTAATTGCACATAATCGTTTAATCTCTATAGATTTTAAAACGCATTTAATATAAGCAATTGGATAACTCAATTTGACCTCATCAGAATTCATTAATTTTATAGCTTCTATAGCAGCATTATATTCATCTCTATCATTATAAAATAGGGGACGATAGAGTGACGCATTATCTATATAATTATGACGTTGCAAACTTCCCCATGATATCTTAACATATTTAGCATTAATTATTTTTCTGTCATAAGTTGATAGTTGCTCTGCACCAAATATTTTACCTGTATCAGACTTTACTGTTACTTCTGTTCCAATCTTACGTATTATTACTTCACCTTTTGAAATATTTTCTGATGTAAATACATCCGTTCCTATACCATTTATTTCAGTACTTACTGTATATGAATTTTCATCATTTGTGGTGTCCTTATCATAACTACCATTATATATAACTATAGGTTGAATTAAAAATACTCTATCCCTTTCATTATCCAACAATGAAATATTTAATGTAAAAGGTGGCATATCATCATTATAATAATAATGATTTGGTGATTTATATATTTCTTGTAAAAAATCTTGGTCTATTTTTATAATTATTTCAAAATCATTTATTATAGAATCTAATTCTCTTAATATATATGGAAAAGCACCATTACATATTTTATTATAACTAATACCGTTTTCTGTTTCTATCATGGAATAACGATCATAATCATCATAAACTACCCATTCCTGTGAAATAACGCCATCATTAAATTCATCTTTAAATATTGTAAAACCTTCTATATAATTAGTAGTATTATTATATGATAAAGGCCCAAGTATGTCTATATCATAATCTAGTAATCCTACGTATATATTTTTTATTGGTAAAATATCATTTTCATAATAGGCTTTAAATATAGATATTTCTGAAAAATATTCCGGTGAATAAATTCCTACCTCAAAAAATTTTCCATATTGTGCATATTCAAATTCCAAAATATTTTTTCTTAAATTTTTTTCAGAATTATAATTTATTAATCCATTATCACCAATCATATCTTCTTTCCATGTATTATTATCTATATTATAATAATACTTTTTGCCCGCAACTAAATTTTTTAATAAATAACATTTAGCTCCAGAACTACAATTACCATAAACAGTTTTTATAGTGTGTGATTCATTGTATTTATAAACTTTTCCACCAGGACCAATTAAAGAATTACTGACATGTTCATAAGAATCTGGTATATTGTGTAATAATAATCTATCAGACGTTACTAAATCTTTATTTATATTAATATCTAAATCTAATGATACGTCATATGTATTTGTTAGTTCAAATTTTGTTGATTTATTTACAATATTATTTTTTGAATCTTTTAAAAAAACTGTATCTGAACACCCTTCTATTTTTACATTATCGTCTAGTATACCTTCTACTTCATTTATTTTGAAAACAGTCTGCCCACAAATAAATTCAAATCTTACATATCTAGGTGAATCACCCACAATACCTACAGATTTGTTATTATTTTCATTATAAAAATCAATATTTGACCATAAATCACCATATTTTGATGTTGATACATTTACTACATCACTTAAAACAACATCTTTTCCATCCTCAACATCAAAATGTGAATAGATTTCAATTTCAGAAATTCTTGTACTTTTATGATAATCAGTATAAATACGAAAACCATAAGTATCTATTGGATCAAAATTACATTCATACACAAACCATTTTGTTCTACTAACAACACGTATTGTGTCACTATTTATACATACTGCATTTTCAAAGATTGGTTTAGCATATGTTGGATTTTCATATACATATGCATTTTGTTCTTTATTTATATCATTACCATCTAATTTTATAGAGTTATAATAAGGTATTTTATTAAAATATTTTTCAAGAGAAGAATTGCCAGTCGCATCATAAGCCCCTAAATAATAAGAAAGTTCCATATGTCTAAAATTATATACGTCTTTAAAATAAATAATTACTTTTTCTATCTGTATAGCAAAACCAAAATCCCAAGTAGTATATAAAGAAATTGGGTCATCTTCATAAAAGGTAGGCATACCAGCATAATAAGGTTTATCCATCATTTCACCACCAACAAGATCTGAATCTGGATCCTTTGTAGAAAATTCATCGTCACCATTAACATAAAAATAAGAATGTTTACCTAAAGTCAATAAACCATCAGAATTATTACTATAATCTTGACCAACCTCACCATTAATAGCTAAAGTTTCACCATCTGTTAAAGCCTCCAAACCAAAACATATATTATTGTGTATAATATATGAATCAATAACTCTATGTTTATGCGATGAACCATATAAATCACATAAAAATTCAACATCTTTACAAATACCAATATTATATGTATTATTTGTAGATAACATATCTCCAAAAATATTTAATTCTTTTAAATTAATTCTATCTCCCAAATCTATATCAAAAATTAGATTGGATTGTTTATTATTACTAAAACAATGATATAAAAATCCAGAAACGCCATAATTTAATAATTTTCCAGGATTAAATATTCCTGAAGGTTCACCATCAAATTGAAAAAACATTGCATCTGGTTTTTCTCTTTTTCCAGCACTAAAAAAAAGATCGATATTATAAAAACCCATAACATCACCTTTTTGTACATATTCATTACATTCAATACTGTAAAACATTATGTCTCTTGATATTTGTGGACTATCTTTTACTTTAAAATTAAATGTGTATATTAATTTATATTCTCCATTCTTTAATGGCCTTAATATATAAGCTTTTGCTTGATCAATGCTATGAATTATACCACCAATACGTATATTATGTAGTTTTCCATTAGAATCAATTGGATGTGAAATATCTATTACTGTTTTTGATCTATTCCCCCAAGAGATTTTTTTTATATCTTCAGTATTTCTATAATCAATTGTTTCTGTTACAACAAAATAATAATCATGCCTACCACCATTAACACTATACTTAGTATAATCATGTATATACGCAGAAGTAATTAAATTACCATCTATCAATCTATTTATAATATCAGTAGATAATAAAGTACTGCTTACACATTCAAAACCATCTTCACACGCTGTTCCCTGTTTATATACTGATACATCACCACCATCAGCATTAAAAAACCCTAGTACAACAGATGTATTATTATACTTTATTTTTACATTACTATCTTCTCCTAATGCTCCTGAAGTTATTTTAAAAACTTTACCACTAAGATATTCAACAATAGCATGAGAATAAGCACCAATTCCAAGATCTGTTATTTTTTTAGTTAAAACCGCAGCCATTTCATGGCCACTGAGTTTTATATTAGAACCAAGATTTAAAGTTTCGTATCCATACCCATTTATATTTATACTAAAATCATCATTTAATCCAGAAACAGTAGTATATACACCATCATCATTTATATTAGACGTTATTGAACCAAAAGAACCTGCTCCTTTACAAGGATGTGTATAGTATTGATAATATTGACAATTTGTATTAGAACATGTATATATTTCTGTAGATCCCAAACCTATAAAAGATATAGCAAAACAATCTTTTTTCCAACCATCTACAAACGGATAAACACGTAAATTATTAATACTACCAACCCAAGCTGTATGACTACCCATATTTAATTCATACGTATGCCATTTTCCATCTGCAATTATTGGAAAATCATACTGTTTTATAGAATCCCATAAATCCTCTTCTAAACTTACCCATTGAATACGTCCAGTAGTTAAACTACAATCACCTCTAAAAACATCTGTATTTTTATTAACAACCTTCATAACTATTTTTACCATAAATTTAGATTCTGCAGCTACAGATATGAAATTTTCTTCCCGTCCTATATAACATTCTCTATCTAAAGAATGTCCAAATAAAAATGATGACCATGATCCATATAAACAAATATTAGAAGTTAAATCCCATCCATTAGTATTTCCATTTTCATTAAATTCATATCTATAAGTATATAAGGAGTCATATTTACAATCATAACAATTTCTTATATTTTGTGCTGATGCTAATACATTATAAGCCATTACTTAGATTCCTTTTCTTTAATATAATATGCCATTATTGGTGCAGGAAAAATATCAGTTGTTAATTCTTCTTCTTTTAACAAATTATAATAAGCTTCTCGTTGAATTTCAAACAACTCACCTTCACCATATTCTTCCAAATCACAAAGATTAGGCTTCATATCAACTACAACATCTGACATAGATTTTATATCAGCAAACATAAAAGCTTTATTTTCTGCTTGCGTGCCATAACCATACATTGCATTAGAAACATATGTAATAGTATCTGTAGTTTTTGATTCAGGTCCTGGTATACTATGTTCTTCATAATAATCTTCTTTTTCCTCTTCCTGTTTTTCTCCTAACTCTTTTCTTTTCTCCTTATATTCATCATACATGTCTTCTAATGTATCCTCATAATCATCTTCTAATTCTTTTTGACTTTCCTCCCGTTCTGTAATCTCAGTAGCTGTTTCTGATATAGTATAATCTTCTCTTTTTTTAAGCTCTATAATTTCAATATCACGTTCTTCTTCTGTTTCAATTTTTTTTAAATCATATTCTTTTTTTAATTTTAATTTTTCAACAGTTTGTTTTGTATCAAAATCAAACTTTTCTTGAAAAGATACTTCATTATTAAATTTAAATGAACCTTTCATTGGAGTTATAAAATATAACTGTTTTGCTGCAATTTCTGTATATTGAGTTACTATTAGATCCGACCATTTTTCTATTTGAGTTATATTAGTATCTTTTAAAATAGTTTGTTGTTTAATTATTGTATCATATTTTTTTGTAACATATTCTACTTCCACATCTACTTTAGCTGCATCTTCTTCTGCATCAATTTTTGCTGAATATTCAATAAACAAATCATTTAATATTGTTAAATTTTCAGATTCTAAATCCTCTATTTCTTTTTCATTATCGATACGCATAGTCTCTTGAGCAAGTGCATGTTTGGTTTGAAGTTTTATAAGTGTTTCATAAAAATGTGCATTCTCTTCGTTATCCTTCTCTCTAGTCCCTGTCCATCCAGGTTGCTCAAGTGCTGGTATTCTTTGTTGAACTGGAGTTCTATTAGTACCACCAGCTCCAGGAGATGTTGCCCATATTTCATCCATAGAAACACCAATAATTTTATCTTCATCATAATAAGATTTTAATTTATACCCATCAAAACAATCTATTCCTGTTTGATCTAACCATCTATTCCATCCTATCTGTTTTTTCATAAAACATGCTCTTTTTATTATATTGTCTAAACCCCAATCAAAATAATAACCTTCTGGCTCAATTGGTTCTATATCCAAGGGTTCACAAAGAGATAAAACCATTTTATTTGTAAATTTACATTCCCATTCTGGAAATTCAATATTAAGACTATCTAATATTATTTTTAATCCTGGGGGGCATATAGATTTCATAATAAATTCAGTCTTACCTTTATCTATTGCATCTTGATATAACTCAATTTGTTTTTTTTCACACATAGCCAATGTTTTTTTTGATTTACCACTACCAGAACTACCTTCAACTTCTCCATCATTAACAAAACTTTCCCTTTCTTTTTCTTGAACCTCCCCCATTAAACGACCTCTACATTTATTTATACTTGTACATTCTTTATCTGATTCTGGATGAAAAATTATACCATCAAAATTATCTACCTGTGTTAATGTTGGAATTCTACCTTTACCATTTTCAGTTTTTAAAAATGCCCTTTCTATATTTGAAACATCAAATTTATTAGGTTGAAAATCACCATGTTTTCCTGTAGAAATAAAATAACCTCTATTATTTATTTTAATTTTTTCATATGTATTAACCAATGTAGAATTATATAGATATATACAATTTAAATGTAAACAATGTTTAGTATATATAATTTCACTTGTATTTTCAAATACATATTTAGTGTCTATCAAGTTAACATTTTTAAGTTCTGTATAATTAGGATCTATTCTAAATGAAATAGTCAATTCTTTACTTCTAGTTGTATCTTCTAATAAATTTACTGGCCATTCATAAATTTTAAATATATCATTAATATCATCATAATTATTTGCATATTCTACTGAACCTTCTACAGAATCTTCAACATCACCATCTATAAATTTTTTCTTTTTTTCTTTTTTTTCATCTGATTTTTCTTCGCCCTCAACAAAAAATTCAATAATTTCAGATGAATATACTACATTATTATTTATTTCAATATTAACTCCTGGAGCGTTGTATAAATTATCTGTTATTACTTTTTTTTCTGTCCATTCTAAATCACTTTCTTCTATTCTTTCTTTTCCACATTTAAACTGACATACAATTTTAGAAATATCTTTTATTTCATGAAATTTAAAAGATATATTTATGGAAGGGCATTTATCTTCCTTGTATACAATATTATAACAATAATCAGCATTAGGAAACCATTTATTTGGTTCTATTGATGTATACGAGGATTCGGTTGCATCTTTTTCTGGTGTATGTGACGCTTTAATTTCATACTTATCTTCTTCAATTAACTTTTTAATATTCGGTAAATCTTTACCATTAAAATTACAAATACCTATTCCTGATGCAACTGTTCCTGATAAAGTAGATAGCCCTCTTTGAAAAACAAATTTATTATCTGTTTCCGCACCTTCTGCTGTAAACGGTTTTTCTAAATAATAGTATCTATCATCATCAATAGCATCTTTTACCTCTATAGAATCATAACCTTTATCAAATAATGTTACTTTTGTTGACCATGGTTTTTTTGTACAAGTTGTATATAATTTATGTAAATCTGGAATAGCAAAATCATTTATAGAGCCTAGATCAAGCATCTTTTCTGGATCAAATTTTCCATTTTTATAAACTCCTCTAGGTGGGCCATCATTTAATTGTATAAAAAAAACACCATCTCTAGGGATAGCTTTCCCATCCTTTTCACCTTCTTTATCTTTTAAAAATAAAACATTTATTTTAGTACTATCATCTTCTCCTTCTTCTCCTTCTTCTCCTTCTTCAATTTCTTTAGTTAAATCCCATTCTTTTAAATAATAATCAAAAAAATAATCAGGATGTTTAATAGGTAACCATTGAAAAATACCTGTAACGTCTTCTTCATTACCGTCAACTATTACATACGGTGCATTAATAGTTATTTCATCAAAATCAAAATCTTCATTTTGTTGTTTTTCTATTACTTCACTTACACAATCTTCTAAATCTCCACTATTAACATATCTATCAATAACTGCTTCTCTTTCTCTCCAGGCCCATTGTATACTTTCTGCACCTTCCTCGCCTTCACCTTCCTCGCCTTCACCTTCCTCGCCTTCACCTTCCTCGCCTTCGCCTTCTTCTTTTGGTGCCTCCTTGAATGTAAACCAAGTATCATTTGCATAATCTATATTTTGTCCAGATTTATTAGGATATACTATACCTGAAGCCCCATTAAATTCTTCATATGTACCATCATATTTCATTTCCCCCAAAAATGTAGATTCAAAAGTTTCACAATTAAAAACAGTATCAAATTTAAATTTTTTAAATAATGGGGCAATATATTCACCATCTTTTTCTGAATCATAATTTTCTGGTGGTTCAGTATCTCCAGGTTTTATAACCTCATCAATACTTACATCATCTATAATTTTTGCAGTATATATAGAAAATGGATGATAATATGGTGACTTCAAATCAAATGTATATTCATCAAATGGATTATCTATTAAATTACTATTTAAATCTGATGCAGAAAAAGTATCATACATTGGCATCCATCTACGAAAAAAATATTCTGGACAATCCTTTTTAATCTCTGCTTCTATTAAATCACCTTTTAATTTGGAAACTTCATCTTCAGTTTTAAACTTTTCAAAAGCAATCATATCTTTAAAATTTTCTTCGAAATCTATAGGATCAGCATCATAACAAACATTATCTACACTTCTATAACTATCCATTACTTCCCTAGTCCCACCTCCAAATTTTCCATAATTATATTCCATAGTAAATATTGGAAATCCAGTATTTACAATTCCAGGCGACCAACCACTCATACAATATTCATAATATTTTATAGAAATACCAGCATAATATAATGCTGCTCCTATAAAATCTGGAGGATTTTTTCCAACTAAATTTGCTGGGCCATAATTAGTTAAACAAAATGATAAATATCCACCGAAAGGTTTTTTTGTCCAAATAGTAACATTATTTTTTGGATTACATAATTTATACATATCAAAATAACCATGTTCTATATCATCTGCCGTATAAACAACTTTTTTTGGATCGTCCATTTTAATTACTTTAGTATATTCCCATCTTGAATTTGAAAGTGAATCTGGATTACCCGGCTCATAGTCATTTTCATAAACTGTTTCCAATTTTGATAATAATACAGTTCTATAATATTCAATAACATAATCTTCAGGTTTAGCATCGAGAAATTCCATCACATCATCATCCATTACATATAAAGCTTTTGAGGGAGAAAAAACAAATGGATGCATTAAAAAATCACCAAACCCAGGTGTAAATTTAACATTTATATATGAATCTTTTGATGGTCTTTTTACTATCCCTATATCATCAAAACGATAATATTGTAATGGTACAAGGTCGAACTCTTCATATTCTGTAGCCCATTTATAAAATACAGGTGCTGCTCTACATGATGGGTTTCTAACCCACACTATCATTTTAGTTCTTGTAACACCCAATATCCTTCCTGTTAATACACTTTTAAATACAACAGCTATAAATAAAGTTTCATCTGTAATACATGTAATCATACCATGTGTTTCATCAACCAATTCAAATTTTGTTTCATTTTTACAAAATACATTTTCTTTAGAAATTATCTCATCTTTAAAAGCTATCCCATTCTCATAGTATTCATTATATTTACCCTCTTCACTTTTATCTTCCTCACTGTTTTTATACCCTTCTTTTTTTACAACATGTTTAATATAATCTGTTTCCTCACCATCTGATGCTTCACTAAAACTTTTTTTTTCATAAACTACAATTTTTTCTATATTTATAAAACAACCAGGACCAACACCACGAACTTTATATATATCTTTAGGTTTAACAATTAATTGATTATCTGGTAAATAAGTTCCTGCTCTCATAAAAACTTCGAGTTCAAAAGCTTTATCTTTAGACTCTTTTTCAAGTTGTTCCTCGGTTTTTTGACCTTTTAAAACTTCACCATCCTTATCTTTTTTTTGTTTTTCTGGAGTAAATTCTATTTTTAATTTAATCTCACTATCAACTTTTGCATCATTCATTGTCCAAGATCTATAAGTAGAATGTAATAATTTATCTTTATCTGGTATAACTAATAATAAATATCCAGCATTACCTATAGGTATTATATTCCCATCGTCATATTTTAACTCAAATTCTTCATGTGTTGTAATTTCATAAGGAATATAACCAGCCTCATATTTTTTTCCATCATAATCATTTTCAATAACATAATCATTATATACATATGCTATTTCAGTTTCTCCGCCGCCAAAAGTTTTTAACTCAAATGCTATACGTTTATTTTCTGGAACTTTAGTATTTTCTACACCACAAAAACTAGCTGGGTAATAAGGAGGGTATTCAATATTTTTTCCAGTAGATTCAACATGAAATTCTGTTTGTGCTATAACAACCCCATGATAATTTACTTTAACATCAACCTTAGAATACTCCCAATAACCACTTCCTTTATCAAAAACTAATATAGTATTATCACCTATTACAGTTTCAACATTTATAAAAAATTCCCCACCTATTAAATTACCTTCAATTTTAGGTGTATTATTTGTTCCTAATGGTTTTTGATTATAATTTATATAATATGTTAATCTATTATCTATTTTATCATAAATAATACCATAGTTCTCCGAAGATACATCTTTTTTTATATCAAATAAAGAATTATAGTTATGTAATTCTATAGGAAAATCTGTAATAGTTTCTAAAGTCAAATTAACTGCGTATGGTTTTGAATTATAATATCTAGTTTCACCAATTAATAATATAGTATTATCATATATATCTACTTTTTCAAAAATATTTGTTTTTTCCTCTCCTTCATTGCTTTCTTCATTGCTTTCTTCATTGCTTTCTTCATTACTTTCTTCATCGCCTTCTTCATCGCCTTCTTCATCGCCTTCTTCATCGCCTTCTTCTGTATCAAATTTATTTAATATTAATGGGGGTAATACTAATGGTAAAGGTAATTGTTCGATAAGTGTTGGATAATCTACATCTACTTCTTTTTCTTTTGTTCCACTTTTTGATAATTCAATATTTCTAAATTCTAATTTAAAAGTTGAAAATTTAGGAATTTTAACTTCAATTACAGATAAAACTGTTGGTAATATATTACCTTTAGGAAAAAAAATATTTGTATTTTGTTTATGTTCAGATTTTGTTTCTCCTTCCTTTTCAATTTTATAACCTTTTGACTTATCCCATGCATATATAATAGGTGCATAAAAAGTTTCTGAAAATGATTTTTCTGTCCAACTATTTTTTTTTAAATAATATCTAATCTCTTGAATTTGTTCTGCTAATATTTTACAACCTGGGTATAATTTATCAGTAACACAATATTCCCACTTTATACCGGTATAAAATGGACAACCTGATGCAAAACCATTACATGGTAATATAAATATCCCTTTTTCTTCATCATATCTTACAGTTTTAAATTCTTTAGCTTTAGCATCTGTATGTTTACACATACTTGTAGGGTATTTAATACCACCATCATCATCTAATGTAAACATATTAGCATTAGAAGACCACCATAAACATCTTCCTAATTTTCCACACAAATTATATATTTGTAAATCTAAAGGTAAAGCATCAAAATAATTACCAAATTCTAATTCACTAGGATTGTATCCTGAACACTTTGAACTTAATCCATCACCAACACCATAACCATGCTCTTTATCTTTTTCTATATCTTCTGGTATTTTGTCACAAAACCCCTCATCTCCATAACAAGTTATATCCTCAAAACCAATAAACTTAGTTTTATCTCCTTGATCACATGTTATCCATTTCTGTCCTGTTTTTCTATTTGTACCTCCACGCAACGGATCAGGTAAAATACATCTTGCTTCAGTTTTTTTACCTGTATATAAATTACATTGATGAGCTGTTCCAATTAAATTACAATTTGGAAAATATGTTGGATTAACTTCACTACTATTACCACATTTTGTACTGTCACTATCCCAATAATCACAAACTTCTGGTTCATTTTTGCTCCAATATTTACATACTTTAGTTATAATCTTTTCTTTCGATTTAACTGCCATTTATATAACCTCTAATTTACAATTTCCTGACCACTCATCAACTACATAAGCCAATTTATTTTTACCTTCATACCATCCAATCATTCTTTTTTCTATTTGAAAACTTGAATTAATCCCTGGAACAACAGAAGCCCTATTCTTAATAAAATACGCATCTTTATTTTCAATGTCCCATCTTTTAGTATCATAAATTAAAGATAATTTAACTATTTTATTTTTTGGTACTTTTTTCCAATCCATACCGTCTTCTCTAATAACTGTATTGTCATCTAATAATACTTCCCATCCTCTATACATAGTGCCTCCTTTATATCTTTTTGCATTATCATTTCTATATTAATTCCAATATTTTTCAAACTTTTAATTTTATAAGTATCATTATCTTGTTTAATCCCTTTCACTTCTATGAACTTATTTTGCGCGGGGAGAAAAAAATCAGGAGTATAAGTCCTTCTTTTACCATTTTTATCTATATATGGAAAAGACTTACACTCATAATACCAATCTATATTATTTTTGTCTAAAATACTTGCATAAGTAGCTTCTAATTTAGATCTTAATTTTATTAATCCCTGATTCGGTGACACATACTCCACAATAGTACCAAATCTATTATTACTGTTGTGATTTATAACAGCTTTTTCAGAAATGTTACAAGCTCTAACTTTTTCATTTCGTATCATAGTTTCTTTTTCACCAAAAAATCTTTTAAATTGTCTTGTAACAGCATGTCTTTCACCATCAATTTCATTAGCTATATCTTTAAGACTTAAATCACTTACAAAATAATGTTTAAACATCTCATATTGATAATTATAATGATCTTTACACTTTTTAGATCTCATTGTTAAATGTTGATTTAATTTTTCTACCATTACTCCACATACAGGACAAGGAGTGCATTTATTCAAATCTCTTTTATTTTGTTCATAACAATGCACACAGAACCCATCTTTACAATGTGGTACTATTGTTGTCCCACACTGTTTACATTCTTTATAATACCAAGCCCATTGACCAAAAGTACGTTTAAATTTTCCTTTTTTTCTATTTGCATCGTTAGCATAACATTTACGACATAACCCTTTTGCTTTATGTGGAACCTTGTCTGTACCACATTGTACACACTTTGTATATTTTTGTGACCATTTTCCAATATTTTGTTTTTTAAGTCCATAAATAAATTTTCTACGGCACTTTATACACATACCTTTACCACTATGTTTAATAGTAGTGGAACCACATTTTATACACATATCATAATGTGTTGACCACCTACCATTTTTTGTATTACTTAATAAACCAGATCTATTATGCCCATGTATATATACATTACCCGGCTTCACTTCTTTACCACAACCACATTTACATACTATAATTTTATTAATCATTTCAATACCTTACATCAGCTATAATCGAAGTAGAGTCTCATGTTGATGCTAGAATTAGCTCCTGTTTCCGACGATCCTAAATGGATATTAACAAACATTACATCACTTACCAAACCATAATTACCTATAACTTCTGAATCATCTGCTGTTTGAACTTCTGTTAAATCAGCTTTTGTTTTATATAAATAATTAGGTGGTGTATTACTGTCAATATCTGCAGCTACAACATTTTGACGCCATTCTAATTTTTGAGCATCCCCTAAACCTAAAGCATAATTACTAACACCAACCGTTCCCAATCTAAAATTAGTATCCCCATTTTGAGCATAATGATGTACAAATGTTCCATGTGATTGTAACCCAAATCTAACTGTAGAAACTTCTATTGCTCCTGATTTTACTTCAAACATTACAGATTTAACGTCAGATTCTGTAGATACTGTAACATTCCCATAATTTAAACTAGTTATACCATTTCCACCATGATCTTCAGGTGCCGGTCCAGAACAATAAACATAAAATTCATCTACAGCCTGTAAATAATCTGTAGGTCCTGTAGGATTAAATTGTAGAGTTAACCCTCTAGTACCTAATGGTGTAGGTACGCCAGACACAGTTGTAACAACATTTGTAGATTTATCACCTCTATCAGAAGCCCATGCATATTGTGCATATCCAACTGCCCCATTTAAATTAGTTCCATAAGCATAATCTGGTTTATAACACTGTATAGTCCATGCTGGAGAAATAGTATTAAAAACGGCATCAGAAAATTTAACCATCAATCCATATTTACCAATATTAATCCAATGTTCTGGATATAATAATTCAACAGGTCCAGAACTGTCATCATCATCAGCACTAGAAACCCAAGTTATAGTTGGTACATTCTCTGTCCCTGCACCCATAGTAGCACTATCAGCATTTACAGAAATAGTATATGTCGTATCAATCGTAGCATTAAATACTCCACCTGTTGTAATAACACCATCATAATTATTACCTGTTTCTTTCTGTGGATCACCAATACCTCTAACTGAATGGTTATCATTTGTTATAACTACCTTATATACTTCATCAAATAAACCACTATACGTGCCAGATACGGTAACCGTTCCTTGAAATCCATACGCATGTCCAACAAGATTATCTGTTCTCCCACCTTTTTGACGTACACTAGAAAAACCTAAAGTTGCTCCAGCATCATTAGTATCACCCGTAGTTACTGTAACTGTAGAAGATGATCCATTATTACCAGAATAAATTTTAAATCTATGACCATAATCTATATATGTTTGTGGATCATATGCATTTTCCCATTTACATATAGCATTTGTCCAATTAGTACCTGTCCAATTTGGAATAGCATGTAATTTTTCTGTTATATCCCTTGCTATAAATCTAGGGTCTAAACTAGCTCCTGAAACAAGTGTTATATAAGGACCGCTTTCACCATCTATAGATAAATATAATCTATTTGTTGTAGCAGATAATGTTATATTATCTCCTGGATCTGATATTCCTATAGAAAAACCTCTATCTCCTCTACAACCACTTCCTCCCTCACATGCCACTCCAATACTATCTACCGGATATTTCACCCATCTTGAGATCGCCGCCATAATTATTACCTCCTATTATCTTTACTTTTTAATTTAATATTTATATCTTCTATATATAATTGCTTTATACCAATCTTCGTGCCATTTACGATCAAAATTTGCTCTTGAATTACACGACCTACAAACTGTAATAAGATTTTCAGGTCCGCAGGACTTTTTGTTGTAATTAATATGATGAACCGACAACATTTTATCTTTTCCCAAACAATTAGGATTCATACATTTATAACCATCACGTTCCATAACAAATTCTTTCAAATCTTTTGTCCATTCTTGGCAATAAGGTTCTTTTGAAATACCACCTTTCCAATTCCAATGTTCTTTTCCTCTCTTTCTTTTAGACAGATCCTCATGATAACAATAAGGACATCTATAACCACTTTTCCAATTATGCCAACTAATACTATGTTTATGTCCTCTATTACAAGTGTATTCTAATTTTTGATCACAATTAATGTAATTTACAGTATGTAAAATATATTTTTCTTTTTTAAATGACCCTTTAATTATGTCAAAATCTTTTCGTAATCTATTTGCTCTATCCATATGAAAACATTTTGGACATCTTTTTCCAGCTTTCCAATC
>Ga0209633_10000992_pt1 | contig 30835 bp, 30 predicted proteins | sample Cruoilmetagenom1_FD_187290 | JGI IMG/M metagenome (GOLD analysis project Ga0209633, IMG submission 187290) | Oil polluted marine microbial communities from Coal Oil Point, Santa Barbara, California, USA - Sample 1 (SPAdes) (version 2) | ecosystem: Environmental > Aquatic > Marine > Oil seeps ... | reverse complement strand
TTCTTTAAAATGTGTGCGACAGGCCTCTTCGCTGTCAAATTCTGCCGTAAAACTAAAAATATTCATACCTTAATTTTTCTTAAATATATGGATAATTTATGGATTATGATTGTTTACGGACATACAATTATTTTTCAATTGAATTCGAATTACCAAAAAACCGAAATAAAAAACCATAAAATAGAAGTAGTTGGTAGAGTAATCGATCAATATAGAACTGCTAATCAACAACCTTATATTAGATACGAATATTCTTTTGAAGGTATTACCTATCAAAGTATTGAGTCACTTGATAAAAAGCCTGGGAACTTTCTACATAAATATTACAAAGTCAATATATCTGAAAGAAAGCCACATTTTAGCATTATACTGCTAGATAAAGAGGTGAATTTGCTCTAAAAAGAAAAACCTACAAGGTTTTGAAAACCTTGCAAGTTGTAATATCTAATTCAAACTAGCTAAACTAGCTTTTATCGTCTCAATTTTTGCCAAAGCATCTGCTTCCTTATTCTTTTCAGCTGCTACAACTTGTTCTGGTGCACCAGCAACAAAACGCTCGTTTGATAATTTCCTTTGTACCGATTTTAAGAAACCTTCAGTATAATTTAATTCTTCATTCAACTTTATAATTTCGGCTTCTACATCAATACTTCCTTCCATAGGAATAAAGTATTCATTAGATTTTACACGATAAGTCAAAGCACCTTCAACAGCTTCAGTTACATAATGGAAGTTTTCAAGATTGCCTAATTTAGAAATAACGGCATCAAATGTGTCTTTTACATTTTCATTATTAACAACTGAAAAACCAATAGCATCCTTAAACGCAATATTCTTTTGCTTTCTAATATTTCTAACACCTGTAATTACTTCTGATGCAAATTCAAATTCTGAAATCAAGGCTTCATTAATTGGCTTTGCTTCTGGCCAGTTTGCAATGATTAATGCTTCTGCTGGAGAACGCTCTTTTATATAATGCCAAATTTCTTCGGTTAAGAATGGCATAAATGGATGTAATATCTTTAGAATATCTTCAAAAATTGCATTTACACTTTCTAAAGTTTTTGCATCAATAGGTTGTTGATATGCTGGCTTAATAATTTCTAATAACCAAGAGGCAAAATCGTCCCAAATTAATTTATAAGTTGCCATTAGTGCATCACTTAATCTGTACTTACTAAAATGATCTTCAATTTCTAAAAGCGTTTTTTGAAACTTAGACTCAAACCATTCTAATGCAATTTTGCTAGATTCTGGTTGATTGATAGTTGTATCTTCTTCCCAACCTTGTACTAATCTAAAGGCATTCCAAATCTTGTTAGCAAATTGCTTTCCTTGCTGACAAAGGTCTTCATCAAACATTAAATCGTTTCCTGCGGCTGAACTTAATAAGAGTCCTACTCTAACTCCATCTGCACCATAATCTTCAATCAACTTTAATGCATCCGGCGAGTTCCCTAGAGATTTAGACATTTTTCGTCTTTGTTTATCTCTAACCAATCCTGTTAAGTAAACATTTTCAAAAGGTCTTTCATATTTATATTCGTAACCAGCAATAATCATACGAGCTACCCAAAAGAATAAAATATCTGGACCAGTTACTAAATCGTTGGTTGGATAGTAATATTTAATTTCTTCGTTTTCAGGATTACGGATACCATCAAACACGCTCATTGGCCAAAGCCAAGATGAGAACCAGGTGTCTAATGCGTCTGTGTCTTGCTTTAAGTCTCTAACTGTTAAAGACTCTTCGACTGCGCTCAGAGTGACATTTCGTTTCTCATTGGCAAGTTTTACAGCTTCTTCAATAGATTCAGCAACTACAAAATCTTCTTTTCCGTCACCATAGAAATAAGCTGGAATTTGTTGTCCCCAAAGTAACTGACGTGAGATATTCCAATCACGAATGTTCTCCATCCAATGTCTGTAGGTGTTTTCAAATTTCTTAGGAAACAATTTTACATCTCCTGTTTTTAAAACGGCATCAATAGCTGGTTTTGCCAAATCTTCCATCTTAAGAAACCATTGATCGCTTAATCTTGGCTCTATTATAGCTTTTGTTCTTTCTGATGTTCCTACCTTATTAATATAGCTTTCAGTTTTAACTAAAGTTCCTGCTTCTTCCAGTTCTTTTGTAATTGCTTTTCTTACCACAAAACGATCTTGACCTTCATAATGCAACCCAAAGCTATTTAAACTTGCATCGTCATTAAAAATATCAACAACTTCGAGATTATGTCTATCACCTAAAACTTTATCATTTTCATCATGAGCAGGTGTTACTTTAAGACATCCTGTACCAAATTCGATATCTACATATTCATCTTCTATAATAGGAATCACACGTCCACAAATAGGCACAATTGCCTTATTCCCTTTTAAATGTGTAAAACGTTCATCATTTGGATTGATACAAATGGCAGTATCTCCAAAAATGGTTTCAGGTCGTGTTGTAGCAATCGTTAATTTTTCATCGCTACCTTCAACTTTATATTCTAAATAATAAAGAAGTCCTTGTTTTTCAACATGGATTACTTCTTCATCAGATAATGTTGTTTTTGCCTCCGGATCCCAATTTACCATTCGGTAACCTCTATAAATTAGTCCTTTATTGTACAAATCAACAAATACCTTAATTACAGCTTCAGACATATCATCGTCCATCGTAAACTTAGTTCTGTCCCAATCACAAGAACAACCTAATTTCTTCAATTGCTCAAGAATTACTCCTCCATATTCTTCAGTCCATTCCCAAGCGTGCTCCAAGAACTCCTCGCGAGATAAATCGTTTTTATCAATACCTTGTTCCTTCAATTTAGCAACAACCTTAGCTTCTGTAGCAATAGATGCATGATCTGTACCAGGAACCCAACAAGCGTTTTTACCTAATAAACGTGCGCGACGAATCAATACATCTTGAATCGTATTATTTAACATGTGTCCCATGTGCAAAATTCCAGTAACATTTGGTGGTGGAATTACAATAGTGTAAGGCTCTCTTTCGTCTGGTTTAGAATGAAAATAATTGTGTTGCATCCAGTAGTCGTACCACTTATTTTCTACTGATAATGCGTTATATTTAGAAGGAATTTCCATGTTTGGTATTGTTTTTGTAATATAACTGACAAAAGTACTTATAATACCAAATAAATGTCAAAATAACTGAATAAATTTGTTTCTATTTCCTTTATATTTCATTAAAAATAGAATCGTAACTAAGGCTATGATCAGATTTTTTATTTCATCTAAAGAAAAAATAATTCAAATTTCATATCAATCATTTTAAAAATTCATTTGGTATAATTCCTTTTTTGAAATAGTATTAGTGTAAGAATATAGGTTGAAAAGCCATAAATTCTGTTAAATGGAGTGTATTACATCTAATAAATTTTGTTTGGAACGAAAAAGTAACTAAGTTTGACTAATCAATTTTAAAATTAAAATGATGAAAAATTTAATAGCAGTTTTATTTGTAGGACTAATGAGTTTTGGTTCTTTTGCTCAAGAAAAGGTAGCAAAGATCGAGTTTAAAACAGATGTTATAGATTATGGTACTATTGAAAAAGGTGCTGATGGAGTGCGTGTATTTGAATTTACCAATACAGGAGATGCGCCTTTGGTAATATCTAATGTAAAATCTACTTGTGGTTGTACAGTGCCAAAAAAACCAAAAGGACCAATTATGCCAGGCGAATCTGGAGTGATTGAAGTAAAATACGACACTAAAAGAGTAAACCCAATTAGAAAAACGATAACTGTTTTTTCTAATGCAGAAACTCCAACTGTTGCCTTAAAGATTAAAGGTTTAGTAGTAGATTCTAACAAAACTAGTGTTTTAGAAAAGAAAAGTAAAAGTATGATTGAGCAATAATCAATCATATTAAATAATATATAAAAATGAGCTTTCAATTTGAAGGCTCATTTTTTTATGCTTTTTTTTCATATTAACTTTAAGAATTTTCAGAACTTAGCATTTTAAAAACTTTACCTAATGCCAACAATATCAAAAAAAGGCACTAATATGCCAGAATCGCCAATTAGAAAATTGGTGCCATATGCTGAAGAAGCAACTAAACAAGGAAAAACAGTTTATTACCTTAATATAGGTCAGCCAGATATAAAAACTCCAAAAGTAGCTTTAGATGCAATAAAAAATACAACGCTAGATATTTTAGCATATTCCAGATCTGAAGGTTCAGAAAACTATAGAATAAAAATTGCTGAGTATTATAAACGGAATGACATTAATGTTTCGCACAACGATATCATTGTAACTACAGGAGGAAGCGAAGCGCTTTTATTTGCCTTTGGAAGTATTATGGATAAGGACGATGAAATCATTATCCCTGAACCATTTTATGCGAATTATAATGGGTTTTCAACGGCTTCTGGTGTGAATGTTGTTCCTGTAATTTCTAAAATTGAAGATAATTTTGCATTGCCTCCAATAGAAGAGTTTGAGAAATTAATCACTTCAAAAACCAAAGCTATTTTAATTTGTAATCCAGGAAATCCTACAGGATACTTATATTCTAAAGAAGAAATAAAAAAACTTGCTGCCATTGTTAAGAAACACGATTTATTCTTAATAGCTGACGAAGTTTACAGAGAATTTGTTTATGATGGAGTTGAGCATTATTCAATTTTACAAGAACCAGGTTTAGAAGACCACGCTATTGTTATAGATTCGGTATCTAAACGTTACAGTATGTGTGGTGCACGTATTGGTTATTTAGTATCTAAGAACAAAGAGCTTATAAAAACGGCTTTAAAATTTGCTCAAGCAAGATTGAGTCCGCCAACTTTGGCGCAAATTGCGAGTGAAGCAGCATTAGACACTCCACAAAGTTATTTTGATGATGTTAAAGAAGAATACGTAAAACGTAGAAACACATTAATTAAAGAACTAAATAAAATTGAAGGCGTAAAAGTTGCCAAACCTAATGGAGCTTTTTATTGTATAGCCGAATTACCTGTAAAAAATTCGGATAATTTTGCCAAATGGATTTTAGAATCTTTTGATTACCAAAACAATACAGTTATGGTAGCTCCTGCAGCTGGCTTCTACTCTACTCCAGGAGTTGGGTTAAACCAAATACGTATTGCATACGTTTTAAATGAAGAAAGTTTAATAACTGCTGTAAAAATCTTAGAAGAAGCACTTAAAGTTTATAAAGATTAATGAGTATAGCCCATAATGTTTCATTAAAGTCTTTTAACACCTTTGGTATAGATACTAAAGCGCAATCGTATTGTGACATTAGTTCTATAGAAGAACTTGGAGATGTATTAAAACAACACAATCAAGAGTCTTTATTTATTTTAGGAGGCGGAAGCAATATGCTGTTAACAAAAGATATTGAAGCGTTGGTTCTTCATATTAATTTAAAAGGAATTGAAATTGTAAGTGAAACAGAAAACACAGTTATTGTAAAAGCGATGGCAGGTGAAAACTGGCACAGGTTTGTTCTTTGGTGTTTAAAACACAATTATGGAGGTATTGAAAATTTATCATTAATTCCAGGAAATATTGGCACAGCTCCTATTCAAAATATTGGTGCTTATGGTGTTGAACTTAAAGATGTTTTTGTGAGTTGTGAAGCAATAAACATAAAAGATCAATCTTTAAAAACGTTCTCAAAAACTGAATGTAATTTTGGTTATCGCGAATCTATATTTAAACAAGATTTAAAAGGAAAGTGTATTATTACAAGTGTTAATATTGAGCTTACTAAAGTAAATCATCAATTACATACCAATTATGGTGTAATTTGGAATGAATTAGAATCTCATGGAATAGACAATCCAACTATTCAGGATATCTCTAATACTGTTATTTCTATTAGACAAAGCAAATTACCAGACCCAAAAAAGATTGGTAATAGCGGTAGTTTTTTTAAGAATCCAATAATTTCGACTGAAGAATTCTTTAAACTGAAATCTAATTTCCCAGATATTCCTTCTTATAAAATTTCTGAAGAATTAATAAAAGTACCAGCTGGTTGGCTTATTGAAAAAGCAGGTTTTAAAGGAAAACGCTTTAAAAATTATGGCGTACACAATAAACAAGCATTAGTCTTAGTTAATTATGGCAATGCTAATGGAAAAGAAATTTTTGAATTGGCGCAATTAATACAAAAAACAGTAAAGCGAATTTTTAATATTAGTATTGAAACCGAAGTAAATATCATATAAACAAAAGTCGCAATTAAAATTGCGACTTTTGAATTTAGAATAATTTTGTTTGAAAATGCTATTAATCAACCTCTTGAGGGGAAAAAATCATTCTAATATTATATAGTGAGCACCTCTATAAGGTGTATTTAATTATATTTACGTTTACAAATCCATTTTGGATGTTTTAAAAGTCAGAAAATCAATATTTTAACATTTTGAGCATAACACCTACAGAGCAAAAAATAATAGAATATCTTCAAAAAGGAGATAAGCGCGCTTTAAATCTACTTTACGAAAACTATTCGAACAGTCTTTATGGTGTGATTTTAAAAATTACAGTTAACGAAGAAATTGCTCAAGATGCGTTGCAAGAAACCTTTATAAAGGTTTGGAAAAATGCTTCAAAATACGATGCAAAAAAAGCAAAGCTCTTTACATGGTTGTTCCGAATAGCAAGAAATACAGCCATAGATAAATTACGAAGTTTTAATAACCGTTTTCATAAAGAAGTCCAAATTGAAACTTCTAACGTATATATCTTACCAACAACAAATTTTAACCAAGATGTCATGGACATCAGAGAACACGTTGGGAAACTAGAAGAAAAATATCAAATTGTGTTAAATGCTTTGTTTTTTCAAGGGATGACACAACAAGAAGCCAGTGATGAATTAGATATTCCTCTTGGTACTATTAAATCTAGATTAAAAATAGGATTGCGCGAACTTAAAAAAGTTTACAATCCTTAAATTATTTGATCATGGAAAAAAAATTACATAACTTTTTAAATTCTAACCTACTTAATAAGTATTTGGTTGGAGACACTTCTTTGGAAGAATCTAAAGAAGTTGAACGCTTTATTTCTAACCATCCCGAAGCAACACAAGCTTATGAAAAACTTCAAGGTAATTTAGAGATCATAGCAAAAACTGGAGCTGTTGATGTACCTAATCACATTTTGGGCGAGATATTAGAATCTTTAGAAGAAACTAATGACACCAAAGTAATTCAATTAGTACAAAACAGAAAAACGCCTTGGTATAGCATTGCAGCAAGTGCAGCAGCAGTTTTATTTGCAGCAACGTCATTTATGCTTTATCAAAAAAATGCAGAATTGAATAGCGAAAACAATATTGTTGTCGAAGAAATTTATGATTTACGTAGCGATATTGAAAGTAACAATTCTAAATTAGACCAATTATCTAGAGAATTATTAAAACTTAATAATCCTAATTCTAGGAAATATGTTATCAACGGTAACGAACGTGCTAAAAATTTAAAAACTGTAGCATACATTAATTCGGTTGAAAAAACATCTATGATTGATGTGATTACTTTACCGCAATTACCAGAAGAACAGCATTATGAAATTTGGGCTGAGCTCCAAGATAGAATGGTTAACTTAGGTATTTTAGATGAATCTGACCGTAGGTTGAAACAAATTCCTTATATGGAAGATGCACTAGCACTAAGTATTAAAATTGGTACTAAAGGAGACAATGCAAACGAGAATGATACTGAAGTTGCCGAAATTTCTTTAAAAGAGAAGTAAACAACTATTATAATAGATAAAAAGAGGCGCAATTAAAATTGTGCCTCTTTTTTGTTGATTTTTTTTTAAAAATTTAATCTCTATTTGGAGCCATAAATTTATAAACAATACCTGCCAAAATAGCACCAACTATTGGAGCTACCCAAAACAACCATAATTGTCCCATTGCGTCAGCACCTGCAAAAATTGCCGTTGCAGTACTTCTAGCTGGATTAACAGATGTATTCGTCACAGGAATACTAATAAGGTGAATTAGTGTTAAAGCCAAACCAATTGCCATACCACCAAATCCTATTGATGCATTTTTATGTGTTGCACCTAGAATAACAATTAAAAACATAAATGTCATTACAATCTCTGTAACGAGAGCACCTAACATTCCAAAGTTTACACCATAAACATTTGCATCATAAAAGTTACTTGCAAACGCACCTGCTCCAACTGTTCCATCTGCGCCAACAAAGCCAGTAAAATCTGTAGAACTGCTTACAATTAAATACAAAATAGCAGCACCTGCAACGCCACCTAATACCTGAGCAACAATATATCCCAGTAAATCTTTGCCTTCAAATCTACCTCCAAAAAATAACCCAATTGATACTGCTGGATTAAAATGACCACCCGAAATATGGCCTAAAGCATATGCACCAGTTAGAACAGTAAGACCAAATGCTAATGAGACTCCTACAAGTCCTATTCCAACATCTGCAACACCTGCAGCTAATACTGCACTACCACATCCACCTAGTACTAACCAAAAAGTACCAATAAATTCTGCTAATAGTTTTTTCATAATAATAAAATAGTTAGTTAATAATATAATTTGTTTAATAAGTATACGACACAACAATAGCATCTTAAGTCACTTTTGAGGATGGGCTCTAAAATAAAAGTAAAAGCATTATCTTTGCATTAAATGTAAGCATTATAATGAAACATCCTTTATTAAAAGTTTAAATACATAAACAGATAATCACTAAGGATGTTCCATCTGACAATTAAAAACAATAGATATTAACAGATGAAACTATTACTAATTACTCTCGTATTATTAGGTTTGGGAGTGGCAGGAATCGCCATAAAAATTTGGGCTAAAAAAGATGGTAAATTTGCTGGTACATGCGCAAGTCAAAACCCAATGCTTAATAAAGAAGGTGAATCTTGTGGTTTTTGCGGAAAAACTGCAGATGAATACAAAGACTGTAACGAACCTCAACATTCTTAAGCTTTAATGACACTAACCTCAATACTATTTTATGCATTTATTGCAGTTGTTAGTATTCAAATTATATATTATCTAAGTTTTCTCTTCTCTTTTGGCATCAAACGTGCTGAAACGCGACTAAAAAAGCACATTCCTATTTCTGTAATTATCTGCGCTAAAAATGAAGCAGAAAATTTAAAGAAAAACATTCCTTTAATATTAGATCAAGCCTATTCTAATTTCGAAATTGTTTTAGTCAACGATAGTTCTTTTGATAATTCACTCGAAATTATGAAGGAATTTGCAGCTAAAAACAATAACATTAAAATTGTTGATGTAAAAGAAAGCGAAGCTTTTTGGGGAAATAAAAAATACGCACTCACTTTAGGTATAAAAGCTTCTAAACACGATTTTTTAGTTTTTACAGATGCCGATTGCATACCAAATTCAAAACAATGGTTAGCAAATATGAGCAGCCACTTTTCTAATGAAAAATCTATCGTTTTAGGTTATGGTGCTTATGCTAAAAGGAAATTTTCTTTTTTAAACAAACTCATCCGTTTTGAAACCGTTATGACTGCCTTACAATATTTTTCTTATGCTAAAATTGGATTACCTTATATGGGAGTTGGTCGCAATATGGCTTACAGAAAAGAATTATTTTTTGATAATAGTGGGTTTAACAATCATATGTCTATTAAATCTGGTGATGATGATTTGTTTATAAATGAAGTCGCTAATTCTACAAATACAGCATTGTGTTTTATCAAAGAAAGCTTTACCGTTTCTGAACCAAAAACATCTATCAAAGCTTGGATTCTTCAAAAAAGAAGACATATCAGCACAGCTTCATTATATAAATTGAAACATAAGTTTTTATTGAGTTTATTTTACAGTACTCAATTATTATTCTGGATTTTGGGAATTTCTCTTTTAATTTCAGAATTTACATGGCATTGGATCGTAGCATTAATCAGTTTACGATTTGTAATTCAATGGTTGTCCTTTGGGTTTACTGCTAAAAAGTTAGAAGAGGTGGATTTAATTTTCCTAGCTCCAATTTTAGAATTATTTTTAATTACTACGCAATTAATTATCTTTATTGCAAATCTTATCTCTAAACCAAAACATTGGAAATAAAAGAAGCTATTAGTAAAGCAAAAGAGAATAATCAAATTGCATTCAATTTTCTTCTCGACACCTATTGGAACGATGTCTATGCGTTTCAACTCAAGCGCACTAGAAACGAAAATGATGCTGAGGATATTACCATTCAGACATTTTCTAAAGCTTTCGATAAGATTAATACGTATAATGAAGCCTATAAGTTTAAGACTTGGCTCATTACTATTTCTAAAAATATTCATATCGATTTAGTTAGAAAACAAAAGAGATCAATAAGAAATACGTCTAAAGACAACGAAGATCACTTTTTTCAGATTGTGGATGATTCTCCAACACCTGAAGATAAAATTATTACGGAGCAAAATTTGGCGAAGCTTTTAAGAGATATTAAAAAACTGAAACCTCATTACCAAGAAGTCATTAATTTGAGGTATTTCCAAGAGTTGAGTTATAAGGAAATCTCAGAAGAACTAAAAGAGCCAATAAATAATGTAAAAGTAAAACTACTTAGAGCAAAAAAACTATTGGCTGCAATTATCACAAAAACATAATGCTTTTAACCTTAAAAAAACTAGGACCAGGTTTATTATTTGCAGGTGCTGCAATTGGTGTATCACATTTGGTACAATCTACAAGGGCTGGAGCAGATTTTGGTTTAGGTTTACTTTGGGCTTTGTTATTAGTTAACCTTTTTAAATATCCTTTTTTTCAGTTTGGACCAAGATATGCTTCTGCAACAGGCGAAAGCTTAATAGAAGGTTACCACAAATTAGGCAAAGGTATTTTAACAGCTTATTTTATTTTAAGTTTGGGTACTATGTTTACTATTCAAACAGCCGTAACAATTGTAACTGCTGGTTTAGCTAATTCATTTTTTGGAGACATTAGTTTTTTAAATTTTGGATTTACGACTATCACTAGCGTAGAAATCTGGACAATTATCATTCTTTTCATTTGCTTAGTCATCCTCTTTTTAGGAAGATACAGCACCTTAGACAAACTGATTAAAATTATTATTGTTATGCTTACTATAAGTACGCTTGTTGCTGTTTGCTTTGCTTTAGGCTCTTATGACAATCCTGTCTCTTTCACTCAAATTCTACCAGAAAATGCAACAGAAATTGCATTCCTAATCGCTTTTATGGGTTGGATGCCAGCACCTTTAGATATTTCTGTTTGGCATTCTATTTGGGCAATAGAAAAAAAGAAAGATGAAAACACATTCACACCTAAAGCCGCTTTATTAGATTTTAACATTGGTTATGCAGGTGCAATAATTCTTGGGATTGCTTTTCTATGTTTAGGTTATTTTGTAATGTATAATACTGGCGAAACTTTTAGTAATAAAGCGTCCGTTTTTTCTAACCAATTAATAGATCTCTACACAAAAAGCCTAGGGAATTGGGCTTATGTTATTATTGGTGTCGCAGCATTAACTACAATGTTTAGTACAACTATTACAACTTTAGATGCATCTCCAAGAGCAATGTCCAGAAGCTTGGATATACTAACCAATAAAACATACAAAAAAGGATATTTACTTTGGATCTTAATACTCACGTTTGGCACCTTAATTATATTTTTTGCCTTTGCTTCAGAAATGGGACTACTTATTAAAATTGCGACTATACTATCCTTTATTACAGCTCCCTTTTATGCTATTATTAATTACAAATTAATTTCTAGTAAACACACTCCAAAAGAATGGAGACCAAGTTTAAAACTCCATGTTTTATCATGGCTTGGCATCATTTTTCTTATTGGATTTAGCATTTGGTATCTTACAATTCTTTAATAAATTTTAATTAATTACTTCGTATCTTTGTATCTTGAAATTGAGAATTGCATGGAATCCAAAGTTGCTTCAAATATTTTACCAGAACGTAAACCAAAATGGTTAAGAGTAAAATTACCTACTGGTAAAAAATATACTGAACTAAGAACCTTAGTAGACAAGTACAAACTTAATACAATTTGCACTTCTGGTAGTTGCCCAAATATGGGCGAATGTTGGGGAGAAGGCACAGCAACATTTATGATTTTAGGAAACATATGTACACGTTCTTGCGGTTTTTGTGGCGTAAAAACAGGACGACCAGAAACAGTTGATTGGGACGAACCTGAAAAAGTAGCACGCTCCATAAAACTGATGCAGATTAAACATGCCGTTCTAACAAGTGTAGACAGAGATGATCTTAAAGACATGGGAAGCATAATGTGGGCAGAAACTGTAAAAGCAGTGAGACGAATGAATACTGAAACGACACTAGAAACACTTATTCCTGATTTTCAAGGTGTTAAAAAACATATAGACCGTATTATTGATGTTGCACCAGAAGTGGTATCGCATAATATTGAAACCGTTAGAAGATTAACACGCGAAGTAAGAATACAAGCTCAATACGACCGTAGTTTGGGTGTTTTAAAATATTTAAAACAACAAGGACAACGAAGAACCAAATCTGGTATTATGCTAGGTCTTGGCGAAGAACGTGAAGAAGTCATAGAAACTTTACATGATTTGCGTAACAATGATGTTGATGTTGTAACTATTGGACAATACCTTCAACCAAGCAAAAAGCATTTACCTGTAAAACAATTTATCAACCCAGATCAGTTTGATGAATACAAAGCTATTGGTTTAGACTTAGGATTTAGACATGTAGAAAGTAGTGCTCTAGTAAGATCTTCTTACAAAGCTCAAAAACACATTAATTAATGATTACTGTAGCCATTAATGGCTTTGGCAGAATTGGTCGTCGTGTTTTTAGATTAGCATTAGAGCATACGCAAATACAAGTTGTCGCCATAAATGATTTAGCGGATACTAAAACGTTGAGCCATTTATTAAAATACGATAGTATTCATGGTGTTTTAAAAGAAACTGTTTCATTTGATGAAAATCATATCATTGTAAAGAATGTTTCAGTTCCACTTTACAACAAAACACATCCAAAAGATCTAGATTGGTCTAAAGTTAAACCAGATTTTGTAATAGAATCTACAGGGAAATTCAAAACCAAATCAGGGCTTCAACATCACATTAGTAATGGAGCAAAACGGGTGATTTTATCGGTTCCTGCTTTGGAAGATGATATTAAAACTATTGTTTTAGGGGTTAATGATGATAATTTAGATGGTACGGAAACTATTATCTCTAATGCATCGTGTACCACAAATAATGCTGCTCCAATGATTGCCTTGATAAAAGAGCATTTGGGTATTAAACAAGCTTACATAACTACTATTCACTCTTACACAACAGATCAAAGTCTACACGACCAACCTCATAAAGATTTAAGACGTGCCAGAGCTGCAGGCCAATCTATTGTACCTACAACAACTGGTGCAGCTAAAGCTTTAACAAAAATTTTTCCGGACCTATCAGATGTTATTGGAGGTTGTGGTATTAGAGTTCCTGTTGCAAATGGTTCATTAACAGACATTACTATTAATGTAAAAAAACCAACATCTATTAAAAAAGTTAACGGGATTTTTAAGAATGCAGCAGAAAATCATTTAAAAGGTATTCTTGAATATACTGAAGACCCTATTGTATCTATTGATATCGTTGGTAATTCGCACTCTTGCATCTTTGATTCGCAGATGACTTCTGTTATCGGAAACATGGTAAAAATAGTAGGTTGGTACGATAATGAAACTGGTTATAGCTCAAGAATTTTGGACTTAATCTGCAATTTATCGGATAAATAGTAGCTTTTGTCGAATAAATAATTATATTTGCTCAAAATTAAAGTGAGCTGAATGTCCCAGATCAAATATTACATATTTGTTTTTTTAGCATGTTTTTGTAGTCTGATTTTTGCGCAACAAGATAGCGTAGAAGATACAGATCTTCTTGCTTTGAGGCTTCAAGAACATCTAGACCAAGCAAAATTAGATAGTGATCGTGGTAATTACCTAAATGCTAAAGACAATTTCAATAAGGCATTAGTAGTTGCTAAAAAAATTGATAACAAATCTAGCCAAGGTACAATCTATACCAAAATAGCAAAAGTACAATTCTTAGTTGGTGAGGAAGACCTAGCAAATATTTCTCTTGGTAAAGCCATTCAACTCCAGCGCGAAAATAATGATTATGATAACCTTGCTATTACATATAATATTAAAGGTGTAATTCACAGTACGCAAGAGGAATACAAAAAAGCTTTAGAATATTATAATTCTGCAAAAAATCTATTTGAACAAGAGGATTTAGAAGAATATATATCTGAAGTTACTCTAAACGAAGCCAAAGTTTATATAGTTCAAAAACGCTATGAAGAAGCGAAAATTCAGCTTGAAAAAACCATAGTTATTGCTAAAAAACACGATCAGAAACGTCGTTTGAGTAGTGCTTTAATACAAAACGGAAAAGTCTATTCTGCCTTAAGCAATCCTGAAATGGCTTTAGCACAAACCGAAAAAGGTTTATCTATAGCAAAAGAATTTAAAGTTTTAGAAAATGTAAATGAAGCCTATTTAACACTAAGTGATATCCATGTGAAAAATGGAGATTATGAAAGTTCTTATAATTACATTAAGAAACATATTCATTTATCAGATTCGATATTAAACGTAAAGCGAGAAAATTTAGCTTCAGGAATATCAGGTCAAAACATTAATAAATATAAGGATGCTCAAAATGCACAGTTAAAAGCGCAAATTGATGAAGTAACCGCTGAAAGTGCATTTACAAGAATTACAACCATTTTAAGTATTGCGCTAATTACCATCTTGTCGTTATTAACTTTATCGCTATACAGAAACAACAATATAAGACTGAATACCAACACAATGCTTCATATAAAGAATGATGAACTTATTGTTGCAAAAGAAAAGGCAGAGCTAGCCTCTAAAACAAAAGCCAACTTCTTATCTACCGTAACACATGAGTTACGTACACCATTATATGCCGTAACAGGTTTGACCAATATGTTGTTGGACGAAGAACCAAAAGAGCATCAAATACCGCATTTAAAATCCTTAAAGTTTTCTGGAGATTACCTACTAACTTTTATCAACGATATTCTTCAAATTAATAAAATTGAAGCCAATAAAGTTGAATTAGACCCAGAACATTTCAACCTTAAAAACAAAATAGAAAACGTAATGTCTGCACTTAGCAATTCTGCTAATGAGCAAGACACAAAATTACATTTTAGTTATGAAGATGGTATACCAGAATCATTTATTGGTGACCAATTAAAGATTTCCCAAATCTTAATTAACCTACTTGGCAATGCTATTAAATTCACAAAAGATGGAGACATCTGGGTAAGAGCGTACAAAACTGATATTAAAGACAATATGTACAATCTTCGCTTTGAAATTGAAGATAATGGTATTGGTATTACAAAAGAAAAACAAGACCAAATGTTTGACAGTTTCTCTCAAGGTTCTGTACAAATTAACAGAAAGTACGGAGGTACTGGTCTAGGATTATCTATTGTAAAAGGACTAATTCAGATTCTTAAAGGTAAAATTTACTTAAAGAGTGAGCTTGGTAAAGGCTCTACTTTCTTTTTTGAATTGCCTTTAGAATATGACAAAGAAGCTGACAAACCCAAAGTAGAAGAAGTTAAAAAAGTAAATAAGATGGAAGGATTGGATCTCACTAATGTTAAAATTCTAGTAGTAGAAGACAACAAAATCAATCAAATGATTACCAAAAAGATTCTCAACAAAATGAATCTATTTTGTGATGTGGTTGATAATGGCGAAGATGCTGTAGAACAAGTAAAAGAAATTGCTTACGATGTTGTTTTAATGGATATTCATATGCCAGGAATTAGTGGATTAGAAGCCACAAAAATTATTAGAACATTTGATAAAGAGCTCACTATTTTTGCCCTTACAGCTGTGACTTTAGAAGACAAAATGCACGAGTTTGGTGATGCTGGTTTTGATGATATTATCTCTAAACCATTTAAACAAGAGGATTTTGAAGACAAACTACACGCTGCACTTTCTGGCGAAAAAATAGTATCTAGTTTCTTTAGTTAACATATGTTCTAACAGCTGCATTAAATTGCACTGACTTATCTATTTGTATTTGAATAGGTAAATAGTATAATTTGTTTTTTAACTTCTCATAATCAGACAATCGCACATAATCCTTTTCCGTAGTAATAATTAATTCTTTTGAAGCCAAAATTTCAATATCAGATGCTTTAAAATTATAATGATCGCTAAATTCTAAGTGATCGAATTCTAATCCATTTTCAACTAAAAAATCTACTAATGGTTTTGCATTGGCAATGCCTGTAACCAATGTGAATTTTGGAAGTTTTGTGAGTTCTAATTCATCTGAATCTGATACTACATTTGAAGCATAATCCACATAACTAAAAAATAGTTGTTGATGGTTTTTCAATTTTAATTTTGAAGTAATGGTCTGTTTTTCAACTTCAGAAATAGTTTTATCACACTTTGTAACTACAATTACGTCAGCTCGTTTTGCACCAAATCTTGGTTCGCGCAAATTCCCTGTAGGTAAAACAATATCTTTATAATAAAGATTATTATTAGCGGTTAGCAAAATATTGAAACCTGCTTTTACTTTTCTATGCTGAAAAGCATCATCTAGCAAAATAACTTCTGGTTGTGATTCTAATTTTCTTAGTTCTGCAATTCCATTTTGTCTGTTGGCATCAACAGCAACAGTTACATCTTTGAATTTTCTTTGAAACTGAAAAGGCTCATCTCCAATAGTATCTGTATTCGCATTTTCATCAGCTAAAACAAAACCTTCAGTTTTCCGTTTATAACCTCTGCTTAATGTGGCGAGTGATTTTTCGTCTTTTAATAAACGTATTAGATATTCTATCATTGGCGTTTTCCCTGTTCCACCTGTACTAAGGTTTCCAACACAGATTACAGGAAAATCATAAGACTTCGATGATTTAAAACCAAAATCATACAACCAATTACGTAACCAAGTAATTACGTAATAAATTGGTACAATAGGAAACAATATGATGCGAATAAACTTCAAGAGCACTAAATGAGTAACTAAAAATTAAATATTTAAACAAATATATGAATGACGAATTACATCTGACCGATTTAATAAAATAAAGAATTACAGATGAAATTATATTATTTTTGAAACAAATATACACTTATGATTATACAAGACGTAATTAATCACCTGCACGATTTAGCTCCTTTGGCGTATGCTGAAGATTTTGACAACGTTGGACTTTTGGTTGGCGATAAAAACCAAAACGTTTCTGGTATTCTAGTCACATTAGATACGCTTGAAGCTGTTATAGATGAAGCGATTGAAAACAGTTGTAATCTTATAGTAAGCTTCCATCCTATTATATTTTCAGGTTTAAAAAAATTAACAGGCAAAACTTATGTAGAACGTGTTGTTATTAAAGCCATTCAACATAATATAGCAATTTTCTCAATTCATACCGCTTTAGATAATGCGTATCAAGGTGTAAATTCTATTATTTGTGATCAACTAGGCTTAAAAAATAAAACCATTTTAATTCCACAATCTGGAACTATTAAAAAATTACAAACTTATGTTCCTAAAGCAAATGCAGAAGCTTTGAGAACTGCATTATTTAAAGCTGGAGCAGGAAGTCTTGGTAATTATGAATCGTGTAGCTTTAATGTGGAAGGACAAGGTACGTACTTAGGAAATGAAGTTTCAAATCCTGTAATTGGTAAAAAAGGTGAGTTACATACTGAAAAAGAAACTGCTATTTCTGTCACTTACAAAAAGCATTTAGAATCTAAAGTGATAAAAACATTGTTTGAAGCGCATCCTTATGAAGAAGTGGCTTATGAAATTTCAACCCTAGAAAACACCAACCAACATATTGGTATGGGAATGATTGGCGAGCTAGAAAATGTTATGGAAACCGCAGATTGTCTAAAATTCATTAAAAATAAAATGAATACGGAATGTATTAGACATTCAAAATCACTAAATAAACCGATTAAGCGAATTGCTGTTTTAGGTGGCTCTGGCAGTTTTGCTATTTCTGCAGCAAAAGCCGCAGGAGCAGACATTTTGGTTACAGCAGATTTAAAATATCACGACTTTTTTAGTGCAGAAAATGCCCTTGTTTTGGCAGATATTGGACATTATGAAAGTGAACAGTTCACAAAAACGTTTTTAGTAGACTATCTCTCGAAAAAAATTACTAATTTTGCAATCATTTTATCAAAGACAAATACAAATCCGATAAAGTATTTATAATTATGGCAAAAAAAGCTGAAGTTTCTGTTGAAGAGCGATTAAGAGCACTATATGATTTACAATTAATTGACTCTAGAGTAGATGAGATAAGAAATGTCAGAGGTGAGCTTCCTTTAGAAGTTAGAGATTTAGAAGACGAAGTAGAAGGTCTTAACTTAAGAATGGATAAACTTAGTGATAGCCTTGCTATTATTGACGATGATATTAAAAGTAAGAAAAACTTAATTGAAGAAGCAAAATCTTTAATTAAAAAATACAGTGAGCAACAATCCAATGTTAGAAATAACAGAGAATACAACTCATTGACTAAAGAGATTGAATTTCAGGAATTAGAGATTCAATTAGCTGAAAAGCACATTAAGGAATTTAAGGTTCAGATAGAGCAGAAAAAAGTAGTAATTTCGGACACTAAAGACCGTCTAAAAGATCGTAATGCGCACTTAAAGCACAAAAAAGGAGAACTTAATGAAATTTTGAAGGAAACTGAAAAAGAAGAAGAAGCGCTTAATAATAAGTCTTTAGATTTTCAGAAAAAAATTGATGATCGTTTAGTTAAAGCCTACCATAGAATTAGAAACAACGTTAAAAATGGTTTAGCTGTTGTTGCTATTGAGCGTGGTGCTTCTGGAGGATCTTTCTTTACAATTCCACCTCAAGTACAAGTAGAAATTGCGTCTCGTAAAAAAGTAATTACTGATGAGCATAGTGGGCGTATTTTAGTTGATGCCGCTTTAGCTGAAGAAGAAAAAGTAAAAATGAAAAAATTATTTGCTAAACTTAGTAAGTAAAAATTCAAAACATATTATATCTAAGCCTTTGCATTTGCAAGGGCTTTTTTTATTTAAGATAAATTTAGAAAAATACGGTTTAAGGATTTGTAATTTTATACGACTATTGAAAAAAGAAAAATAAAATATGAAAAAGCTAGTTACCCTTTTAACCATCACGTTATTATTTAGTTGCCAAAACCAAGCACAAATCAACAAAGAACAACAAGTTGTAATTGATGCAGAACCTGTTGTAGTTCCTTTAAAAAATGGTAAAGCCAGAGCTTATTTTGCAAGTGGCTGCTTTTGGTGTGTTGAAGCTGTTTTTGAAAGTGTAAAAGGTGTTGAAGAATCCATTTCTGGATATTCTGGCGGATTTACAGAAAACCCAACTTACGAAGCAAGCAATACTGGTAGAACAGGTCATGCTGAAGCTGTGGAAATTATTTATGACCCAGAAGTCGTGAGTTTTGCTACATTAGTTAATGTATATTTCGGGTCTCAAAACCCAACGCAAGTTAATGGCCAAGGACCAGATAAAGGTTCACAATATCGTTCTATTATCTTTTATCAAAACGACGAACAAAAGAAAATTATTGAAGACAAGAAAGTTGCTCTTGCAAAAAAAATAGATGCTACCATTGCTGCGGAAGTTTATCCGTTTCAAAAATTCTGGGTTGGAGAAGACTATCATCAAAATTATGAAAGGCTGCATCCTAATCAAGGTTATATTAGAAGCGTATCTGTCCCGAGATTAAATAAATTTAAAGCAAAATTTCCTGAGTTATTGAAGGATGATGAGAAGCATTAAACAAGGTTTTATCCTGTAAGATTTCAAAACCTCGCAGGTCCAGTATCACATTGAGCGCAGTTTAAATATCTTGATTTCTCGACTGCGCTCGAAAAGACAGAATAATCTATATTTTCGTAGCCTTCAACTCAAAAATCATAGGAAATAATTGATCTTTCATCTTATACATTCCATTATCTAATTTAATTAAATCTGGAAATACGTCATAAGGGCTTTCGTCATATTCATTAAGATAATCTATTTGCAATCCAGCTTCAATAAGTGAATTAATCACTTCGCTTAATCCATGATTCCAACCATATTCTTTACTAACCATTTTTGAGCCTTGATTTGCATAAGTACCTTCATATTCATCATAAATCACTTCATCTTGACTGTAATGGTATTTCATTTTTGATTTCCCATCCACATAATCAAACATCCATGCAATAGGATGGAATTCTACAATATAAAATGTACCTCCAACTCTTAAACGTTCTGAAATCATTTTTGCCCAAGGTTTTAAATCCGGAAGCCAACCAATGGTTCCATAACTGGTAAATACAATATCAAAGGTCTCAGAAATATGTTTTGATGTATCTAAAACATTACAACATACAAACTTGGCATCAAGCTGTAATTCTTCATTTAACTGTTTAGCTAGCTTTACACCTTCATCACTTAAATCTACACCAACGCATTTTGCTCCACTTCTACTCCAACTCAACGTATCTTGTCCAAAATGGCATTGTAAATGGAGTAGAGACTTGTCTTTAACATTATCTAAAGCTTTTAACTCATATGGCATAAGTGACGTTTCCCCTTTTTTAAAAGCTTCCATATTATACATATCGCTTTGTGCATGTATGGCTACTTTTTTGTTCCAAGTGGTTTTATTTACGTCAAAATAATTAGTGTTGTCTTTCATTTTCTTCATAAGTTTTTATCCCTTCCTTTTGGGAAGGTTAGGAAGGGACTTAATTTTGCTTGTAATTTAAAACATCTTTTTTAATATGAAATCATTATATCTAGGTTTAATCTGTTTATTACTTGTCTCGTCTTGTAAATCTGAAACTTCTGAAAAGGAAATTATAAAAGAATTAACCATAGCCGAAAAAATTGCGAATGCATATGGTTTTGAAAATTGGAAAAACGTTGAAGAAGTAAAATTCACTTTTCAAGTTAATAGAGATTCTATAAAAGGAAATGGACGTTCTTGGACATGGCAACCAAAAACAGGTAAAGTAAATATGGCAGCTGGCAAGAAAACCGTAAACTATACAAGAAGTCACAAGGATAGCATTAATATGGCTGCTGATAGATCATTTATTAATGATAAATTCTGGTTTTTTGTGCCTTTTCAATTGGTTTGGAATACTACTGCAAGGATTTCAGAAACTAAAAAAATGGAATCTCCAATTCATAAAACACAATTAAATATGATAACCATAACATACCAACAAGAAGGTGGTTATACACCTGGTGATGCCTATGATATATTTTATGATGACCAATTTATAATCAAAGAATGGATCTTTAGAAAAGGAAATTCAGTAGAACCATCACTTACAACAACGTTTGAAAACTATGAAGACTACAACGGAATTAAAATTGCCACAGACCATAAAAAAGAAGATGGTAAATGGAATTTAAATTTTACAGATATAAGTATTACTTTGGAAGAATAGAATTAACACTGTATTTTTGCAATCTATAATGTAAGATTCGCGTTTAAAGTTTTTAACATAAAACGTATAGCTTACATTTTCCGCCTTTTGGCGTCTATATATATTAAAAAGCGCCTTGAAAACAAAGCGCTTTTTTTGTGGTAATAAATCCTTATTTTTGTTAGCAACCGAAAAATAAATTCAAATTGTCCAACTATAAAATAGGTCTTGATTACGCAAAACAACAAGACACTTTAGACGAATTATCCAACTACAGAGAACAGTTTCATATTCCAAAAGACAAGAAGGGAAATGAACTCATTTATCTTTGCGGTAATTCACTTGGATTACAACCAAAATCAACAAAATCTTATATAAATCAAGAATTAGAAGATTGGGCAAATCTTGGAGTTGAAGGACATACAGAAGCTAAAAATCCTTGGTTGCCATATCATGAATTTTTAACGGAAGCTACAGCAAAATTAGTAGGCGCAAAACCTATTGAGGTCGTTACTATGAATTCTTTAACTGCGAATCTTCATTTTATGATGGCTTCGTTTTACAAACCTGCTAATGAGCGATATAAGATTCTGATTGAAAGTGATGCATTTCCTTCAGATAAGTATGCCGTTGAATCTCAATTAAGACATCATGGTTTTGACGATAAAGAAGGATTAATTCTTTGGAAACCTAGAAAAGGTGAAGAATTATTACGTTACGAAGATTTAGAAACCATTCTCGAAATGCATGGTAACGAGATTGCACTCATTATGATAGGAGGTGTCAATTATTATACTGGTCAGTTTTTCGATTTTAAACGTATTACAAAACTTGGTCACAGCTATGGTTGCATGGTTGGATTTGATTGCGCACATGGAGCCGGAAATGTGGATTTAGACTTGCACAACTCAGGAGCAGATTTTGCTGTTTGGTGTACTTATAAATATATGAATTCTGGACCAGGCAGTTTGTCTGGTTGTTTTGTTCACGAGCGTCATGCTTACGATAAAAGTCTAAACCGATTTACAGGTTGGTGGAGCCATAATAAAGATACGCGATTTAATATGCGACACGAGTTTGATGTGTTACCAGGAGCAGAAGGTTGGCAATTAAGTAATCCACCAATTTTATCTATGGCAGCAATTAAAGCGTCATTAGATATGTTTAATGACGTTGGTTTAGATAAACTACTTAAGAAATCGAAAGCATTAACGGGTTATTTTGAATTTCTATTAAAAGAACTTGGCGAGGATGTTATAAGAATCATCACACCAGAAAACCCAGAAGAACGTGGTTGCCAACTATCAATTCAAGTTTTAAATGCTGATAAAAAATTACACGATAAATTAACTGAAGCTGGAGTGATAAGTGATTGGCGAGAACCAGATGTGATTAGATGTGCACCTGTACCTTTGTATAATTCGTTTGAAGATGTTTATTTAATGGTTGAAAAAATGAAAAACATATTAAACAGCCCATCCTAACCTTCCCAAAGGGAAGGAACTATCATGGGATAAATAATAAAGACAGATTGAATTAAGAACGAAATAATTAAATTATCAAGTCCTTAATCAATTCAGAGAATTGAACATCAAAATTCAGAAATAAAGAGCGAAGGAATGTAGATGCGAAGCGAAGCTTCAAGCACGGAATTCCGAAAGCGAATGGTGCTTTAGCAATTTCCAAATTTTGATCGTGATTTTTTGGTTCGTTTTGCATCAAGGCAAAATGAACAAGAGAAAAGAAAAACAAAAATGAGTAACAAACAACAAAACATACTAATAATTGGAGCAGGACTCTGCGGAAGCTTATTAGCACTAAGACTAGGTCAACGAGGCTACAACGTTACCGTTTACGAAATGCGACCAGATTTACGCAAAACTGATATCTCTGCTGGTCGCTCTATTAACTTAGCTTTTTCAGATCGTGGCAATAAAGCGATGAAACTCGTTGGTATAGAAGATAAGGTAAAAGAACTATGCATTCCTATGAATGGAAGAATGCTTCATGACAGAGAGAGCAACACTTTTTTATCTAACTATAGTGGTAGAGATTATGAATATATCAACTCTATTTCTAGAGGAGAACTTAATGGTTTACTTTTAACTGAAGCCGAAAAGCATGATAATGTAAAAATCCATTTTAACAAAAAATGCAAATCTGTCGATTTTGAAAACACAACCGCTTTATTTAAAGATTACCATTCTAAAGACGAGTTTATAGAAGATGCTGATTGCATTATTGCTACAGATGGATCAGGTTCTGCCCTCAGAAAAAGCTACTATTTAGAACGTAAATTCTTATTTAGTTTCTCACAAGACTATTTAACACATGGCTATAAAGAACTAAGTATCTTACCAACAGAAACAGGCGATTATAAAACCTACAAAAACGCATTACATATTTGGCCAAGAGGTGATTTTATGGTTATTGCTTTACCAAATTTAGATGGTAGTTTTACAGTAACCTTATTTTTAAGTTATGCTGAAGGTGAGTACAATTTTAATAATTTATCCACACCAGAAATTGTGACAGAGTTCTTTCAAAAAGAATTTCCAGATGCTTTAGAATTGATGCCAAATTTAGTTGAAGATTTCTTCGAAAATCCCACAGCACCTTTAGGAACCGTAAAATGTTCACCTTGGCATTACAAAGGCAATACCTTGTTAATGGGAGATTCGGCTCATGCTATTGTTCCTTTTTATGGACAAGGCATGAATGCTTCTTTTGAAGATGTGGTAGAATTTGATAAAGTACTCGATCAAAATTTAGACAATTGGGAAGCCACTTTTGAAGCCTATGAGAAAAACAGAAAGAAAGATACTGATGCGATTGCAGATTTAGCCATTGATAATTTTCACGAAATGAAAAGTCACGTTGGTCAAGCTATTTTCCAAGAAAAGCGCAAAATTGAAATGGCTCTTGAGAAAGAATTTCCTGAGGATTATTCTTCAAAATATAGTTTAGTTACTTTTAATGAAGATATTGGTTATAGAGAAGCGATGTTAAGAGGACGAGCACAAGACAAAGCCATTTTAAATATGTTATCTGACGGAATTATTTCAACCGAAGATGACCTTAAAGATATTTTAGATAAAGTAGAAACTGAAACTGAAGCGATTTTAGAAGACGATAAAATGGCTGGATTACATTAATTAGTGATTAGTGATTAGTGATTAGTGATTAGTGAGAAATTAAATAACTGAAGAAATTAAGGACAAACCTCAATAAAGGTAAAAGTCCTAAATCAATTAAAAGAATTGAACATCAAAATTCAGAAATAGTGAGTGAAGGAATGTAGATGCGAAGCGAAGCTTCAAGCACGGAATTCCGAAAACGAATGATGCTTTAGCAATTTCCTAATTTTGATCGTGATTTTTTGGTTCGTTTTGTATCAAGACAAAATGAACAAGAAAGAAAGAAAGAAAGAAAGAAAGAAAGAAAGAAAGAAACAGATTGCCACAGCAAATGAAAAAAATTGCTTCGCAATGACAAATACTATTAAGCAATGAGTAATAAAAAGAATGAGATTCCTGCTTCCGCAGGAAATGTGGTAACACCAAGAGGAGCTTATCCACACGTTAAACAAGTCGGAGACTTCATTTTCGTCTCAGGTACAAGTTCTAGACGACCAGACAATACTATTGCAGGAGTCGATATTATTGACAACATGGGAACTAAAAAGCTAAACGCTTACACCCAAACTCAAGAAGTTTTAAAAAACATAGAAGGTAATTTAGCTAAAGTTGGAGCAACACTAAAAGATGTGGTTGACGTGACATCATTTTTAGTAAACATGAATGATTTTGCAGATTACAATAAAGCTTATGCAGAGTTTTTTGATAAAGAAACAGGACCAACACGCACAACTGTTGCTGTACATCAATTGCCGCATCCAGATTTGGTGGTTGAGATTAAGGTAATCGCATTCCTGCGCAGGCAGGAATCTCATAAATAAAATTGAAATTTCAATTTGAAGCTCTGTTATAAATATTTATTCATTTTGCTTTTAAGCCTTTCTTGTAAAAACAAGGAAGAAAGATATATACCTACAAAAGCTGAACAATTAGAATTTTTGAGAGTAATATCAAATGATACAACTATCTTTTCTAAATATTATGAAAACGCATTCGTATTTGAAAAAAGATTTTTTAATTCTGAAAAGCCTTTATCTGAAAACGGTAAAACTAAATGGGTTTCTGAAGTAGAATTAATTACAAAGTACCTAAATGTAGGTGACACAATGTTTGTTCATAATCAAATTCATTCAGATAGTATAAATTCTATTGATTTAATGAAAGCAGGATTTAAAACAGTTAATTATGACAAATTAATTCATAGATCATATATTGGAGATAGCCTAATAGAAAAGAAACTCGTTTCTCAAGACTCTTTAGATAAAGTTTTCAATCTTATTGAAAAGCATAAATATATTCAAATATTAAAACCTATTTTTAATGAATCACTAAATTTAGCTTTTATACAAGTTGATTATAAAGAATATAGTGGTTCGTCTCTTATTTATAAAAAGAAAGGTAATAATTGGGTACTAGAAAAAGAAGTTAGTAGATGGATGAGATAAAAAATAGAATCAAAAAATAATTCGTGAATTCGTGGCAAATAGAGAAAACCATAATAATATTCCTACATTCGCAGGAATAAAAAACTACATAAACGGCAACTTCCATAATCCAATTAAAGATAATTGGATAGATAACTACAACCCTTCAAACGGAGAAATATATGGGCAAATTCCAAATTCATCAAAAGAAGATGTTGAGAATGCTTACATCGCAGCAAAATCTGCTTTTCCGAGTTGGTCGCAAACCACGTTAGAAGAACGAAGCAGAATCTTAATTAAAATTTCAGAATTACTTGAATCCAACTTACAACGTTTTGCCGAAGCCGAAAGTAAAGACAATGGCAAACCTGTGTCTTTAGCAAAAGCTATAGACATACCAAGAGCAGCAAGCAACTTTAGATTCTTTGGCAATGCGATTACACAATTTGCTAGTGAAAGTCATGAAAGTGTTGGGCAACAAGCCATCAATTACACTTTAAGACAACCTATTGGTGTTGTTGGCTGTATTTCACCATGGAATCTTCCTCTCTATTTGTTTACTTGGAAAATCGCTCCTGCAATTGCTGCAGGAAACTGTGTTGTCGCTAAACCTAGTGAAGTTACACCAATGACAGCTTACTTGTTAGGTGAAATTTGTAATGAAGCAGGCCTCCCTAAAGGTGTTTTAAATATTGTTCACGGACTTGGAGGTTCAACAGGACAAGCCATTGTGGAGCATCCAGATATTAAAGCCATTTCTTTTACAGGAGGCACAGCAACAGGAGCGCACATAGCAAAAGTAGCAGCGCCAATGTTTAAAAAGTTATCCTTAGAATTAGGTGGTAAAAACCCAAACATCATTTTTGCAGATTGCGATTATGATGATATGTTGAATACAACAGTTCGCTCATCATTCGCCAACCAAGGTCAAATATGTTTATGTGGAAGTCGTATTTTTGTAGAAGGTTCTATTTATGAAAAATTCAAAAGGGACTTTGTCGCAAAAGTGAAAGCCTTAAAAATTGGTCATCCATCGGAAACAGACACCAATATTGGAGCCTTAGTTTCTAAACCACATTTAGAAAAAGTAAAAGAGTATATCAACATCGCTAAAGACGAAAACGGAACTGTTTTATGTGGTGGAAATGAAGTCACAGTAAAAGGTTTTGAAAATGGTTATTACTTAGAACCGACCGTTATTGAAGTGCCCAATGACGAATGCAGAGTAAACCAAGAAGAAATTTTTGGGCCAGTCGTCACTATTATGCCTTTTAATACTGAAGATGATGTTCTTCAAATGGCAAATAAGGTAAAGTATGGTTTATCAGCTACACTTTGGACCAACAATCTTAAACGCACTATGCGAATGAGTAATCAATTACAAGCAGGAATCGTTTGGGTAAACACTTGGATGATGCGCGATTTAAGAACACCTTTTGGTGGTGTAAAAAATTCTGGAGTTGGTCGCGAAGGTGGTTTTGAAGCTTTACGCTTTTTTACTGAAGCTAAGAATGTTTGTATAAAATATTAAAAAAAGAACCTAGAGCATAGACAAAAGATAATAGACTTACTCAAACCCTCTATTTTCTTTTCTCTTTTCTCTTTTATCTAAAAAAAATGAACTTAGAACTAAACAACAAATACGCATTAGTTTGCGGAAGCACAGCAGGAATAGGAAAAGCAACAGCAATAGCATTAGCTGCAGAAGGTGTACAAGTAACACTTATTGCTAGAAACGAAGACAAATTAAAAGCAACGCTCTCAGAATTACCGCAACACAGAAACCACGATTATATCGTTGCTGACTTTTCTAATCCTATGGAATTAAAAGAAAAAGTGACTGAATATATTTCTAAACATAATGGTTTTCATGTTTTAGTTAATAATACTGGAGGACCAGCTGGTGGACCAGTTTTTTCTGCTAAAATTGAAGAATTTGAAAATGCATTTACGCAACATTTAAAATGTAATCATGTATTAGTACAGGCAGTTGTTCCTTTTATGAAAGATGAAAGTTATGGCCGTATTATAAATGTGATTTCAACGTCTGTAAAACAACCTCTAGATGGTCTTGGAGTAAGCAATACTATTCGCGGTGCAGTTGCAAATTGGAGTAAAACCTTGGCTAATGAGTTAGGACAATTTGGTATCACAGTAAACAACGTGCTTCCTGGAGCAACAGGTACAGATCGCTTGACTCAAATTATAAAAAACAAATCGGCAAAAACTGGAAATACTGAAGAAGAGTCTGCCAATGCAATGAAAAACGCAGTACCTGCAAAACGTTTTGCTAAACCAGAAGAATTAGCCAATGCAATTACATTTTTGGCAAGTGAGCGTGCTTCGTATATTAACGGAATTAATCTTCCTGTTGATGGTGGAAGAACAAAATCTTTGTAACTTTATACAAGAATTGAATTTGTCATTACGAGGAACGAAGTGACGTGGTAATCTTTTCCTTTTGAAACAGATTGCCACAGCAAATAAAAATTTGCTTCGCAATGACACAATATATATATCATGAGTAAATTATTTCCTCCAATTAACTTTAAAGAATGGATAGAAGAAAATCGACATTTATTAAAACCACCTGTTGGAAATAAAGTGGTGTGGAAAGATGGTGATTTTATTGTTATGGTCGTTGGTGGACCCAACAGTAGAAAAGACTATCACTACAATGAAACTCCAGAATTTTTCTACCAGGTTGAAGGAGATATTATTTTAAAAGTTATTGACAAAGGCACACCAAAAGATATTCATATTAAAGAAGGAGACATCTTTTTATTACCTCCTAAAGTACCGCATTCACCACAGCGTGGTGCCAATACAGTTGGTTTAGTTATTGAATACCCAAGAGAAAAAGGTGTACAAGATGCTTTATTATGGTTCTGTGAAAACTGTACAACAAAGTTGTATGAAGAAGATTTTACTGTTGAAAATATAGAAACTGATATGCCTGCAATTTTTGATAATTATTATAGTGATAAAGATAAACGTAGCTGTCCAAACTGTGGAGAAATAATGCAACCACCAAAGTAGGTACAGGTAGAATAACCAATTCCTGTGAAGGCAAGAATCTCTTAGCTGCAAATCACAAAATTAGTGTAAAGAAAATGCTAACAAGGGAATATTTTAAAAAGCAATTATTAACCAATAGGAATCAAGACTAATTGAAACTCCGATTAATACGATTCCTGCTTTCGCAGGAATGACAAACGAGATGCTTCAACTGCGCTCAGCATGACACATATGAAAGAAAAACGCAAACTAAGAATAAACGGTCACTCTCACCTTCTTCCCTACCCTGAGGAAATTCCTCAGTTTATGAAAGACAAAGGGATTTTTTGGGTAGATAAAGACCGTAAATTTATGCTTCAAAAGGATTGGAACCGACCAATTACAGATTCTAGTTTCTTCTTAAATGAAAAATTAGCTTGGATGGAGCGCTTTAAAATTGACCATGCTGTCGTTTTAAACTTATCGCAACTTTATGGCAATGGATTGCGTGTTGAGGAAATGAAACAGGCTTTACGTTTTCAGAATGATTTTAACGCTAAAGTTCAACGTGAAAACCCAAGTAAATTTACCTGTGGTTTTGTTGTACATCCTGGATTTGTTCGTGGTGCTTGTTGGGAAATAGAACGTTGTGTTGAGGAATTAGGATTACAACTTTTATGTCTTCCTACGCATTACATGGATACTATTGGTACTTGGCGTTGCATCTTTGATGAAGAGAATGAACCTATTTTTGAACTAGCAAATAAATACAATCTTGCTGTAGAAATTCATCCTTATGATGGAGAAAAATTTATAAAACTAGAAAATACATCTTGGCGTTTTCATTTGATATGGATGTTAGCACAATGTGCTGATGCTTATCACTTTTTAACCTTAAATGGTTTTCAAGACAAATTCCCTAACATGAGAACCTGTTTTGCTCATGGTGGCCAATTAGCTCAAATTAATTTAGGAAGACGAATTCAAGGTTTTGACGGACGACCAGATTTATTTGAAGGCAAAAGCCATCCAAGAAAAGCGGTAGGTCATAAAAATATATTCTTTGACACATTGGTTCATGATACTGGTGGATTAGAATTATTAATTAGAAATCAAGGTTCTAAACAAGTTTTAATGGGATTAGATGATCCATATCCTTTAGGCGAAATGGAAAGTGAAAAACAATCTTCTTATCCTGGGAAAATATTAGATTTAGCTGTAGATAGAAAGATTATTACAGAAACTGAATGTGATGCGATTTGGGAAGACAATGTGATACAATGGTTATGCGGAGATGATGACGACGCGAAACAAAAATTAATTTCACGAATTACGTCTTAGACATTTTCGATTCGACTTTTATTTCTATATTTAAAAACTAATCAACTAAAATAATTATGAAAAAAATTGGAGGCTATGCTGTGTTTTTAGGAATATTGTTAATCGTTTTACCCTTTGTTGGATTAGAACTAAAATTTTTCAGTTTAATTGATGGATTAGGTGAAACCACAGCTTGGATTATAAAACTTGGTCTTATCATTATTGGTGCTATATTATTCATATTAAGCAAATCTTCAGTTGATGAGGAAGTTGAAATCACAGAAAAATCTGCTGAGTAAAGTATCTTTTCATATTTAATTACAATTTATGCATTTCTTGCCCGAAGATTTAGACAACTATGTTGTATCGCATTCTGAGCCAGAGCCAGAACTATTACAACAGTTAACTAGAGAAACATATCAAAAAGTATTACAACCTATTATGCTCAGTGGAC
>Ga0209633_10000991_pt1 | contig 30837 bp, 21 predicted proteins | sample Cruoilmetagenom1_FD_187290 | JGI IMG/M metagenome (GOLD analysis project Ga0209633, IMG submission 187290) | Oil polluted marine microbial communities from Coal Oil Point, Santa Barbara, California, USA - Sample 1 (SPAdes) (version 2) | ecosystem: Environmental > Aquatic > Marine > Oil seeps ... | reverse complement strand
AATCATAAAAACTTCCATATGTCATTAATCAAATGAATAAGCAAAATAAATTTTTATCTCGCTAATTCATTGTACAAAACGGACATTATTGAAAAAGTATGAAAAAAGTGGCGGCATTAAGTTGTTATAGTTGAATAATAATAATTGGAGAGAATTAGAAAGAAATAATAAATTTATAAATTATTTAATAGTATAAATACTCTTTGAAAAATCAACTATTTTACTATTAATGAATTCAGTTGGTTGAAAGTGCATTATTTTTTTGAATGTACGACAAAAATGTGCCAAATCAAAAAAATCCGAATTGTTAGCAATATCCTGTATTGATTTATAATCTTTCATTTGGATAAATGTTATAATGTAGTGTACTTGTAGAACTTCACAGTAAGTTTTGGGCGAGAGTCCAACAATTTCTTTGAATTTACGACGTAGTTGTCTTGGACCTATATTTACTTGATCTGCAAGACTATTTACTGAAATGTAACCTTTGTGGTTATTGGCAATTTCTAATGCTTTTGCAACATATTTACAAACCGGAAGAGAAAGTTTAGATCTTTCTATCAGAAATTCTTCTATGATTTTTTTTTGCTGCGATATTTCGTTTACTACACTTAGTTCCTTCTCTAACCTTCTACAAATTTTAGATGAGATTATATTACCAAAAGGTGAAAGTTCATCTATGATTTTAGAAGGAGATCTATGAAATAAAGAATAAAATCCGGAAGCTGTAAATTCATAAACCAGATGATCTATTTTGCCAAAATATTCTAAAACAACATCTTTGTCTATAATGGGACCTGAAAAATTTAGTTTTTTAACAATTGGTTCAATTTTATTGTTTACATTAGGAATAGGAACTAGCTTAGGGAAAAAAGAAAAATTTGGAAAGGGATTTGGAATAACTTTTTGCAAATGCTTTGTTTCCCCTCTTGATTCAATATAAAATATTTTACGAATATGTTTAGAAAGTTCCTTTGGTGGTGTACTTAATGTCAGGTTTATCATAAGACAGTACTCCAAATACTCGTTAAATGAATTATCTATTTATATAATATTTAAATATAATTATTATAATTTTAAGAACTATCAAGCAATGTATAATTCATACTATCTTTTTGGACTTTTGCTTTTTGTATTGATGTAGTTAGATATAACTCATTTGTATTATTTTTTTCTTTTTAAAAATATTTGATGTGTCTTTTGGAGATTCTGTTAATATTTTACAAGCTAATTCCCAGTTAAATATGGGTTTTGACCAATAAATTCCTTTATTGTAAAAACATTACTTAAGCGTGTAAATATCAAACCACAACTCCTAAAAATCTATTCTTTATGCCTTGTATCTTGCTCACTTTTCCCATTTTATAATAAACATTTAATTCCCTTAGAATATTTAATATTTTTTGGCATTAAATATTTCAGGAAAATAAGAAATTAAGTTTTAAAAGAAATCACTATTTGTCATACCCCCTTTAACAAATAGTGATCGCTTACAATAAGTTCTTAATTAAAGCAGGAACATCTAATATATTTTCTTTAAGAACAAAAGCCTTTACTCCTAGTTTCTTGGCCGCTTCAAAATATTCAGTATCATCAAATTGTGTCAAAATAATTATTTTGGCACCAGAATTTATTTTTAAAATTTCTCTTGTCGCTGCTAAACCATCCATAATTTCCATCTTCAAATCCATAAGAATCCAGTCTGGTCGATTTTCATTATACATTTTTACAGCTTCTTCACCATTACTACACTCATAAATATTACTTAGTTGATCCTTAAAAACTGATTCAAGCATTTTCTTCAGTATAAACCGCATTTTTGAATAATCATCTACTATCATTGCACTAATTTTTTGTGATTTTAATTTTCTATCCATAATTTTCTTTCTGATTTTTAGATAACTAATTGATACCAATTTATATGAAGTAAATTTAAATGATAAAAGTCAAAATTAAAATAGAGTGAAATACTCAATTAATTGAGTACAAGTACTCAAAAGTGAAAAATGTTGAAATGTGAAGATTTGTAAAAAGATAATTAGATTATAATTTATCTCTGTTTAATAAAGCAAATTGAAGTAATTTATTGTGACCACTAAACCCTAATTTATGACTTATATTATTACGATGATTTTGTACTGTCCTAATGCTCAAAAAAAGTTTCTCAGCAATTTGTTTACTTGTTAAATTTTTTGAAATAAGCTTTAATATTATTCTTTCTGTCTTTGAGAGATCTTCCAAGCCTGGAGTTGCTTTAGCAAAAGAATTATAATTATTCCTCTTTTCAACTAATAAATCAGAAAATTCTGAACAAATGTAATGCTTACCCTTAACTACTTTATGTAAGCAATTAATTAACTCTTTAAGTGCGTTGTCTTTCAGTAAATATCCTTTCACACCAAGCTTTAATGCTTCTTCAAAATACTCTTCTTCATTATACATTGTAAGAATAACAACATCTGTTTTTATTTTTTTATCATTAAATTCCTGTAATAATTGCAATCCATTTTTATTTGGCAATGATATATCCAGAACAATTATATCGGGTTTTACATCATAAACCATTGAAATAACTTTTGCACCATCTCCGCAACTTCCTACTATATCAAAAGAAGAATCCGAACTAACGATTTTAATCAATCCTTCTCTTACAATTGGATGATCATCAACTATAACAATTTTATATTTTTTAATCATATTTTTTTTCAATGGGAATTTTTACTAAAATACTTGTTCCTCCATTTAAAGGCGACGTAACCAACAGTTCTGCATTTAATAATCGTGTTCTTTCTTTTATGCTCTCCAATCCAAATCCACTAAGTTGATCTGAAGTAATACCCTGCTGTACTTCATGAATTCCTATTCCATTATCATTAATCTTCATCACTAATACATTAAATTGATTTTTAATCGAAAGGCTTACTTCATTGGCTTTGGAATGTTTAATTACATTAGTAAGTGCTTCTTGAACTATTCTAAAAACATGAATCCATAAGTCTGGATTTATATCATCATCAATATAATCAATATCTATTTTTGATTTTATATCGGATATTTTTGATACCTTTTTGGCAATAGATTCGATAGCTTTTGACAAACCCAACTGCTCAAGTTGATGAGGATGAAGATTCCGCGAAATTTTTCTTACTTCATCAATTGTCTCTTTTATTTCCGGCTCTACTTGTGCAAGTTCAGGTGGTTTCTCTTTCGTTCTAATGATGTATTGCTGAATTAAATTATTTATTATCATTAAATTTTGTCCTAAACTATCATGTAATTCTCCAGCAATACGTTTCCTTTCATTTTCTTGAGATTCAATTAGTTTTCTAGAAAATTGTGCTTGTCTTTTTTTCTCTTTCTGTAAATTGTAAATTTTGGAAATATAAATCATTGAGACTATGAATAACAATATTGCCATTGAAAGAATTCTAAACCACCAGGTTCGCCACCATGGAGGAGCGATAATAATATTTACTTCTGTCCCTTTCTCATTCCAAACTCCCAAATTGTTTGAACCTTTCACTTTAAACAAATAGCTTCCAGGGTCAAGATTAGTAAAGCTTGCGACTCGTTCGGTTCCACTATTTATCCAATCTTTATGAAAGCCTTCTAACTTATATGCATACTGATTTTTCTTTGAATTGTTATAATTTAGTGCAACAAACTCAATAGAAAATGTATTTTGAGAATATTCTAAATTGATCTTATCAATAAATTGAATTGAAGTATCAAGATTTACACTTTCATGATATATTTTAAAATCAGTTAGTACAATAGGTGGAACAGTAGAATTGTTTTTTATTTGATTTGGATAAAACCCAATAGAACCGCTACCTCCAGAGAAAAATAATTGTCCGTCTTTTGCTTTCGCAGCATTTTGTTTTCCACCACCAAATCCTGGGAAGGGCAAACCATCATCTTTAGAAAAACTTGATATCTTTTTTGTAGTTACATCAAACTTCCCCAATCCTTTTGCAGTTGCAACCCAAATATTCCCATTGTCATCCTCTAAAATCTTTAGAATAAAACTATTTGGTAGTCCGTCATCCTTAAAATAATGTGTAAAACCTTTAGTTGTCAGATCTAACCGATTTAGTCCAACAGTTGTAGAAATCCATAAAGCATTAGTATCAATAATTTGAGGTCGTAGAACATCAGTAACCATATTTATACTAAGGCTATTTTTATCTTTTGAATTGTGAGTATAATGTTCTAATGTTTCAATTTTGTTATCTTTTACAGTCAGTCCATATAGACCATAGTTTAATGTTCCAACCCAAAGCTTACCATCATGATCTTCATGCAAACTTTTAATTGACAACTTCTCTGTAGATGAACCAGTTAAGTTCAGATTATAATATTGATTATCCTTTAGATTAAAAAGCCATAAGCCTTCTTTAGGTTCTGCAAACCATAAATTACCTGTAGCACTTGGTAAAATATGCGATATTATTTCAAATTTATTTGAAGTTGGAGATATTATTTCAAAATCCTCAGTAGATGAATTAAAACGATTAAGGCCACCACCATTAGTTGCAAACCAAAAGTTACCTAACTGATCTTCACACATACCTGTAATCCAATTGGAACTAATACTTTTGGAATTTTTTGAATGATAATAATGTTTATACGTTGAAGTAAAAGGGTCATAAACATCCAAGCCATCTGTACCAAACCATTGCTTACCAGATTTATCAATATAAAGACTTCTTACTTTGCTATCAGATAATGAAAGTGAATTTTTATGTCGTCCTTTTTTATACCAGCTAAATTTGTTTTGTTTAGGATCATAAACTCTTAAGAAAAAATCCCAAGTTGGTATCCAAATTTTTCCTATTTTATCTTCATATAGGGAATTAACAATCTCAGAACTTAAATTTTTATAAACCTTAAATCTTGGTTTTTCATTTTCTAGGAGCTCATTCATTGAAGCAGAAGTAATACCTTTTCCAACTGTCCCAATCCACATTGTATTATTCTTATCAATTAGTATTGAAGATAATTGATTTGAAATTAACGTATTAGTATCATTCAAATCATTTCCATACCTAATAAATTTTTTGGTTTTTTTAGTAAATCTAAGAAGACCATTTCCGTCAATGGACATATTTGAACCAGTAGCCATCCACATATTACCAAAATCATCTTCGCAAATTGAACTTATTGTATTAGAACTTATAGAACTGTTATCATTAGGATCATTCAAGTAGTGAACTGGTTCGGAAGTAATTGGATCAAAAACAATAAGACCACGTCCAAGTGTACCAATCCACAATTTTCCTTCTTTACTATTTTGTAAATCTAAAATATAATTCTCTTCAGTTGATCTTTGGTTTTTATGAAAATGATAATTTTTAAAAATTGGATTTGAATTACTATCAATTGATAACGATATTAGCCCTTGATATTCTGTCCCGATCCATAAAGACCCATCAATATTTAGTTCAATATCCGTAATATGTGCTCTTCCAAATGATGTTAGATTATCTATAGTATCATTGTAGGTTGTAAATTTGTTACACATTCTATCAAAATAATTAAGTCCGCCACCATTGGTTCCAATCCATAAATTACCTTTTTCATCTTCCTTTATAACAGTAACAAAATCACTTGATATAGAATTTGAATCAAAAGGGATATGAGAAAAATGTTTAAATTTATATCCATCATAACGAAGTAATCCACCTTGGGACCCAACCCACATAAAACCAAATTTATCTTGAATTACACAGTTGGGTACAATAACCGAAAGTTTTTCAAAATGATTTTCAATGGATTGTGCATAATTATCATTAGACAAAGTAAAAATATTTACGGAAAGCAGAAAATAGAAAAAGTATAAAATATTTTTTTTCATAATTTAGTGTAAATTAATAATCATTAAACAAGAAGTGTAAAATAAATACATATCAAAAATAATAGTTATTTTGAATACTTTAGAATTATAAATAATTTAAATATGTTAAAATTTTATAGATAATTTATAAATTTTAAATGATTTTTTATAATGTTTGAACAAAATATCATTCAATAAAAAAAATGGGATACTAATGGACAAATTTAGCTCAACTAATGAAACAAACAAGAAATTAAACAGATGTGAGTGGTGTGGAACCGATCAACTTTATGTACAATATCACGACGAAGAATGGGGAGTTCCCGTTCATGATGATAGGAAATTATTTGAGATGTTAATTCTTGAAGGTGCACAAGCCGGTTTAAGTTGGATTACAATTCTTAAAAAAAGAGAAAACTATAAAAAGCTTTTTGATAATTTTGATGTAAATAAGGTTTCTAAATATTCAGAAAAGAAAATTGCAAAACTTTTAGAGAACCCCGGAATAATAAGGAACAAACTTAAGGTAAATTCAACTATTACAAATGCTCAGGCATTCATTAAAATACAAAAAGAGTTTGGCAGTTTTGATAAATATATTTGGCAATTTGTTAATGGGAAACCAATTGTAAATAAATTTAAAAGTTTAAAAGAAATTCCAGCTAAAACTGAAATTTCAGATTTGATGAGTAAGGACTTAAATAAACGTGGATTTAAATTTGTTGGTTCAACAATTTGCTATGCTTTTATGCAAGCAACCGGTATGGTTAACGATCATACAACTAAGTGCTTTAGATACAAAAAAGTACAGAAATGAGACTTGGTTTAGTTAGACATTTTAGAGTAGATCAAACAATAGATGAGAAGCTTTTATCTCCGGATAAGTTTGACACAACAATGAAAGGATATGATACGTGTTCAGTTATTCCAAATGGGCTAGAAATTAATTCATCTGAATGGGATATATGTTATTGCAGTTCCTTGCCTCGTGCAATAACCACTGCAAAAACGATTTACAACAAAGAGATAATTAAAACAAACTTAATTGTTGAAGTTCCAATTTCATCTTTTACAAAAAGGAATATAAAACTTCCGCTTTTCTTTTGGCATTTAGGAGCAAGAATAGCTTGGTATAAATCACACCATTCTCAAGCCGAAGATATACACGCAACAAAAAAAAGGATAGAAGAATTTTATAACCTAATCACAAACTCGGGACACGAAAATATATTAATTGTTGCTCACGGATATTTCTTAAAAGTATTTTATGAAGTGATGAAGAAAAAAGGATATCATGGAGACGTGGAATTAAATATAAAAAATGGGAAGTTATACATTATAGAAAACAACCCACAATAGACTGCAAGTCCACACAAAAGGTTTGACCACAATTAAATTTCCTTTTGAAGAATTAATGTACATTGTTTCAAATCAGACTGAGACCATTAAAGACTTCCAAATAGATAATTAAAATTATTTATTATAAAGTTTAATATATTCCATTGCAGAATTCTTCCAAGAATAATCTTTACTCATCCCATTTCTTTGAATCTTTTTCCAAACCGGTTTATTATGGAAATCATTAATTGCTCTATTAACTGATTGTAAAAGAGCTTTACCAGAGTATTCATTAAATGAAAAACCAGTCCCGATATCTTGACCATACTCATTGTATTCATTCCAGTCTTGAACTGTATCTGCAAGTCCGCCTGTATTTCTAACAACAGGAACTGTACCATATTTAAGGGAATAAATTTGATTTAATCCGCAAGGTTCATAATGAGATGGCATTAAGAAAATATCAGCTCCGGCTTCAATTAAATGTGCAAGGTCTTCATTATAACCAATGTACACACCAACTTTTTGTGGAAACTGATTTGATAAGGATATGAACATTTCTTCATATTCTTTTTTACCACTACCAAGAATTATAAACTGGGCATTCAAGTTTACAAGTTCTTCTAAAGAATCTTGAATTATATCAAAACCTTTTTGACTTACAAGTCGAGATATAATTCCGATTACTGGGATGTGTTCATCAAATGAAATGTTAAATTTATTCAAAAGATTTTTTTTATTTTCCATTTTCCCAGAAAGATCTTCAATTGTATAATGGAATGGTAATCTCTCATCATTTTCAGGATTCCAAATATCGTAATCTACTCCATTAACTATCCCATAATAGTCGTTATACCTTTTCCACAAATAGCTATCCATACCAGCGCCCATTTCAAAAGTAAGTAATTCTTTAGAATAAGTTTCACTTACTGTATTTATTACATCAGCATAAAGAATACCAGCTTTTAAAAAATTAGAATCACCTTCATGAGAAAGTGGACCATCATTTTCATATAAGTGTTCTGGTAATTCCGCACGTCTATATGATTCCAAAGAAAACCTACCTTGATAACCTATATTATGAATTGTTAAAACAGTTTTTGTATTCTTGAACAAGTTATCCCAACCATGATGCTCCTTTAATAATACCGGTATTAATGCTGTTTGCCAATCATTTACATTAACAATATCCGGAGACCATCCTAACTTTTGCAGAATTTGAATTACTGTTTTTGAGAACAAAATAAATCGTTCATCTTCATCCCAATCTTCAGTATATATTTTATCTCTATGAAAATATTTTGGATAATGAACAAAATAAATATCCACATCCGAATCAGGTAATTTACCATAAAAAATATGAACAGAATGTAGGAAACCATTAATTGAGATTTTTAATTCACCTATTAAAGAATCATAATGATGACCATATTCATGTTCATTAATTGTGTAATATTTTGGCATAAAGACTTTTACTTCGTGACCAAGTTTAGCTAACTCTTTAGGCAATGCCCCAGAAACATCAGCAAGTCCGCCAGTTTTTGCAAAGGGAACTATTTCACTAGAAGCAAATGCAATTTTCATAAAATTCTCTTAGTTAGATTTATTTTGAAGGTGTAAAGATAAAGAAATTGAGTATTCTGTCAGTAATTAATTATCAATTTGAATAAAATAATTATGCATATAATAAATAAAAATATATTGTAATCCTTAGTCTTGTTCTTTAACATTAACATAAAACCTTACTTTATCACTATAACCTTCTTCATCATTTACATATAAATCATGCCAACCTTTATTTAGAACAATTGATCTTTCATGCTTACTTTTTGTAATCCCAAGATATACATCATCCATATACCAAAAAATATTTTTTACCTTTTGATTGTAAGCTACTTTTGCAATTAGCTTTTGTAATTTCCCATCATAATCACGGGGGAGCCATACTCTTGTTGAATCTAAAGGATATAAAATATCGATTGGATTGATATTAAATCTTTTACTACAATCAGGATTGTGGTTTGGAACTTCCTGAAGAAACTGTCCACGCAAATTAAGATAGTAATTAACATCCGAAGGAAAAACTAAAATATGATTCTCTTTGTATTCACTTCCCCAACAATTTGAACATACTGAATAGCCACTCTTTTGATCTACAAAAATATTTTTATGGAAAGGACACAATCTTAAAGGAAACATATTAATCGGTACATCAATATTTTCTTTTTCATCACAATATTCTCCAGCTAAAAAGCCAGTACTTTTACATACTTGAACACTTCTAAATTCTTGATCAATTTTTTCAAACCAATAATCATCAACTTCTTGGGGTAAATAATTAAAAATTTCAAATAAAAGAGGACCGGCACTTTGTGCTCCACTTAAATTAGGGTTTGGTTCTCCATCAAAATTTCCTACCCAAACACCAATAGTCCACTTAGGAGAAACTCCAACCGCCCAAGCATCTTTACCACCATAACTAGTTCCGGTTTTCCAGGCAATTTGTTTTTGATTTTGAAAACGTTGCCAGTAATATTCAGCACCTGGACGCTTTAACTCCTTAAGAATTTCCAATGTTAAATAGCTTGCTCCTGAACTTATTAACTGAGAACTAGTTGATTTCTGTGATAGTGAATCCTTAACTAAATAAAATGGTTTTCTAAACGATCCATTGTTTGCTAACCCACTGTATAACATAGCCATATCAAACAAATTTACTTCTGCACCGCCAATTATTAAAGGAAGTCCATAATCCTCCGCCGGTCTGAACAATGTACTAACTCCAGCATTTTTTAGGAATGAATAAAATCGAAATATTCCATAAGTATTTAACAAACGAACTGCCGGAATATTTAAGGATCTGATCAAAGCTTCTTTTGCCGTTACTACCCCACTAAATTTTTCATCTGAATTTTGAGGAGCAAATGAGTCAAAGTATGAGGGAATATCTTTAATTAAAGTTTGAGGAATAATTATTCCTTCATCCATTGATAATGCATACAAAAATGGTTTTAAAATTGATCCCGAAGATCTTGGCGCCATTACTCCATCAACCATTCCCTGATCTTGAAGACCAAAGTAATCTTGGGATCCGATATATGATTTAACTTTACCAGTTTTTGTCTCTAAAATTATTACAGAACAATTTCTAATACCTTCTTTTTTTAGATTCTCAACATATTGTTTGGTAACTGATTCAAGATACTGTTGGATACTTTTATCAATAGTTGTCCTAATTACTTTTTTATTTTTATTCTCAGAAATAATTTTACGAGTTAAATGAGGAGCTGTAATTTCAAATGGATATACACTTGATATAATTGGCTCTAACAAAGCCAGCTTATAAGTAGATTCATTTATTTCATTATTTTCAAAAAGTTTTTTAAGTAATTTATTTCTTTTTTGTTTAAGAATTTCATTACTAGAAGAAGGAGTAACTAATCCCGGAGCATTTGGCAAAACGGCTAATGCAGCTGCTTCTGCCCAACTTAATTCTTTGGGAGACTTTTCAAAGTACTTTTCTGTTGCAGCTCTATACCCTCGAATGTTACCGCCAAATGGAGCATGATCCAAATATGCTTTAAGAATATTTTCTTTAGAATAGTAAAACTCAATTTTTATTGCTAAAAATATTTCTAAAATTTTATTTAAATATGTTCTTGGTTGATGCTTAATTAGTCTAGCAACTTGCATTGTTATTGTACTTGCACCACTAACAATTCGTTGTTCATAAATATTTTGATAAATAGCTCTAATCAAAGAAACTGGATTTATACCCCAATGCCATTTAAAATATTTATCCTCAAAATTTACAACAGCTATTTTAAGTTTATCCGGAATCTTTTCTGTTTCGGATGGAGGGAAAATCCATTGTTCATTTGAATTTAAAAATATACGTAAATAATCTCCCTTTTCATCTGTTACAATTTGGTTATAATCAGTTGAAAACAATGGGGATGGCAAAGGAATTATTAGATATAAAGTAAACAGAATTACTAAACTAATAATTCCTTTTTTGAATAATTTCTTAAGCGGGTAATTTTTTATAATATTCACAAATTGGGTTGTATATTATTTTTAATAATGAGATCAATTTTAAGACATAGAGCAATGTTTCCCAAATAGTTATGGGGAAACTTTCAGAATCTTTTTGTCATTGCGAATCATTCATTTTGTTGGATGTGGCAATCTGTTATTAGGTGAATATTCACTTACTAAAGATTACCACATAGTTCAACACGACTCCCCATAATAAAATGTTTTCAGATTCTTTGCAGTAAAAATTACTTTTGATTAAGGTTTAACAACTTTAACTCTTTTACCAGCTTTTGATGCTTTATAATTATTATTATACATTGCTTCCGTAATAGTACCTGGCAAATCATATTCACCAATTGTTACAGCAGTTACTTTAATAATAAACTCTTGTTTCTTATAATTTCTATCATTTTTACGATATTTACGCAAATCAAAAAACCACATAACTCTATCATCTCTAATATCTAAATAGTCTTCTCTATTCAAACGTAAATCACTTGTCCATAAAGGTAAGGATTCATTTAGTAAGCGAGTATTTACAATTTCCCAACCCGAAGGTAATATTTGAACCAGAGCAACTTCATCAACATAATTTAGACTGCTAGTATTCTTTACAGTGAACTTACCATAAAAAGTTGTTCCCTGTTTTATTTCAGAAATATCAAAATTATTCCCATTTTCATCAAGCCAATTTACGCTCAGGTTTAGATTATTATTTACATCAATCACATTACTTTTTAATGGAACTCCATCCCATGAAAGAGTAACATATACATTTTTAGTTGTAGTTTCTTCATCAATAAATACTTTTAATGATTGTCCAAATCCTTCAATAAAATTAATTTCAAATGATTTTGTATTATTAAATGGAGTCCTTTCCCCATTGGCTCTTTCAGTATATCCCTTTAGAACTAGCTTGTTGTTATTACCCAAGGATGCATTCATATATTTACCAATTGCTAAAAGTGAATAACCAATTGTCTGCGTTGAGTGCCAAGAAGTGGAAGCAATTACTGAAGAAATCTCTTTCGTTAATTTATCAGCAATGTCAAACTTTTCAAGTATAACTGCAGCATCCAAAATCATAGCTTTATCTCTTAGAGCAGAACCATAAGTGCCAGAAAATTCAGCATAATCCTTAACTTCAGTTCCTAAATTCGAAACTATCATTTCAGCATCAATAGGTAAGCCAGCTAACTTATACGAAGCAGCAAGTAGCCACTTATGAACATTATTCATTTTATCAATTTGACTTTCCTTTAAAGTATTCATCTCAGATAGTTCTGCATTTCCATCAACAGCAAGAATATAAGAACGATAAACTCTTGTCATCAAACTCCCAGCATGTCTCTTTGCCTCTCGACGAGAATATTTAATCCAATTTAAATACAAATCTTCTGCTGTATTATACCCTAGTTTTTTGGCTTCAATCATAAAATGGCCCGCATACAAAGTGCCCCAATCAGAAATTTTTGACTCATACGGCCAGTAACTAAATGCTCCAGAAAAAATTTGGAATCGTCTTAAACGATCAAGTCCAAAATTGATCTTTTCATCTATTTCTGCACTAAAAGCTTCTGGATATTTTATAAACTTTTTCAAATATAATTGTGGAAATACCGAAGATGTAGTTTGTTCAATACACCCATAAGGATAACGCATTAACCACTTTAACCGATGACCAAAATTTATATTTGGGAAATTAGACAATGATAGTGTTGCCCTATTAGTTCCTTTTAATCCATCTTCCGGAATTTTAATTTCTAAATTATTTCCAGCAGTAATTTTATAATCTTCAGTTTTATATATTCTAGCCGAAGAAGGACGAACCATTAGATCAACATCATAACTTGCAGAATATTTAGAAGATGTTGCCTTTATTGTTACTTTTGCTTGACCAACTTCAGGTTTAGTTGAGATATCAAAATAGCAATCTTGATCTGATGCCTTATTAAATGTTAAATTTATTTTTTTGCTACCTTCTATTGTTAACGGTCCTTCCACTCTCGCTTCTATATTTACTTTGCCAATATTATCTTTCATTGCAAAAACAGAAACTGGAATTGAAAATTTTTCATCCGGACCAATTACTCTTGGGAGAGAAGGCAATACCATTAGTTCCGTTTTAACAGGTACAGTTTTTTCAGCTTTTACATAACTATTTTTACGTGCGCCTATAACCATAATTCTTACTGAACCAATATAATTGGGCATCATAAATTTTACTTTTGCCCTTCCATTTTTATTAGTTGTAATTGGACCCTTAAATAAACTAATCGGTTTAAATCTTTTCTTCCCTTTTTCCGGTTGAAGTTGAGACTTACTATAATCCATACCGCCACCAATTGAGAAAGTCTTAAACACGTCGCCGGCATTTGCAGCAATTACGTGAGAAAATAGATCAAAAGTTTTTACTCCAAGTCTAATCTTTCTAAAAAAATATTTCCAAGGATCAGGAGTTTTGAACTGAGTAATATCTAATAATCCTTCATCAACAACAGCAATTGTAAATTGAGTTTGTTTATAGTCACTGGTTTGTAAATCAATTACAAATTCTTCTTTAGGTCTAAATTGAGAACTAGTTTTTATGTCTATATAGTGTTTAGATTGTTTGTCTTCAACGGTTAAAGGTAAAATTCCAAAAGTTCTAATTGGTCTATCATTAACTGTTTGCGAGTGAGGTTGAATTAATGAAACTGTTACGTATGCATTTGGAACCATCTCTTTTGTGATTGGAACTTTGATGGTAATGTTATCTTCACCATTTGGAGTGTACCATTTTTCTTGCAATATGGAATTCCATTTTTCAACAGTAAAAAGTATTGAGCCTTCTTGAGGAGCAGGAAAATTTATGACTGCTTCATCACCAACAAAGTATTTTTCTTTATTAGAAGTAAGAGCCAATGTTCCGGCATTTTTATCTCCACCAGGGCTTCCCCCATAAGGATATGCACGAACGAATACTCCAGATGAATGTCCGGTTCCCGATTCATCAATAACTTCTATGAAGTATGAACCTTTATCGATAGGAACAAATTTTAATATTGTATGTGTATTCTTAGACGTTAATTCCCCTTCTTTAATTAGAACAGTACTGTAATCTGTTTTGAATTTTAATTTTTTCTCATTTCCATAATGCCACCACCAATATTTTGAATTTTTATAAATTCTATATTTAATAGTCTTCCCTGAAACAGCTTTACCTTTTGCATCTAATAAAATTGTTGGGATCTCCAAATCGCTACCAGTTGCTGTATAAGAATATTTAGGAGCTTGCAGACCAACATAATGTAAAAATGGTTCAACTGGAATATTGATCCAATTCTTGTTTGGTCTTCCTCCTTTTTCCGTTACTGTTGCAGTCAGTTTAATATTTAAAGCGGATGGAAGATTGTTAAAAGAAGGAAGATTCCAATTAATATTTTTTATTCCATTTTGATCTAGCTTTCCTTTAAATATATTATTTTGTATTTCTTTAAAATCAAACGTTGGATTATAAAAAGTAAAATTTTTGTATTCATCAAAATTTTTATTTAAACGATTGATTTCTAAATCAACACTTAAAGGTAAATCGGCTCCAGGTGTTCCAAATAAATATTTACATTCTACATCAGCCTTTAGAGTATTGTGATTCCACAATAACTTTTTATGTTCAGGTTTTATTTTTACTTTTAGCTTATAAGGAACTATAGTTTCTATTTTTAAAGTATGCGAAAACTTTTTATTCCCAATATTAAATTCTGCTCTCCAATTACCGGTTTGGTCTGTTACTTTTGTTTTTATTTTAAAATTATAAAAACCTTCTTTATTTGTTTTATTAGTTAATTCATAAATCATTTTTCTTTTTGGATTATAAACAGATAAAGTTATAGGATGGTTCTTTGGATATTCTTTATCAAGATGTCTTGCTATAAGAGATAGATTTATTTCATCTCCAGGACGATAAACTCCTCGTTCTGAATATATAAATGTTTTTATACCTGTTCTTTCTTCTTGAACTCCACCAACATCAAATCCAGAAATATTCCATTCCATTTCATTAAATTTGATAATACTGCGTTGACCGTTTTTTTTAGCTTCAATAAATAAATTACCGTGATAATAATGCTCAGAAGATAAAGTAGCCATCCCTTCATTATTAGTTGTTTTTTTATCAACAATTTTTTTTCCATATAATCTTTTAAGAATAAGATCTACTCCACCAAGAGGTTTTCCAGTAATAATATCAGTAGCATAAACTTTATATTTATTTTCGACAAGTTTGCAAGTTAAACCAATGTTACTAAAAAACAATGGTTTGTAAATTTGTCCTTCTTCTTCAATATATCTATACTTAGTATCTTCATCTTGCACAATCATGTCTCTCATATTAAAATTCAACCGAACCAAGTAAAGACCTTTCTCATTATTTTTTACTACATCGGATAAATCTATTTCACTTAGTAATGTTTTATTTTTTTCACTACTAATTTCTATTGTTTCATTATGAATAATTACACCAACTCTATTTATGTAAGAGTTATTGAACGATTGTTTTCTATCCGAAACACTATTTACTTTCTCTGATGATAAAAACTCCGACAAACTATTCTCATAAACTTTTTTCACTTCAATGTGAACTCTTTTTAAGTTACTTGTGTAAAATTGTAATTTATACTGATTAGTTTCAGGTAAAATTACTCCATCACTTGCAAACCTTACTTGAGCCTTCATGTTTTTGAATTTAATTGATTGGGAAAATTTATTTTTAATCCTTGTTCCCCATCTACTTTTTAATCCTTGCTCAACTATTATTTTATATTCTTCTCCAAATTTAAAGTTCCCGTCTAATACCAATGAGTTACCTATTTTCTGAATTTTAACATCGGTGTGGTTATCAATTGTAACCAATCCTTTTACATTTTGTTTAAAATCAATTTCATCTGAAAACTCAATTCTGATTTTGGGTTTGGTATCATCTTCCAATTTTAAAACATTCACAACTTTCATTTCTTCAAGAGTTGTAACTTGGAACTCTTCAATAAATTCACTGGATAAGTCCAATGGATCTTTCTCAATAATTAACTTAAAATCTTTTGTCAATTTATCTCTTGCAATATCACTGCTGATAAAAGTAAAACTTTTACTGTCTGATTCACCAAATAATTCTAATGGGTAATTATTACTTCTATTCTTAAGTGTGATTGCATCTTTTAAATCTTCTAATTTTGTTTTTTCTGTAAGAACTATTTTTCCCCTATAGTTAACTTTGTTAGGATTATTTTTTTCCTTCAGAGTAAGATTACCTTTGAATGAGGCTACTTCTCTACCAAGAACATTAAAACTTAAATCTAAATTTTCTATTTTTTGGGTTTTAAAACTCTCTACTAATTTTTGAAGATTTAGAGAACCCTTATATTTTGTTCTGAACTCAAGTGGTTTTGCTGGCTCAAAAACTAAAGTACTACTGTTTTGCCAATAAGATTTACCTTCTATACTTGGTTCAAAATTAAATGCCTCTTCATTAATAATTTCGTTAAGGTTTTCTTTATTACCCACTGCCTCATTAAACCAAACCTTAATTTTATCTTCACTACCAATAGAACCACTTGTAACCTTGCTAACTATTTCAGAAACAGCTTTACTGTAGACAATATTTTTCTCATTGTCATTATTTTTATTATCGCCACAAGCATTAACAATTAGAAATAGAAAGGATAGTAAAAGAATTATTTTAGATTTCATAACATTCTCCGGTATGACATAAATGGTCTAAACAAATTATTTTATTTTGGATTATAATAATTAAAATTACTGTAATAAAATCATTTAGTACAATATAAAATTACGATTATCTTTTTAGAATAAGTATTGAGGCGATGTTTATATAAAAAGAAGATAAACCGAAAAAAGTAGAATTTATTTGATTGGTTATTATATAAAAAAAGAGAAACCTAAGCTTCTCTTTTTTAATGAAATATTATTTTTTAATATTTAGTTTCTTCCACCTCTTTTTCGACTAGCTTGTCCTAAACCATCAGCTACACCAATACCAGTTCCAGTTCCAATACCAAGACCAGTTCCATCACCAATACCTTTCCCAGCACCATTCATTTTACCAAAACCAGTTCCGTCCTGAGGTTGAGTTCCAGCACCACTACCATCTTTTAAACCATAACCTTTTCCATTTCCTGTACCTTGAAGATCAGTACCAAAATCATCACAAATACCATCACCATCGGCATCTACCCAATTATCTGATTGTGTACCTATTGCTTGCATAGTTTGTGCTTTGACCATTTTTCTATTTTGGTTTTGATTTTTCATTTGGTTTTGATTTTCATCTTGTGCAAAAGTTGCAGTTGCAAAAACTAATGATAAAACTAAAATTGCTGATAAATTAAATAAACGTTTCATTTTGTAACTCCTTTTTTTTTGAATTGTGTTTTGTGCTTAACACAAAGAAAATTACGTGCCAAACTTTAATTCTTCGTTTAGAGATTGAATTCGAATTGTTTGAGATAATTAAAAGATAGGGATTACTATTCTAGTCGAATGGTTCGACGCGTAGGTCGATTAATGGGATATTACAGATAAATTATTTGAATTAAAACTTTCTGATGTATTATTACAATTTTAAATTTAATTTTTTCTTTCTAGTAATTTGGGCATACCTTTCCAAACAATAACAGTAAAAACTATCCATATTACCGATCTAAATGTCATTGCATTTACACTATGATCTGAAATTACATCACTGAAAACTGTTTTTAATAGTAGAAAAACTATAATATGAGCTGATGTAATAAATAAAGCGAAAAATATTGCTTTATTATTTTTTTGCCATATATAAATTCCAGTAATTACTGAAACAGCACCCATTATAACATTATAACTTACTAATTCACTAAAATATTGATAGTCTGGGTCGAAAAATCCTAGTAAAACTCTTGAGCCAGTTACAACTGCCATTATTCCAATTATAGTAGCTAATACTGCAACAATTTTAATTACGATTTTCATTTATTTTCCTTCTATTTTTCATCATTGATAATGCTATTAAAATATTCCGTCTTATTAACTCTTGTTAGTTCTATGGTTTTAGAAAAGAATAAAAATGAAATTTTAAGATCAAGTTGTTTTTTATTTTTTAGTATGAAATCCGGTTCTACTTTTTTGCCTCTTAAAGCAGCATAGAAAGTCCCTTCATTCCAGCATTTATCACCATCGTATTCAAAGTTATTCATAACTTGCAATCCTACTACTTCTCTACTCTTTAAGCTATCCACGGGATTTTCATTGTCTTTAAGTTGTGACCCATCTTCTTCAGTCTTTTTCATATAGACAATTTTACCATTATAGCACATACCTTCTTTAAATATTTCTAAAACACCCATATCGTCTTCCATCACCCATGTTCCAATAATTGCATCAGCTTCATTTTCTGTATCTTGTGCAATTGTAATTTGGGTTAGGATTAGTAACACAATTAGAACTATTAGAATATTTTTGATCTTTAACATTTTATTCCATCGATTATTTCTATTGCAGAGTCTTTTTAGTTGTCATTTCGAAATGAGCAAAGCGATTGAAAAATCTTTAACTATTAGAGTCACAGATTTCTCACAAAGAGCATGTTCTAAATGACAAATATTTAATACTGCTACTATAAACTTTAGATAGTGTGTGGCTCAGAATTAACTGAGCCACTTTTATTTTGACTTGCTATATTATTTCAAATTTTTCATTTCAACTTTTACTTTTTTTTCAGCCTTCTCTTTTATCTCTTTCTTATTATGATGTTCGTAATGCTCTTTCATTTCTTTATGTTCATTCTTAAAATGTTTTTCAACCATTCCTTCACCACCAATTAATTTAAAAACTAATATTGAAAGATTTGGTGTAGCAACAACATCGTGTGCAACTCCAGTTTCAACTGTTACTAAAACACCCGGTTCAATTGTAATTGATTTTTCTTTGTCGCCTAAAATAAGTTCACCTTTACCGGCAATTCCATAAACCATAAATGGAGTTTCTTCTGTATGGACTCCAAGACCTTTGCCATCACGCAAAGTTACTTCTGCAATAATTCTTTTATCTCCTTTATCCAACATTTTTTTAGATAATGGTTTTCCGTCTTCAATTGTTTTTGAATAATTTATAACTTTATAGTCAGAATCTTTTAGTTGAGCAAAAGTCATTGTTGATGAAATTATAATAACTCCAAAAACAGTTAAAGCTAATTTGTACATGTTCATATTGTTTTCCTTTTTTTTGATTGTTTTGTGTTGTTAGTTAAAAACTATAAATGATTTTTGCATAGACCATATCATTTTTATTATATTGACCAAACGAACCTTCTGTACCGGTAAATATATTTGCTCCAAGTTGAAGATTAATTGCATCTGAATAATCATATAACATTCTTGGTCGAATTAAAGCTCCGTCATATTCAAAATCGTAATACGAAAAGAATTCTAAATCTAAAGTTTCATTCAATGTTGAATAGCGAGCAAGAAAAGTCATCATATTATTAAACTCATCTTTGAATAAAACATTTGGAGCAATTACTTCATCATAATCCATGATAGATTTTTGAATAAACTGAGTACTAAAGTTTATATCAAATAAATTAAAATCTGTTCCGATCATATAATGAATATAATCTTTCTCAATTACACCATTGTTTACCATTGGATTTGTTGTATTAAACTTTTTGCCCGAATAATATGCACCTTCTCCGCGAAGTACTAGTGGGCCAAGTGTTGTGCTAAAGCTACCACCACCAAGCGTAATTCTATTGTGTTCCGGTGTTAGTGTTAAATTCATTCCACCACTACCATTTGGCAAAAGTGAGCTATACATTGTTGGATCATCATCCCACATATAACCAGCCATAATTTCAAAATCTATATGCTCAGTTAAAGCAGAGTATTTAGCAAAGAGTTCACTGTTTTCTAATGATGCATTTACATTTTGTTTTGAATAATCAAATGTTGGTGGTACTGCAAAACTTAGCTCAGGTACCCAAACAGAATTACTACTCGGTAAAATTGTGGGAGAAAACACTGGCAACCAAACAAGTTCAAAAGTATTATCGCCAATGTAGTAATCAAACTTTGCTCCTATAACACCGATTCTAATTTCATCAAATTCAGGTAAAAGAAATTGGAATAAGTTTTTTGGAGAAACAATATCAGTAATAAAAACTCCATCTGCTTTTCCCCAAACTATTTGCTGCTTACCAACTCGTAAATCAAAATCATCAAAATATAAATCAAGATACGCTTCTCGTAAAGTAAAAGTTAGGCTATCAGAATTATCATGATAAGTAAGTGGATTAATTTTGAAAGCAGAATTATCAAATCTTTTTTCAATATTAAGGTTAAATGTATTTTGTAAAATCACAAAATCTGTTGAGCCGTTACCTGCTAACATTCCAGAGTAATTTCTTACATAGCCCGAAAAATCAAGGCTTTGAGCAAATCCAAAATTTGATATTAGAAGTAACACTATTAGAATTATTTTTTTCATTTTTCTTCCTTTTATTTCTTGCCTATACTGTCATTACGGATCTAACTTTTAGCGTTTGATGCAACAAACTTTTATACGAGAACGTTGAACATTAACAGATTGCCACGTCGTAAAAACACTCCTCGCAATGACAATTTTATTTTTTGTCAAAACCCAGTTAAAATAATTATCTGGATTCCCAGTCAAGCTGAGAATGACAACTGATGATCAATTTGTCATATTGAACATGCTTTTTGTTTATCTCGGCTCTTTCTGACGGATGAGATATCTTTTAGAATAAAAACAAGATTTCTCAATCGCTACAAAACAAGCTCTTTTCGAAATGACAATTCTTTAAATTCCAGTCTCCCGTTTCCGTTCTTTCTTAAATTCCTCTTGTCATCATTCGTTCTGAAAATTTGGACTTAGAAATACCATCATTAATTTTAACATTGGTTAAATTCATTACTGTTCTATGATCTTTTTGTTCGTTCTTCATTTCTGTATGTGTAATAATTAAGAAGCCATTTATATCTTCATATTTATCAACAGATAAAGTTTTTAATAAGTCATCGTCTTCATCATAAAAATCTTTTTTAACACCAATCCATTTATCTTTTATAATCCAGGTGATTGTTTTTGAGTACATATATTCTTCATCTTTAGAAACTGATTCAACTACGTAGCAGTCTTCTTCATTAATTGTTTCTTCACGTAAAATTGTATGTGTGTCTTGATTTGGTTGTCTATCGCCTAAATCATCATATGTAAAATCAGAGCCCATGAAATAATCGCTCTTGCTATCACTTGAGATTCTTTTAGTTTTTTTCAATGCAGGAAGATAAATCCATTGGTCATCATCTTTTCCTTCTTCATCATAACCCCAAGTCATAAATGAAGTATTCTTAATATCTGCAGGTTTTACAAAAAACATTATCTTCTTTTCAATCTCGCCAAAGTCTCTGGTAAATTGTTTGATTTTTCTAACTCTTTCTTTTCCAGCGGAATTAGTAAGAGTCATTTTTAAATCGGCGGTCATATCATCTCCAACAGCACGATTGTAAACATTTTCAATTATTTGTAATGCTGTTAAGTCTTGTGCATTTATTGTAATGTTTGAAGTTATCATTAGAGCGAAGAGTATCAAACTAATTTTTATAGCTTTCATTTTATTCTCCTTTTTTATTTTTGAAGTAAATATTTGTCTTATTTAATAGGTTAAGCATAATAGTAACTGTTCCTACAAAGCTTATAAACATATTTAGTGAAACCAATGTTCCTAGTTCTCTATTTGGAGGAAATACTGAAAAAAGTAGAACCAAAAAACCGGCAATTACTACAACTGCATTAAAGAGAATAGCTCTTCCGGAATGCGCCATTGTATTTTGAGCCGTTAGTAATTTGTCTCCGGTAACGGAATTAATTTTATATTGTTCAATAAAATGTACAGCGTAGTCAATTCCTATTCCTATTGCTATACTTGAAAGCAGTGCTGTGGTAGTGTTTAATGCAATATCAGCCCAGCCCATAATTCCAAAGCTTATTACTGCAGTAATTATAATTGGCACTGCACCAATAAACCCTAGCTTAATATTTTTAAACATAATTCCGAGAAGTATAATTACAATTATAAGCGATAATATTAAGCTCATAATTTGTCCTTCAAGAATTAGATCTGTAAATATTAATGCTTTATAACCAGAACCCGCATAGTTCATCTTTACGCCAAGTTTTTCAAAATCATCTTTAGATTTTTCAATCTCAGCTAGAACAGAATTTATTGCTTTTGAGTTATCACTTTTAATTTGAAAATTTACATTTAGCTTTGCGTAATCGTAATCAACAACTTTCCATAAATTTTCCGGATCACCAGACATTTCATATAGTAGTAGATATTGCGCAATTAAATCTGAGTTATCTGGAATAGTATTAAACGCTTCATCATCAGCATTCATAACTTTATTCATTCTTTTAACATAATCTGTAAGTGTAAATGAATTGCCGGCTAGTTCAAGATTACCAACAACAGCTTGTTGCATTTTATCAACGGCTTTTAATACATCTGGATTCTTAAACGCACCTTTGTCATCGCTATCAAGCACAAGATTTATTGTAGATGTTCCGCCAAAATGTGAGTTTATAAATTGATCTGTTAGAACAATGTCGCTATCTTTTTCAAACTTGTCTAAGAAGCTTGAGTTAATCCAAACTTTACCAATTCCAACAATTGATAGAACTACTATCACAACAGTAACAATCATTGATGCTACTCTATATTTAATTACTTTTTCAGCAAAGTTAAATGCAAACTTATGATTCTCTTCTTTTTCTTTTTTAGCTTTTACTTTAGGTAAACCAAAAATCATTATTCCAGCTGGAATTAATGTTAATGAGAAAAGCATTGCAGCAAGAACACCAAATGCAGTAAAAATTCCAAAATATTTAATAGGATATACTTGCGACGTTAAAAGGGAAATGAATCCAACAGCAGTAGTAACCGAGGTCATAATTACAGGAAGCCACATATATTTAATCATATCCATTACAGCTTCCTTCTTTTTAGCTAATGGATTTTTCATCATAAAGAGTTGCAAGTGACTATAGAGATGAATTCCATCAGCAACCCCAATGGCAATGAGCATCACGGGTATCATAGTGGAGACCGCATAAATTGGAATATTTACAACCGCCATTAAACCAAACGCCCATAGCGTACTAAAAACTACTACAAGAATTGTTAAAATTGTACTCTTTACACTTCTAAGTGTTAAATAAAGAACAAGAATAATTACAAACAACACAATTGGAACCATTTTTTTCATATCTGCTGGTCCAAGCAATGCCATTGTTCCTTCAATAATTGGTCTGCCGGCAACGTGAAGTTTTATCTTGTCAGTCTTAAATTCATCAGCAGTTTCAAGAATGTGAGTATAAAATTCTTGAGTAAAAACATCATCATTAATAGCTGCAATAATTATTGTTACTGTTTCGTCTTCAGAAACAAGTTTACCAAAAACCATTTCGTTGGATTTTACTTTTTGGCTTAGTTCATCAAGTTTTTCATCTGTCTTTGGAGTTTTTTTGTAAAATGCTTTTACATCCATTCCATCTTCAGTACCTACAATATTATCAGCAGTATAAAGTGACGTAACATCAGCCTTTTCAATTTCAGGCATCTTCTGAAATCTTTTTGTAAGAGCTTTTACAATGTCTAGTGTCTCTTTATTGTAAACTCCTTCCGGGTTTTCAATCGCAATAATAATCCCATCTTTAATATTAAACCATTCTTCAGCTTTATCACTATAGATGAATGCTGGATGGTCTGCAGGCATATATTTATCCAGATTCGTTTCCATTCTGGAGTTCTCTTTCATCTTCATAAAGAAAAGAGCAGAGATAATTATAGAGATAGCCAATACAATGTAAGGCATCTTTAAAAGTTTATTGAGCATATTTTCCATTTTCATTTCCTTTGTTATCACTAACTAACATATTTGTTAAATTTTTAATCTTATCTAGAATATCAACTTTTCAAATGTTTTTGTAATACTTCCACCTTTTTCTTTTAATGAAAAACTAAAACCACTTAGTTGCCATTCAAGGACAATCATTCTGATGAAACCTACTATAATCTTAGATAATTCGGATGAGTCAACATCCTTAATTTGCTTATTACTTTTGCCTTTATTTATTATGTTAACAATCAACTTCTGCCTATGAGAAATAATTTTCATTAATTTTTCTTTAAGGATTTTGCTCTGTGTAAAAATATCTTCTGAGAAAATAACTGAAGTCATATTTTTGTTTTTATCAAGAAAATCAAAGTGAAAGCAAATAAATTCATTTAATTTTTCTTTTGGATTTTCTTTTTTATCAAGACTTTCAATTAATTGTTGATCGAAATTACTTATTCGTGTAAGGATTCCAAGCACAATATCTTCTTTGTTCAAAAAGTGTCTATAAATTGCGGGTTCACTAATTTTAACTCTATTAGCTAACTCTCTAATTGATAAAGATTGATATCCACCTTCGTGAATAATATTTATTGCTTCATCAATTATTGTCTTTTGTCTTTCTTCTGTTGTATGTCTTGGCATTTTTCACTTTTGTTTGTTAACGATCACTAACAAATATATGGTAAAAATTGAAACTTGTCAAGAAGAATATTCTAGCAAGTGATTTACGTTTGAATTATGACATATTTAAAAGTCAAAAAAAAAACCTGACATTTTAGAAATGTCAGGCAAAATTAAATGTTTGAGTAAAAATCTATATTACATTTAAGTGCTCTCCCTTTTAACTTCATCATCCACTTTTTTATAGCTGTTGTTCTCGTTCGTTTGAGTAAATTTTACGGTAAATGTTGTACCTACATTTTTCTTGCTCGATACTTTAATAAAAGCATCATTTAATTTACAGTACCCTTGTACTAATGCAAGTCCTAACCCATTTCCATCAAATTTTCTTGAATAGCCTTGTTCTTCTTGAGTGAATGATTTAAATAAAGTTGGTAAAAAATCTTCCGAAATTCCAATACCAGAATCTTTAACATCAACACTTAGAATGCCACTTTCATCGTGATATGTTCTAACCTCAACAAAACCTTCTTTAGTATATTTTAAAGCATTATCAACAAGATTAACAAACAACTGTGTAAGTGAATATTTATCACCAAGAAGACTAGTTTTTTCCGCTTCGTTTTTAAACCTTAAGTCTAGTCCTCTTTGTTTAGCGGAATTTTTAAATTCATCTTGCAGATTTTTAAGTATTTCATCTACTATATTAATCTGAGTTTTGAAAACTTCAAATGTTCCAGCTTGAAATTGAGCCATATTAAGAATTGAATCAACAGTTCTTGTTATTCTTAAACTTCCTAATTCAATTGCATGAAATATTTCATCAAAGTCTGATTTGTCTGGACCCTTTAACTCATCTTCTAACAAAGAAACATAACTCATAATTGTATTGATTGGAGTTCTTATTTCATGAGACATTCCAGCCAAGAATTCAGATTTTAATCTGTCAGATTCTTCGGCTTTTTCTTTAGCTTCTATCAGTCCTTCTTGATATTTGATCTGCATTGACACATCTTCAATTGTTCCATCTAATCTTCTTATTCCCTCTTTATCTTTTACAATTGTACCACTAATACTTATTGGAATTTTTGCTCCATCACTTCTAACAATTACTAGGTTATGGTTTTTAATCATTCCCCTCTTCTGCAAAGATTCAAACATTTTCTTCATATCAGCTACGCCACCAACCATGCGGTCATAAGCTTTTTTAGTACCTAATTGATCCAGAGAATTAAAACCTAGTATTTTTAATAGTGCAGGATTAGCTAAAAGTATTCTTCCTTGTAAATCCATTCTATAAATACCAATTGAAGAGTTTTCAAATAGACCTCTAAATTGTGCTTCATTAGCTCTTAACTCAGCTTCCATTTTATGCTTGTATAAAGCCATTTCAATTGTAGTGTTTAACTCTTTTTCTTCAAATGGTTTGATCAAATAACCAAATGCATCCGAAACTTTTGCTCTTTGTAATGTTCCTTCATCTGCATTAGCAGTCAAATAAATAACAGGAACATCACTAAAACTACGAATTTTGGTTGCAGTTTCAATTCCATCCATGTCACCTTGAATCATTATGTCCATTAGAATTAGATCAGGCTTATCTTGCATAACAACATTAATAGCCATTTCTCCATTTGCAACAATTCTTAGCACTTCATAACCCATAGAACTTAATCTATCGGCAATTTCCATTGCAATAATTATTTCATCTTCTACAACAAGTATTTTAGTTTTGCCCATTATAACTAACTCGCCATTTTATACTTAGGATCTTGGAAGGTAAGTTTTACAACCGTTCCACTATCATTAAAAAATTCTACATTACCATTTAATTGTAGTGCTAAATTATTTACCAACCTTAGTCCAAGTGAATCACTTTTTTGAACATCTAATCCAACTGGTAATCCTTTGCCATCATCACTTACTCTCATAATTAGGTTATGATTTTCATCTCTTCCCATATCAATTTTAATAATACCCGTTTCTCTATCTTTGAGCCCATGTTTAAGTGAATTGGAAACAAGTTCATTTATTATTAGACCACAAGGAACTGCTTGATCAACACCAAGTTTAACATCATTTACATTGTTCTTAAATTTAATTTTACTTTGGTCAACACCGTACGATTGGAAAAGAAATGCTGTTAATTTTTTAATATATTCCTTAAAATCTATATTTGCTAAATCACCCGATTGATATAATTTTTCATGAATTAGAGCCATTGATTTTACTCTGTTCTGTCCATCACGAAACATATCTAACATTACAGGATCTGAGATTGTTTTGGATTGAAAGAAGAATAAGCTTGAAACGATCTGCAAATTATTTTTTACTCTGTGATGAATTTCTTTTAGCAGAACTTCTTTTTCTTTTAGAGAATTTTTGATTTCTTGCTGGGCTTCTTCTTTAATTTTATTTTCTTTTTGTAAAGATTTTAATGCATCTTCTAATTCACCAGTTCTATCCTGAACTCTACTTTCTAATTCTCCATTTACTACTTCTAACTCCTCATTTGTATTTTGGATGGTTTCAACCATTTCATTAAAAGATTGTGCTAAATATCCAACTTCGTCATTTGAACTTACAGGAGAACGTTGAGTTAAATCGCCTGAACTAATTTTTTTAACTGTCTTAACCATGTGTGTAAGTGGTGCAGTAAAAAACACTCCAACCATATAGACTAAAATAGTTCCAATTAGGAAGATGATTACACTTACAATAGCAATGTTGTTTTTTAGTTCGGCAATTCTCACATAAACTTGTTGCAACGAATATCCAAGGAATATATCACCAATTTTTTCATTGTTAATTATTATTGGAGCATTTACTTTTAGAATTTTCCACTTTTCAGAAATATGGTTTTCAGCAATATTAGTGTAATTATTTAAAACTGCTGTAAATAAATTGTAATCGTAATAAACTGAATCCCCTTTCCAAATAACCACATATCTTATGGCTTCATTTTCTATAAGTGTTTCAATTTTTTCATTCGAACTTTGTTGATCTTCAAAATAAAGACCAGAGGAAACTCCATAAGCTGCAATTTTAGCCACAGCTTCTGCTTTTTCTTTTAAACTCTCTAATCTTTCTATTTCAATTTTATGAGGGAAATAGAAAAATACAAATAGAGAAATGGCAGCTATTAAAATAGAGATTATAAATGTTAACTTAAATTTGAGCGAAATAAAAAATTTTGGTTTCATATTATCTAATTAAATTGTTCGCTTTTTACTAATAAAATGTAATAAAACGAAATTATAAATTAACGGATATAATACTATCGGAATTCTTCTTTAATTTTAAAGTAATTAAGCGATGTTTTTTTTACATGAAGGGAATAAATAGAAATATGAGATTATATTAAAAATAAATTTGAAATTCTTCATCTGGTGGTCTTAAAGAATCATACATTTTTTGTAATGAATTGAAAGCAGCCTCATTACCTCTTTGGGCAGCTTTTCTATATAATTTGGCAGCTTTGGCCTTTTTCATATCAACTCCAAGTCCTTTTTCATAACAAAATGCAAGAGCCGCTACCGCTAAAACAGAACCATTATTTGCATATTTGTTTAGGATAGATATTTCATCTGCCATTTCAGAACTGCCATTTTTTTGGATATTTATTAATGCTAGCCTAATTTGAGCCTCACTACTACCAAGTTCAATTGCTTCATTAAAATAATTAATAGCTTTAATTGTATCTTTTACTACTATTGTTCCTGTATAATATGCTAAACCTAATTCAATAATAGAATCAATATGATTTTGCTTTTGGGCCTTTTTTAATAAATCTAAAGCTTGGTCTTGAGTTAAGGAATAATTCATACCTAAGCCAACCAATCCAGCCCACACATACATTGCAAAAGGATTTTTATTTTTAATTTCACTTTCTAGTTTTTTATAAAACCCCTTGTCTTGAGAGATTTCCAGTAGCAACTCAGCCGCTTTGTAAGAACCTAATCTGAAAGCTTTTAAATAATTTGCTGAAGCTGTTATCAAATTTTTCTTTTTCCCAATTCCATGTTCAAAGAATCTTCCGTTTAGTAGTAAAGCTTCTGGACTACCCGATAATGCGGCAAAATTTATTATTCCAGTTGCAGAAGTATCTTTTGATTTAGTTGAATCGGCAACAAATTCAACTTTTAACATTTTTTTTAATTCATCTTTATCCGAGCTCATTACTTCATTTAAGTATTCAATCTCTTCATCAACTGTTAAAGTGTCTTTGTCAAAATCATAATACTCTAAATCATAATTTGTAAAATTAGATGAGTTTGCTTCGTTAGATATCGAATAAGTAATATCTTCATCCTTTAAAGAAGAATCAGCCAGAACAATTGAATTATTTTTATTTAGTTCAATAATTACTTTTTTTGCTTCCTCAAAACCTTTATCTGCCGATTTCTTTAACCAATTATATGCCTTTGTCATATCTTTACTTACAACTAAATTATCCGTATATGTTAAGCCAAGTATATACTGAGCTTGTACCATTCCACTTGCAGCAGATACTTTGAAATTTGTAAAAGCATCAAAAGGATTCCAATCAACTCCAATTCCATTTAATAACATAATACCATAATTAAAATTAGCTGCGGGTAAATTTTTACTGGCTGCTTCTTTAATCCAATGTGCTGCTTTAACTGAATCTTTTGGAATACCAACACCCAAGATATATCTTATTCCCAATTCATGTTGTGCAAAAGGATCTCCTCGTTTTGCTTTTTGAGTTAACATATAGGTTGCTGCCAAATTATACGAAGGGTATTTTGGTTTTAGTAATGGAGTTTTATAACTGAGTCCTTTTTTCTTGTAAGCTTTACTTTCTTGAGAATAGCTTTGCTCGCAATTAACAGATAGCAAGAAAATGACACTTATGAGTAATAGTCTAATCATAAGATGCAATTTAGTAAGTAGAATGGAAATTAGATAGTGGAAAATTAAGCTACATTTTTATAAAGAGTAAAAGTGTTTTTTCCCTCTTCAGTTGAGTAAGAGTTCTCATCCATAAGTTGTTCTATGATAAATAACCCCATACCACCTTCAGGTAAACTATCAATATCATTTGGATCAAACTCTAGTTTTGGTTTCTCTAAATTTTCTCTTGGGAAACCATAATCTGCAAGCGAAATTGAAAATTTATTTCCATCATCAATTTTTAAAGAAATATCAATCAAATTGCTATTATCGCCTTTGTAGGAGTGCTTAATAATATTGTTTAAAGCCTCAGCCATGCATAGTTCAATTTCTTTTATTGTATCATCTTTAACTTTAGAATCTTCACAAAAAGTTTTAGCAATAAAACATGCAGAATTCACATTTTTATAATTACTATTAATTGTAAATGATTTATTTTCCATTGAAATTTTAGTCCTCTTAAAAAGAATCTGAAAAGCTAAAAATATAATCGAACATTTCAATTAAGAATTAAATCACTTTAACATTAAAAGAGTGTTAAGGTAAATTATTTTATTTTCTCATAAACTCTTACAAAATCAATTTCCATTTTTGCCGGAAATATTATAGAATCAATTCCTTGAGCACCACCCCAATTTCCACCAACAGCTATATTCAAGATCAAATGAAAACGTTTATCAAACGGCCATTTTTCCCAACCCAGATTTTCATTATTAAAAGTAAAGTACTTAAGATCATCAATAAAAAAATCAATTTTATCCTCGAACCATTCAACCGAATAAGTATGAAACTCTGTTATTGCCGTTGGAATTGTTAACTGGTTACCAACTTGTGTTCCAATAGTATGATTGAAGGCTTTTGTATGAACAGTTCCATGAATTACATTCGGATCATAACCAACATGCTCCATAATATCTATTTCACCACTTGCTGGCCAAGTTCCATATTCCCAGTCAGTTGGTAACATCCAAATTGCTGGCCAAGTTCCTCTTCCAGAGGGAAGTTTTGCAGAAATTTCAACCCTTCCGTATTTCCAATCACCTTTATTTTTAGTTCTTAACCGAGCTGATGTAAAATTTCTAGTTCCTTCAGTACTAGTATAATCCTCTAACTTTGCAACAATATTTAATTTACCATCAT
>Ga0209633_10000990_pt1 | contig 30929 bp, 33 predicted proteins | sample Cruoilmetagenom1_FD_187290 | JGI IMG/M metagenome (GOLD analysis project Ga0209633, IMG submission 187290) | Oil polluted marine microbial communities from Coal Oil Point, Santa Barbara, California, USA - Sample 1 (SPAdes) (version 2) | ecosystem: Environmental > Aquatic > Marine > Oil seeps ... | reverse complement strand
CAATGATAAATTAGACTTTTGTAATGAAAATGGTGCAGATTTCTTAATTAATTATACTACTGAAAATCTTAAAGATAAAGTCAAAGATTTTACTAATGGCAATGGAGCTGATGTTATTTATGACCCGATAGGTGATAAATTTTCTGAACCGGCACTACGTTCTATTGCTTGGAAAGGAAGATATTTAGTGGTAGGTTTTGCCGCTGGAGATATCCCAAAAATTCCGTTGAATTTAGTATTGTTAAAAGGTTGTGAAATAGTTGGTGTGTTTTGGGGTGCCTTTGTTAAAAATGAACCGCAACAAAATGCAGAAAATTTTATGACAATTGTGAAATGGTTTGCTCAAGGTAAATTAAAAGCTAAAATTCACGGAGAATATCCGCTTGAAAAAGTGGTGGATGCCATGCGCGCAATGACCAATCAAGAGGTAAAAGGAAAAATTGTTTTAATCCCTTAGATTAAATTTGATACTAAAAAATCTTTTTATTGTACAATTCAGGATGTTTCGCAGTTTTATCCTTATAAAAATCTTCAATAATATGCATATCCTTTTCAAAATCACCTGAAAGATTGAACAAATAGCCAGCACCAGCGATTTTATGTTTATAATCTAGATATCCTAAAGATACAGGAACCTTGGCGTTTTGTGCAATATGATAAAATCCGGTTTTCCATTTATCTACTTTTTCTCTTTTACCTTCGGCCGGAACTAACAAAACTAATTTGTCATTATTTTCAAACAAACTAACTGCATAATCAACCAAATTTGTGTTTTTACTTCTATCAACACCGATGGCTCCCAACCACTTAAAGAAAAACCCGAACATACTATTTGTATAACTATCTTTTATTAAAAATTTCGCATTGACCCCTTCTTTCCAATAGACCGCCAAAGCATATACTAAATCCCAGTTAGAAGTATGTGGCGCTGCAATCATCACGCATTTATCTGTTTGATATTCTTTTAAATAATTCGACTTCCATCCTGAAATAAAAAGAACAAATTTTGCCATTAATCGTTTCATCTAATAAGAATTATAAATCTTTTTCAATGTGTTTTCAATACCATGCTTAATTTCAGAAGTTGGTATTTTATAATGATTATTCATAGAACTAAAAATAAGAAGTCTTTCTTTTTTAGTGATTAAATATCCGCTTAAATTATAGTTATTAGAAAGCGACCCAGATTTGGCAAACACGAAAGGTTTATCATTAGCATACCAATTTTTCAACGTACCAGATTGACCTCCAACAGGGAAATAATTCAATAATTTTTGCGTCGCAATTTCGTTATACATCTTTTCTAATAAAAAGACCATGTCATTTGGAGAGAATAAATTATATCTCGACAATCCTGAACCATCAACCCAACGCGGTTGTTGAGGCAAATCTTGCAAGTAATTATTTAGCGAATATTCAATAGCAGCTTCTACACTATAAGAATCAACTACTTCCTTACCAACTTGCAACATTAATTGCTCAGCAATAAAATTATCACTGACAACCAATAATTGCTTAAAAAGTGTATCATAAGGCGAACCATACAAATAACTAAAATCATACTTTTTTTGATACGGAATAAGATTGATTTTTTTACTAATTTCTTTACCCAGTAACTCGGCGAGGAGTACATTTGAATTTATAAAAGGAACTTCATTTTCATCTTTAGCTCCACGTTCCATAAAAAATTTATTTTGAGTTATTTCTCTCGTAATGGATAAGGAATCTAAAAATGTAATACTTTTCCTAAAATATGCAGGATGACTAATTATTGAATCGCTAAAAGTCGAAAATCGTACAATATTACCATATATAGGAAACAAACTTTTCTCCGGCATATAATAATCCTGGTAATCATCCCAAGCCCAACCACTTCCATAAGGCGTTTCATCTATTGTTGTATCTAAAAGGTAAATACTATCTACCTCTCTTTTTAAAAAATTAATAACCTTAGTACTATCTTTACCGTAATACAATAAGGACGGATCTGCAGTCCCTTTAATAATTAGAGAATCATTCTTCTTAAAATAAGCCAAACTTTTAACTGAATCATTTAACGCTTTATATGCTGTATAAAAAGTATACAGCTTCGTATTAGAAGCCGGTGTAAAATATTTTGCACCATTGTGATTTATTATTTCCTTTTTTGTAATAGGATCATATAGTACAAATCCCTTAAAAAAAGAAGACTCCTTATTGTTATTTTTAAGTTCCTTTTTTATTTCATGTGTTACACCACACCCTGTTAATAGCATTAAAGTTACTAAAATTGTAAAAAATCTTATATGTACCATATTTGAAAAAAAATATGAAAGTTTTAAGCATTGAAATTAATCTATTTTTTCAACTTTTATCTTAAATTTTATAAAAAACTGATCATTCTTTTATGGCTGTCCACTTCATACTATTGTCATTTTATTTACGTTAAATCTTAAAAATGAATCGATATGAAAATTTTTAAAATCATTACTGTATTAGTCGTATTATTCTTAAGTTCTTGTGCTGAGCTACAACAAGTTGTAAATCAGCTACCTCAAGAAGCCATTAGCAATGCTGATATTGCTTCCGGATTAAGGCAAGCACTAAATAACGGAATTGACAAACAAGTAACAAAATTGACCATAGAAGATGGCTATTTTAAAAATGAATTGGTAAAAATAGGACTCCCGGAAGAGCTACAAAAGGTTGATAAGGCTCTTAGAGATATTGGTTTAGGAAATCTTGCTGATGAAGGATTAAAAACACTAAATAGAGCTGCTGAAAATGCAGTTAAAGAAGCTACACCTATTTTTATTGATGCCGTTAAAGGCATAACATTTAATGATGCTAAAAATATTTTATTAGGGCAAGATAATGCTGCCACCCTGTACTTACAAAGTGGCACTTCAGAAGCTTTGTATAGCAAGTTTAGTCCGGTAATAAAAAATTCTTTCGCCAAAGTTGGAACGGATAAAATTTGGGAAAATATTATTAATAAATACAATACTATTCCTTTTGTTAGAAAGGTCAATCCTGATTTAACAGATTATGTAACTCAAGAAGCGTTGAAAGGAGTTTATACAATGATTGCAATTGAAGAAAAAGAAATCAGAACCAAAGTTTCATCGAGAACAACTACTTTATTAAAAAAAGTTTTTGCTTTGCAGGATTAAGTATTACTCTTCAAAAAAATCGTTTTGAAAACCAATTAAATACAATTTTTCTTGTGCCCTGGTTACTGCTGTATAAAGCCATCTATAATATGAAATCTCCGGCCCATTTGGTAAATAAGGTTGTTCAATAAAAACTGTTTTCCATTGACCTCCTTGAGATTTATGACAAGTCATTGCATACGAAAACTTGACTTGTAAGGCATTAAAATATTGATTCTTTTTTACTGATAATAATTGTTTATAGGATGATTTTTCATTGGCATAATCCTTTTTTACCTCTTCATATAAACGATTAGAATCTTCATAAGAAAGAGATGGGGTTTCGCTGGTTAAAGTATCTAAAAGAATAACCGTTTCAAATGGTTTTTGATCAGGATAATCTATCATTCTAAGATTGACTTCCGCAAATCTAAATCCGTATAGATCTTTATAATTAAAAATTTGAAGTATTTCGCATATATCACCATTGGCAATAAAGCCTGCAGATGAACTATCTTTTAACCAATAATAGTTATTCTTGACCACCATGACAAAATCTCCGGCAGCAATTTCATTTTCTTGTCCCCGTATTTTCCCTCTTATTTGTTGATTGTACAGATTGGCACGTTTATTAGAACGGACAATAAAAGCAGTATCTTCTACTCCATTGTTATCATAAGCAGTTGTTAATGCGTCTTCTATATCATATCCATCCGTTAAACGGACAATATCAGGGAACTTTAAATCGAATTTGAAATCAGTTGAAGTGTATTCTTCTAATAATAATCTTAACTGAGTTGCATTGGCTAAAATACCTGAGTCTTGATGTTGACGCATCACCTCGTCTAATTCAATTTCGATGACCTTTTTATCATATTGCATTTCAAGGGTGTCGGCTTGTAATGCAGGGCTCATTTCTAATTTTACTGGTGGTAATTGGGCAGTATCACCAATTAAAATGAGCTTACAATTTTTACCTGAATAAACATAAAACAACAGATCATCTAACAATGAACCATTTTCAAACAATTTGGCATCTGATGTCCTATCGGGTATCATTGAGGCTTCATCAACAATAAAAATTGTATTGGTATGTTTATTGGCTTGTAATATAAAAGATATGCCTCCATTCTTCGATTTACGCGGATGGTATATTTTTTTATGAATTGTAAAAGCTTGCCTATTTGAATAATTGGCAATGACCTTGGCCGCTCTACCTGTTGGAGCTAATAAAACGGATTTTAAACCAGCATGCCAAAGATTATTTACTACAGTTCCAATAATAGTAGTTTTACCAGTACCGGCATATCCTTTAAGTAAAAACAATTTTCTATTATCTTTATCATAGATAAATTCAGATAACATGGTTAACAAATCATCTTGAATCTCGGTGGGTGTAAATGGAAATTCTTCTGATAAAAGATTATAAAACTGCTTAGGTTCGTCAATCATTAATTAGCTGTTTTTAATATCTGTTTTTCTAAAGCTCATGCGAATTCAATCATATCTTTTTGTAATCAAAATAAACAATATATTGCTTCATTTAGTGAATATCAAACCTCATGAATTCTGTATTATCTATTAAAATTCAAAGGTACAAATTGATTTATGCATAAAAGTTTCAACCATTAAAAAAATTTTGTAGATTTGCCTATAACCATTTAAATAACTAATTCAAAAAAAATGATTACAATTTTAATTATCATAGTAGCTATACTTTTAGTAATTTTATTTTCTTTCCTTATTGTAAATAAAGTTCCAAAGAAATTAAGGCCAATAATTTCTATCTTACTTTGGGCACTTACTATTTATCTTGGCTATAATATTTATCAAGGCATCATGGGACCGATAAAATTTAACAAGAAAAAAATTGTAAAGTATGCTAAAGTTATTGATCGATTAAAAATAATACGTGATGCACAGATTGCTCATAAAGAAGTTACCGGTAAATTTACTGACAAAGAAACTGACTTGGTTAAATTTATAGATACAGCTAAATTTGCAATTACTGCTAGTAGGAATGTTGTTATTAATGAACAAAGGGGTGCTATTTCTGTTGAAGTTGAAAAGCGAGTAGTTGATACCGTTGGTTATAAAGATGTAAGAGCAAGTTTTGCAGGAAGAGATTATAAAAATATGTTCAATGTTCCAGGCACTGATGCTAAATTTGAAATTAAAACCGGCTTTGTAGAAAAAATTCAAGGCATTAAAGCACCTGTTTTTGAAGCGAAAGTTGATAAAGCTGTTGTTTTGCAAGGTATGAATAAAGATTTGATCAGACAAGAAAAAGAAGCACTTGGTGGTCCTGAAGTTAGAGGTCCTTATATTTCTGTTGGATCTTTAGATAATGTAAAAACAAGTGGTAACTGGCCACCATCATATGATACAGACGAAGAAAAAGATAAAGACAACTAAAATATTAGATATAGCTAATCTAGAAGTTAGTCATTTATCCATCCAATTTAGTTTGGATGGATTTTCTTTTTGTATACTAGATAAAGACAGTAAAACCTTTACTACTTTATATGATTATACGTTCGAAGAGACCAATAATTCTCCTCAAAAGCTCTTAGAGAATATCTCTTCGGTTTTTAAAGATGAAAAGCTACTTCAAAAAAAATACCGTTCTGTAAGTGTTAGCCATATTAATGAGCTGGCAACACTAGTACCCAAACCATTATTTGATGAAGAAAGGTTAAAAGATTATATAAGCTATAATACAAAAGCCTATGCCAATGATTATTTTGTTTATGATGAAATAAAAAATCAAGATATGGTTTCAGTTTATATACCATATGTAAATATCAATAATTTTTTACTTGATCAGTATAAAGAATTTGACTTCAAACATTATTCTAACATACTTATTGAAAGCTTATTAGGTATTTACAAATACAGTTTAGTGCCTCATATGTTTGCTCATATTAATGATAATCATTTTGAACTAATCGTTATAGCAAATAAAAAATTACAGTTGTACAACACCTTTAAGTTCTCTACTAAAGAAGATTTTATCTATTACGTATTATTTACTTCTGAACAGTTAAAACTAAATCCTGAAAAATTCGAATTAGTACTTTTAGGCAATATTGAAAAAGACGACGAATTATACAAAATGGCCTATACTTATGTTAGAAATGTAAGTTTACTTGAAAACAGGTCAAAATATCAATACGATGATTCTTTTACTGAAATAGATAAAAGAAAGTATTATACTTTATTAAACCAATACTAATGCGTATTATTTCAGGAAAATATAAAAGTAGACGCATCAATGCGCCTAAAAATCTACCAACGCGCCCTACTACCGATATTGCCAAAGAAGCCCTATTTAATATCCTTAATAATTTATACTATTTTGAAGACCTTTCAATAATCGATCTTTTTGCCGGTATTGGAAGTATCAGTTTTGAATTTGCTTCACGTGGAGCTCAAAATATCATAAGTGTCGACCAACATTATGGCTGTGTAAAATTCATCAATTCTATTGCTAAAGAATTAGATATGAATATAAATACTGTGAAAAGTGATGTTTATAAATTTTTAGATAAAAGTAATGCAACAGCAGATATTATTTTTGCAGACCCTCCTTATAATTTTTGCGATGCACAATTCTTGGCTATTTCAACCATCATCTTCGAAAAGGATATGCTTAATGAAGATGGATTACTAATAATTGAACATTCTAAACAAACAGATCTTTCTAAAAATGAGAATTTTAGTTATGTTAAAAAATATGGCGGTAGTGTATTTAGTTTTTTTGAGAATAAAAAAAGGTGAGAATTAAATTCTCACCTTTTCACTAACCAAAAAATAAACCCTTTTATTAATTATCGTTGGGTACCAATTCAAAATTTAGAATGGTATTATTTCCTTTAACTATTTCGATAAATTCTTCTTGTGAGATATACCCTTCAGTTTCTGCTTCAATTTGATATGCTCCTGATAATAAACCTAAGACGGCATAATTTCCTAAACTATCTGTAAATGTTGTTGTGTTTAAAGTATCGGCTGCATAAACAGAAATCTGCGCTCCATTTAGCGGATTTGAAATAGTATCACTTACCTTACCTAAAAGCGTCCCTGTACTTGATAAGTTTACAGCTTTTATAACGGGCTTAAAATGGAATCCTGTAATTCCAGATACTGAATTCATATTACCTTGTGGTACAAAAGACTTGCTTACATCAAAATCTAATAAAAGATCTTCAGACAAACCACCTACAACAATTATTTCAGGTTTAACAAAAACTTTGATTCCTGTTTGTGATCCACTAGGTACTTTTAAATCAAAAATACGTCCATCAGTTAGAACAACACTAGCTTCTTTAATATATAATCTGATAAGATCATAAGAACCAACTGGTACTTCAATATTGACCAAAGTCTCAGTAATTCCGTTGGTAAGTGTTATTAAGTTGACACTAGTTTCAAGTTCAGACAAGATCATAAATGGAGATTCCCCTTCCATTTCATTAGTCTTTCGAGCTTCTATTTTGCTAATTATAACATTAGCTTCCGCTATCATTTGATGCGGAAAAGGCGCATCAGTCAATTTAACTGTTAATGTTCCTGTAGATAAATTATTATCTTCTACACAACTTTGAAACATTAATGAAACAACCAATAAAGTAATAAATAAAACTCTTTGTATTTTCATAACTCAGTCATTTTTAGTGATGGCACTTATTTTATAGAAGCATCCATTTTTATAAAAACAACTCACCTCTAAAAAACCCTGATTAATTATTAAAAAAATAGCCATCTAATATTTAATATCCGCATATATTCTTAACATGCTATAACTTTCTGTTCATCACTAATAACTTCAGCCTAGATTATCGAAGAATTATTTTTGATTAAACTATGTTAAAATTTTCAGGAATACCTTAATTTATAGTAACTTAGTGATCCTCATTTTATTTAAACAAACCATCTTATGAATACTTTAAAGAAAAACAACAAACTGCTAGTAATCAATACATTTTTATCAGGTAAAAAAATAGTGTTGATACTATTATTAATTACAGGTGTAATTGCCTGTAAAAAAGACACTTCAAAAATTGATAAACAAGCTATTGTTGATAATTTAAAATCATATACTATCAACCAGATTATGGATAATGAATCGGTTTTTGGTGGTAGTTTTTCACCTGATAATTCAAAATTATTGGTAACCAGTAACAAATCAGGAATTTACAATATCTATACAGTTCCTACGAATGGTGGAGATTTTGAACCATTGACAAAATCAGACTCCTCTTCGGTATTCGGAATTTCATACTTTCCTAAAGATGAACGTATGCTTTTTAGAATGGATAATAATGGTGATGAAGTTTATCATATATATTTAAGGGATACAACGGGAAATTCGAAAGAATTAACAACTCAGAAAGGTGCAAGAGCCAATTTTTATGGCTGGGCTCATGATGGTAATAGTTTTTATTTTGGATATACAAACAGAGACCCACGTCTTACAGATGTTTATGAAATGGATATCAATTCATTAACACCAAAAATAATCTATCAAAATGATAGTGCTTATTCTTTCGGAGGTATCTCTAATGACAAAAAACATATGGTTTTAGGTAAAGCTATTACAACAAGTGATAGTGATCTTTATGTTTATTCTTTTGATGATAAATCACTCACAAAAGTCAATAAAGAAAGAAGTGCCAATTCTGCAGCAGATTTTTCTCCTGATAGTAAGTCTTTATATTACACGACCGATGTTGGAAACGAATTTGCTTACTTAATGAAATTTACAATTGAAGATAAATCATACGAAAAAGTACTAGAAAAAGACTGGGATATTAATAGCAGCTTCTTTACACATGATGGGAAATATCAAATAACTTATATAAATGCAGATGCAAAGACAGAAATTGAAGTCACTGAAGTTGCTAGTGGAAAAAAAATGGATTTTCCAACATTTGATACCGGTGATGTTAGCAGTGTGAGTTTTTCCAGAGATGGAACTAAAGCACGATTTTATGTAAGAGGATCAAATACACCTTCAAACTTATATTCTTATGATGTCGCTTCAAAAGAACACAAAAAACTATCTGATGTTTTGAATAAAGACATTAATCCGGCAGATATGGTAACTGCCAAGGTTGTTCGTTATAAGTCTTTTGACGGATTAGATATTCCTGCAATATATTATGCCCCTCATCAGGCATCAACCGAAAATAAAGTACCTGCATTGGTATGGGTTCATGGAGGCCCCGGAGGACAATCTAGACAAAATTTCTCGCCATTAATTCAGTATTTAGTGAATCATGGCTATGCAATTCTTGCAGTTAATAATAGAGGAAGCAGCGGTTATGGCAAAACTTTTTATCAGATGGATGACCAAAATCATGGAGAAAAAGACTTGCAAGATTGTGTAGAAGGTAAAAATTGGTTGGCGCAACAACCTCAAATCAATGGTGATAGAATAGGAATTATTGGCGGGTCATATGGTGGTTATATGACGATGGCTGCGCTTACATTTCAACCGGAAGAGTTTGATGTAGGAGTTAATATTTTTGGTGTCACAAATTGGTTAAGAACTTTAAAAAGTATTCCGCCTTGGTGGGAATCATTTAAGGATGCGTTGTATAAAGAAATGGGAGACCCCAATACTATTGATTCTGTACGGTTACATAAAATTTCACCATTATTTCATACTGAGAAGGTCACCAAGCCTTTAATGGTTCTACAAGGATCAAAAGATCCAAGAGTATTACAAGTAGAATCAGACGAAATTGTTGCCGGCGTTAAAAAAAATGGAGTACCTGTAGAATATGTATTATTTGAAGATGAAGGCCATGGTTTTGTTAAGAAAGAAAACCAAATTGAAGCTTATGGTAAAATTCTAGAATTCTTAAATACTCATTTAGGTAATAATGTACCTATTAAAGAATAAACTTCTTGTCAATTCTGGCCTGTCTTCTTAAGACAGGCTTGATTTGACAGCAGAAATTATTCTAACCAATCTTTAAAATCACGGACACGCTCTCTGCTTACAATAACATCGTGTTCATTATATGAATTTAATTTAATTTGCAATCGAGAGTTTGTATACGATACCATGTCTTTAATTGCATTGATATTTACATAAAACTTACGACTTACTCTGAAAAAAATTTGTGGTTCTAATTCTTTTTCTAACTCTTCTAATGTTAGATCAATTAAATAATCTCTATTTTCATTAGTATGAATATAGGTACCCTTATTTTCGCTATAAAAACATTCTATCGCATCAATTGATATCATTTTTAAATGCTGTCCAACTTTAACCGTAAAACGTTTTTTATATTCTCGATCTATCGGATTTATCAATAGTTTTTTAATATCTTCAAAATCTATTGCTAAACTATTATTTTTAAGAACCCGTTCTTTAAATTTATTTACGGCAGTTTCAAGATCACTACTATCAATAGGTTTTAGTAAATAATCAATACTATTCAGTTTAAAAGCTTGTAAAGCATATTCGTCATAGGCTGTGGTAAAGATAATTGCACTTTTTACGTCAATATTTTCAAATATTTCAAAAGACAATCCATCAGACAATTGGATATCTAAAAAAATAAGATCTGGATGCTCATTATTCTGAAACCAATCAATAGATTCTTCTACCGAATGCAGCATCTCACATATTTCTATATCAAGATTAGTCAGCATTCTTTTCAAATGTCTTGCAGAAGGTTTTTCGTCTTCTATAATAATTATATTCATTGATTTTATATGGTTTTACTTACAATAGTTTTTATGCTCTATTATTTACAGGTCTATATTTTAAACCTATTAATGTTAATCCAACAAGTATAAATGGTATACTTAAAATTTGCCCCATATTTAAAAACATTGATTCTTCAAATCCAACCTGATCTTCTTTAAAGAATTCTATTATTAACCTTGCTGAAAAAAATAGGATAAAGAATATGCCTAAAAGTAGTCCATTTTGCATTTTCAATTTTTTATATCTATACATTAGTATAAGAATACCGAAAATTAAAAAATAAGCAAAAGCCTCATAAATTTGCGTAGGATGCCTAGGAATCAAATCATCTCTCTCAAAAATTACACCCCAGTTGCCATTGGTTGGCTTACCATAGATCTCTGAATTCATAAGATTACCGATTCGAATAAAAATTGCTGTAACAGTTGATCCAATTGCAACTCTATCTAAGATCCATAATACATTGGTTTTATATTTTCGTGCATATAGTATAATAGCAACTAACACACCTATTACACCGCCATGACTTGCTAAACCTTGAAAACCAACAAAACTATAAGATTCCTCTATTTTTCTAATTGGTAGTAAAATTTCAATTGGGTTTTCAAAATAGTATAAGGGTTCATAGAAAAAACAATGGCCTAATCTCGCTCCGAAAAATGCTCCTATGAATATATACATTGTCAATTTCTCTAGACTCTCTAGTGGTATTTTTTCTTGGACATATATTTTACGTACAATGTAATATCCTAATATCAAGCCCAAAGCCCACATCAATCCATAATACCTAAGTGGAAATGTATCTGTTATCCAAAAAATCTCAGGATCAACATTCCAATTTATGATTCTACCATTCATTATATTATTTTTTTTAATTCTGATCACGATCAGTTGGACATACTGTTCACAGTCACTACCAACTGCCTACAGCTTACTGATCGTCATTCCCAATGGTGTTTATCTTCATCCATAAATTCTTTCATTTTTCTCTCTTCCCAATCTTTACCAAAAAGGATATTTTGCCCGAAAACTCCAAAGGCATGAAAGCTGAGTCCAATGCCCCAAAAAATCCACACTGCAAAGGTTCCAAAATCCCAAAAGCCCTCCATAAAAGTCTCTCCGTCACCTATATTACTTATAATTTTGGAACTACTTATAAACACATTTACAATAAGGTAGGCAGCCAAATGCCAATAAAAACCTTTTAATTTTTCTACTCTTTTCTTTGCTCTTAAATAACGTTCTTCTTCGTTAAAATCTTCCATGATATTATTTTTAAATTTTGATTCTATATACATTATTCCCATCGATTTTTCTTTTCACCTTCTTCTTCCATAAACTCCTGCATTTTTCTTTCTTCCCATGACTTCCCAAAGTATTTATCCTTCCCATAAACTTCATAGGCCTGAAATGCCAGCCCCATACCCCAACCTAGCATGGGAAACCAAAACCATTGGAATCCTGAAAAGGTTTTCATATTGATAAAGATTAAAAATGGAATTACGATAACATAAGACACTAAACTACCATAAAATTCTTTTAATTTGTCTACTCTTTTTCTAGCTCTTAAATAACTTGAATTTGTTGTTCTGGGTGCTATTCTTTTCATAATTAATGCTTGCTTTGTTAACATCGGTAATTGTACTATAAAAGCTGATGTTGTTTTGTTAATGGTTACTTTGCGTTTGGTTAGCAAACTATAGCGTTGCTGAATGTTTTGTAAGCCTACGCCACTACCCTTTTTAAGCACTTCTTTGGATTGCAAATTGTTCTCTACTATTAGATTTCCTTCACGTTCATAAATTCTGATCAATAATGGTTTTGAGGTATTCACTATATTATGTTTTACAGCATTTTCTAATAATAATTGCAGTGACAAAGGAACAACCTTAGCTTCGGGATTACTAGCCTTCTCAGGAATATCAAAGATAATGCTATCTTCAAACCTCATTTTAAGCAAACTAATATAGATTTTAGCAAATTGCAATTCTTCATCAACCGTTACTAATTCTTTATTCTTCTGTTCTAATACATATCGATATACTTTAGATAATGAGGTTGTAAATTGTTGTGCATTATCAGGATTCTCATCAATTAAACTGGTCAATACATTTAAACTATTAAATAAAAAATGCGGATCTAACTGATTCTTCAAGGCATCAAATTGAGCAGAAGCCGTCCCTGCGATTATTTTTTGCTCGGTAACTTTTCCTTTTTGTAATTCCTTATAAAAATATACGGCATGAAAGAAAACTGATGCAATAATCGTAATGATCAAAGAAGTCAAATAGAACGAACTATTTTGAAATTCTTCTGCATAAAACTCATCAAAATCCTCTCCGCCAATAGCCATTTCCTGGATCATACGGAGAAAAATAATGGTTATTATAGTTATGAAGATTCCTCCAACTGCACCAATTACTAATCGATATTTCCCATATTTCTTCCATTGTATTGTATTCAAATATTCAAAAAAATAACTATTTACAAAGGTCAATACTATAGCATACATTTGGTAATAACCAAAAGTTCTCAAGGTGTTTTGGTCTAATACAACAGCATCTGCTTCATGTATATTATAAGCCCAACCTATTAGAAATAACACTGTACCAATGACAAAACCAACAAGTAATATTTTTCTAAAATCTGACATTCTTTAGTTTACAATTATTAATATTTGATACGAATGGTTGTTCGTGCATCTTGCACGGTAAATTTCGCATCTTTAAATTTTGGAGGTCCAAAACTTCCTTTGGCGTTATTACTCATAGCTGTGGGTTCTTTTGGTATACGCATAAAATTAGTATCTAATTTACCATTATTATTCTTATCTAGAAAAGAAGAGATCGCATAAATACCGGATTTTATATTGTTAAAAACAGCAGTAGCATTCCCATTATTTACTGTAACTATAGTTCCTTGCACAGCCTTCTTTAAGAAATTGCCTTCGCTATCATATAGCGCAACAAATAGTTTAGCTTCATCAGTTTTAATTCCTTCAAATTCAACAGTTAATGTATTGCTATCTTGTGCCATTACATTTAAGGAAATGGATAAGATTAAGAAATATAATAGGTGTTTCATCATTTCTAAAATTTAATAGTTAAATCTAAGGATTTATTTTCAACTGTAAATTTTGCAGCTTCAAATGTGGGTGGGCCCATTAAAACCGGATTATTAGTCATGCCATAATCTTCTTTAGGCATCATTTGCTCATCAAAGTCCATTTTATTATTTTCATTGCTATCATGGTAACAAATTATAGCATAATCACCTTTCACTACATTTTCAAAAACCACTGTTGAAACACCTCCATTAATAACACCTGCTTTTCCAATTAAAGGCGCTTTCATAAAAGTTTCCCGGTTATATAAGGCATATTGAACAGTTCCCTTATCACTCGTTGTATTGGGTACCGTAACTTTGATTGAAATGGTATTTTCTTTAGTTTCTTTTGGCACATCACAACTTTTAAGTACTTGTAGCACTCTTGACTTTCCCCAATTAGGGTGCAAATTAGAAGCAGGTTTAAAACTGTTATACAAAGCTATAGATGCTTGTAGTTTTTTACAATAGGGTGACAAGTCTTGTTTAAAGAAACGCGCTCCGCCCATTTCAAATTCAGCTAAGCCACTATGCGCTCTCGGATTGTTTCTATCTAAACCAATTGCCTTTTGATACAACGTGGTAGTTTCTCCCGATAAACTTGCACCATATACCATAGGGTCAGATGCTATTTTAGCAACATTTATCAATGCTTTTAAGACATAGATCTCAGAATTATCAGGTGATATCGCATCGGCCTTATCTGTAAAATCTGTGGCTATATTCAATTGTGCTTCCAGGTTGGTTTTGTCTTTCATACCAAATGTAGTTCTTGTTTTTAATAAAGCCAGATTATAATACGGCAACCAATTATCTGGTTCGGCATTACCAATACGTTCGAATATATTAGAAGCTTCTTCTAATTTATTTTCCTGCATCAACTGGAATGCCTGTTGCATACCTTGTTCAAATTTTGTTTGTGAAGTTGTTACTTGAGATATCAAGTACATTACGAATAGGATTACGAGTCTGATCATGATTTTTGTTTTTAAATGATGGTTCAAAAGTCTCTAATAAACCCTATAGAAAAAATTATCTATGACCCAACTGTTATTTTTTTGGGATGAATTGCAAACTTAAGACAAGCTGTATATGTAATAAAATACTTAACTTTATTCAATTAATACTATCCTTCTTGTAATAGCGTTATAAATGGTTTAAACAAAAAATAATGTAAACTAACTTTTGAAGTTTATGAAAGAATTAATTTTTACGCTCTTTTTATTAAGTTCTTTAAATAATTATAGTCAGACTCAATTCGGATATGTAATATCCGTTAATTCCTCAAAAATTGAATCTGATGATCTTCTAAATGTAAAGCCCGGAACTGGCTTTGGAATAGGTATTAATACATTATCATCAATTCATAATTCGGCAGATTTCATTGCTGAAGCTACTTTTACACGAAAAAATATTTCAATAAATGGATATCAAGATTTTAATTCTAATGAAGTTGAATATGACAGTGCTATAAAGTACAATATTGATAATATTAACGTTAGCTTTCTTTATAATCAATATATAATTATACCAAATTTGAACAAATTCAATTTTGCTATTCAAGGAGGATTAGGCATTTCTTTCTCAACAGGAGAATGGAGATCCAAAGAAGGTGAGGCTGACAAATCTTTTGAACCTGAACCGATAAGTACTTTTCTAAGTACAGGAATTAGTGGAGGTATAGAACAATTTCGTGTAACATTAAGTTATAATAAAGCATTGGGTAATTATTTAAATGGTGTTTTTGAAGATGACATTCCTGATGCAAACAATAGTTATGATAGTAGAGAGTTTAAGGGGAAACATCACTATTTTTCAATCTCATTGATTTATTATACCGACATATTTAAATAATCTAAAAACAATATTCACCCATTTAAATAAAATAGCATGAAAAAAATACTTATAACGCTAGTTGTTCTTTTCTCAATTTCAAATGTATTTGCCCAAGACAAAGAGTATCGACTTACCCTAGAAGATGGTAAGTTATTAGGATGGTATGATATATCTCCAAACGGAAATATTTTTTTAATTACAAGAGCGAAAAGATCTGCTATGAAAAATACTCCCTTCAAATTGCATAAAATAAATTCCGATTTTACAAATGGATTTATAAATGACATGAAATATGAAGATTTTGTTAGTAGAGGATACCAACCCGGTATAATGATAGAGGGTCCAGGCAATTTTATCAGCAAAAATGGTAATTATATAAAATGGGGTAAAATTTTAGTAAATGGTAATGATGGGAGTCAGAAAGATTACAAATTCGATGATAATGAAATAACAGGAAATGTACATAGCATTTTTAGTTTCTTATCTGATAATTACCATACAAATATTGGCCCGCAAAAAGGAAGAAAGAATATTAAGAAGAAATATGAAGAAGGCGATATTTATATTTTTAGTAGAAATAACGCTGATTATACAACAATAGAGAAACAACTAATTCAACCACCCCTTGCAACTAATATTGAAGAAGGTGGAGTATCAGAATGGCATATGGGTGAAAGGTTTGAAAATTATTTCAATTTAGTAACCAAAAGTGATATTGATGAAGAAAGGACCACTGATATTAACCATCTAATTTCATATAAATATACAGGTGAACTTGTTAGTAACATATCCTTAACTGTAAACTTAGACAAACATCATTTTATTTTCTCCAGTAATTATGGCGCTCCTGTTTTTCATGACTATAATTATGGTTCCTTCGGTCCGAATAATGTTTATACAGATACAGCTACAAGAAACTATTATGTTTATGGTTTTTATACCGACAAACCTAAAAAGAAAATGATATCAGGAAAATATTTAGGTTTTTATCTATTTAAATTCGATACAAAAGGAAATTTAATCTGGAAAAAGAACTATTCTTTAGAAGGTAAAAAAATATTTAATAGTAGTTGGAAGGCATATCAGGTAAGCATAAATCATTATAAACTAAATCAAGAACAAATTGGCATAGAGGTTAATGCTGATGACACTTCATTAATATATAAAATTAATACTAAAAGCGGAGAGATTACTAAAGAGAATGAAGTGAAATATAAGGTTAAAAAAGCTATTGCTTTTGCTTTTGAAGTAATGAGTATGAACTCTTATAGATATAATAAACATGAATTTCCAAACAAGTTTTTTAGCCCTAACGCATTATCTATAATATACTTAAATGATAAAATTTATGAATATGTGAAGGATAAAAAATCTGATCATAAATTATTTTATGGAGCAAAATTATTAGATGACGGAAGTGCTATTTTAGTTGAGTTTGATAAAGATAACAGAAATTTAGATTTTTATAAATACGATTAATAGATGTGTTCTTTCTAGCGTATTAATTTTAGAAAACGTTGCCGGGATTGCACGGTATTATTTTCATTCTTATGATATCTATACAGACATTCTAGCAATTGATAAATTGTTACAAATTATCCAATTGGTTTTTGGTCTTGTCATCACTTATGGTCCAAAAGAAACCTACAAAAAAGAACCGAGCTGCTCTTGGCAGTATAGCTTGGCGTTGAAAAACTCCAGAGGCATCCTGTGTATTTGAATAGTCATAACCATATATATTTTTAAATCCTAATACATTTGAAACCGATACAAACAGTATTTTTTGTTGCGAGATCAAATAACTCCAGTTCATACTAATATTGTGATATGGTTTTGTTTTGCCATCCGTAAAATCAGTAGAATTTGGATCATTATAGGGCCTTCCACTAGCGAAATTATGGGTTAGTCCTACTTGAGAACGTAGTCCATCTATCCAATATTTAGTAACCAGAGAAACGTTGTGCTTTGTGGCATAGTCAGGCATGACCTCGGTTGGGAAATCCTGGAACTTTCGTTTTGTATCTAAATATGAATAGGATAACCAATACTGTATGTTTTTAATACTCTTACTGTCTTTAAAAAAGAGATCTAATCCTTTAGAGTATCCAAATCCGCTGGTACTAAAATCACTAATCGGTTGCCCGAATTCTGTATCATATTGCAATAAGTTGTTATAGTCTTTATAAAAAACTTCTGCCCTGAAAAATTTTCCATTTTTCTTATACTGATAGTTAAATATATAATGTATCGCTTTTTGTAATTTTAGATCTTGTTCAATTTTTAATTCATTGTTTTGAGGCGTCTGATAAAAATGCCCATAGGCCAATGAAAACTGTGCTTGTTTATTCAACTTATAGGCCAATGATACACGGGGTGAAATGGCAGCTTCCTCAAATAAGGCATTGTAGGTAGTTCTCAGCCCGAATTTACCTGCAAAATTTTTAGAAAAGAATACATCCGCTTCAGCGAAAATCGTACCCGATGTATTGGTAAATGCATAGCTAAATGTATCCGTTTGGTCGGCCAGTCCGTTTTCAATAAATCGGGTAGTAAACAATTCAGCTCCATAGGCCAATTTAAACTGATTGTTAAATGATTGCTTTAATTTTATTTTTGCATGTACCGAATGCTCTTTATCAGTTACATCGGTATCCCCAATGGAAACTGCTGTTTTACTACTGCTATAACTCAGCCCCGTTGTTATCTTTAATTGATCGCCAATAAAACCATCATACGATAGATTTGTATACCAATTATTATCTTTTAATTGAAATCTCAATAGATTTTCGTAGTTGATATTTTCTTGCGCTACATCAAATTTTGAAAAATCATAGGCCGAATAGAATTTTAACAATCCGTTTTCTGTTGAATGCCTATATACGGTTTCGCCCGAAATAGATTCAGGAAGTTTATGCCAGGTATCTCTATCAGGAGCAATTTTGTTATAAGGAGCCAAATTAATATACTGTACATTGGCAGTTAATGCATCATGCTCCCATTTCTTGGTATGCCCTAACCCACCGCCAAGTGACATAATTGATATATTGGTTTCATTCTGTTTCGGGTAGTCAATGGTATTTAATAAGAGTACGCTTGACAATGCATTTCCATATTCAGCAGAATAACCACCGGTGCTAAAGGTTATACCATCGAATAAAAAAGGAGAATATCTACCACGAGTAGGTGTGTTATTCGCGGTAGGTATATACGGTTTAAAAACCTGTAAACCATCTATAAAAACCTGTGTTTCTTCTGCTGTACCTCCACGAACAAACAAGCGACCATCTTCACCAACAGTCTGTGTTCCAGGTAAGGTCTGTAATGCCGAAATAAAATCGCCTGCAACTCCTGCCGTGGTAACCACATCTAGTGAATTCATCACAGTTGCCTTATCGCGTTGACCAGCTTGAAATGAACCTGCAGTCAGTACAACAGCATCTAATGTGTTTACAGATTCCTTTAAAACAATAGAAACTTTCTTTAATGTGTTTACGTTGGTTACTTGCTTATAGGTTTGAAAGGTTATGTATGAAACTATCAATGTTACTTCACCGGTTTCATTTGTGGTAAAAGAAAATTGACCTTCTATATCTGTGGTGGCTCCATCATAGGTATTTTCCAGATATACATTTGCTCCGATAATCGGAGCTCCTTTTTTATCGGTTACTTTTCCTGATACAATTGTTTGTGAATTTAACTGAAGTATAGAGAATAGCAGCACAATGGTTATAATTGATTTCATTTTAACTGATTTTGATAAGCAAATATCTTTTAGGATAGTATAGCATACCAATAACAAATACCGAAGTGTAATTATTTATGGATGAATTGTCAACTTGACTTTTTCAAATAAAAAGACGATCTTAGATGATCACAATTAAAGTGCACATATAAGATTAATTTTATACTTAATAACAGCCATGAAAAAACCTAAGCATATTTCAACATCAAGAAGGAAATTTATAAATAATGGTTTAAAAGCGGCCGCTTTAATTCCGCTAAGTAGTCTCTCGTTGCAAGCATTTGGGAAACCAGAAAACCAGTCCGCCGCTATCTCCTTACATAATACCACACGACCTTTAAAAATATTAATTCTTGGAGGTACTAGCTTTTTAGGACCACATCAGATTGCCTATGCTTTAAAAAGAGGACACAGCATTACTACTTTTACACGTGGCAAAACAAAACCAGGTATTTATAAAGATCTAATTGACAACATTGAACAATTGGTTGGTGACCGAGAGGACAATTTGGAAGCCTTGAAAGGAAGAAAATGGGATGCCGTCATAGACAATTCAGGTCGGAAAGCTAAATGGACGAAAGCAACAGCTGAACTATTAAAGAACAATGTAAGTACGTATGTATATACTTCTTCTGTTAGTGTGTATTATCCATATCATAAAGCCAATCTTGTTGAAAATGCACCCTTGGTTTTAAAAGTACCTAAGAACTTAACGGATGAAGATGAAAAATATACTTATGATTATGGTGTGATGAAAGCGAATTCAGAAATTGAAGCAATACATGCCTTTGGACCCGATAGAACTATTGTGGTACGTCCAACTTTTATGATGGGGCCAGCAGATAGAACCAACAGATTCCTATATTGGCCCACCAGATTAGCAAAAGGCGGTGATATCATTATTCCCGGTAAAAAGGAAGATCCTGTTCAATTTATTGATGTACGTGATATTGCAGAATGGATGATACGACTAATTGAAAATAAAACGGCCGGAACATTTAATGGTGTGGGGCCATCTTCATATATGAGTATACCGGCATTTGCTTATGGGGTCCATGCTGCTTTCAGTTCAAAAGCAAATTTTATCAGAATCAACGACTATGATTTTCTAAACACACATAAATTAACATTTCAGGCACCATGGGTCATGGATATGGAAAATTATCATGGTATGTCTCGTGTCAACAATGTTGCATCAATAAATAACGGACTCACTTTTAGGCCTCTATCAAAATCTATAATTGACACCCATGATTGGTGGTATTCTGATGCTGTGAATGAGAAACGACGGACTGAATTTGAATCGGATAAAAATGAGTTGCACAATCGACAAAAAGAAATTATCAAAAAGTGGAAAGAGTATATAAAGTAGTATGAAAACCCTAGTTTCCTTTCTATTATTTATATAGTTTTTGTTTATTTTATTAGTATAATATTTAAACAAAAAAGAACAATCATTATGATTGTTCTTTTTTTTAATAATAATTTATTGATCCAAATTATTCCAGATCTGGAAGGATCACTTTATCTATTGCATGGATAATACCATTCACTGCCTGTACATCCACTGCTACAATATTACTAATTCTACCGTTGGCATCTGTTAAAGTAGCACCTCCGGTAATATTGGCCGTGATATTCCCACCAAGAGTACCTACTGTCATGTTATCCATCAAACTACTTGATCGTACATTGGCCCCAGCTACTGCATGATGATCGAGCGTAGCTTTTAAAGTAGGTTCATCAATATCAGTTAAGGCACTGGCACCTAGTTCTGTCAATAGATCTTCAAATGCTGTGTTTGTTGGTGCAAAAACTGTAAAAGGAGCGGGTGAAGTTCCATCAGGAGTTGATAAAGTTGTAACATAGTCAAACGTTAAATCACTCCTAGTTAAGGCAGCTACCAACGTTTCAAAAGTAGGATCTGCTAATGCAAAATCAACTACAGTTGGTAAACCAATGACAGTATCAACTATATGAACAACACCGTTTGTAGCCTCAATATCTGCAGTTGCTACACTGGATATATTGTTAAATCTTACTCCATTAGAGGTGTCAAAATAAATACTTATTGTATTTCCTCCTGCTCCAGTGGCATTGGTTTTAGAATAACCAGCACCCGATGCTACTAGATCTGACGACATTACTTTCCCAGAAATAACATGGTTCAATAAAACCTGTGCTAACACATCGGTAGGTACATCAGCCAAGCTTGCAAAATTGTTATCTGCTAAAAACGTTTCGAATGCAGCATTGGTAGGTGCTAATACAGTAAATGGACCATTTCCATTCAATACACTTACTAAATCGCCATCTGCGGCTTGCAGTGCAGCTACTAAATTACTAAGGTCGGCAGTGGCTATTGCAGTTTCTACGATATTTAACGGGTCGGGAACAATGACAGTATTATCATCGTCATCGTTACAAGAATAAGTCGCTACTATTACTAGTAGTAATAAGGTCATTTTTTTTAATGCTGACATTTTTTTCATGATTTTGAATTTAATAGTTATTATCTATTTTGTTTAACAAATATATGAAATGATTCAACAATATTACATTTTTTGTTTAACTTCTTTTACTTTTTATTAAACATTAACAATCCATTAACAGAAAACATGTCGAAGCCTAGCGAAATTTGTAATCATTTCACTGAATTTTTTAGAAAAAAGTGTTGGAGAAATTATTTCAATAATGGTTATTACTTTACAATTCCCTTTTTATAAGTTTCGATGGCTCGTTGTCTTGCAAATTTGTGCTCAACCATTGGCGAACAATACGCTGTTTCTAATTCAGGGATCCATGTTTTAACATAACACAAATCTTTATCGAATTTGTTTAATTGTATCATTGGATTAAATACTCTAAAGTAAGGAGCCGCATCGCAACCAGTACCCGCCGCCCATTGCCAATTTCCATTATTCGATGAAAGTTCATAATCTAACAATTTTTCAGCAAAATAAGCTTCACCAAATCTCCAATCCAACAATAAATGTTTGCATAAAAAGCCTGCTGTTACCATTCGTACTCTATTATGCATATATCCGGTTTGATTCAATTGACGCATCCCTGCATCAACCAATGGATATCCTGTATTACCTTCGCACCATAGTTGAAAATCTTCAGGGGCATCACGCCAGTCAATTCTATTATAAGCAGGTTTGAAATTCTCGGTTACGACTTTAGGAAAATGAAACAGAATTTGCATAAAAAATTCACGCCAGATCAGCTCATTTAAAAAGGTTTTATTTTTTTCTATCGCAATAGAAACGAGCTTCTTAATACTAATTGTTCCGAATCGCAAATGAGGCGATACGTTGGAGGTCCTATTTATGCCCGGATAATCTCTGGTATTATGATACTCAGAAATATCTTTTAAATTGGGAGGTAATACTTTTTGTTTGCTTTTAATAAAACCAATAGTTTCTAATGTCGGAAAAATAGTTTCGAACTTAAAAAATTTATCAACTTTTAAGTTCGCATAAGGTGTTGATTTAAAATTATTTAATTTTAATTTTTTTATCCACCTATTTTTGTAAGGGGTAAAAACTGTATACGGTTTTCCATCATCTTTTAAAATTTCATTCTTCTCAAAGATAACTTGATCTTTAAATGTAAAAGTCTTAATGTTACTGGTATTTAATAGCTCAATAACTTCATTATCTCTCTTGATAGTATAAGGTTCATAATCTTTATTAAAGAACGCTTTTTTTACCGTATACTTTGCAATTAATTCATGCCAAATTGCTATAACTTTTCCTTTTTTTATCAATAGAGAACTATCGTGGTTTTTTAGTTGCAATTGAATATTGATAAGTGATTGATAAATAAAGGTAACTCTTGCATCATTTTTGGGAAGTTCAATGAGAATATCATCATCAAAAATAAATATTGGAATTACAGGCAAACCACTTTTCAATGCATAGTTTAAACCTACATTATCTTCCAATCTTAAATCTCGTCTAAACCAGAAAACAGAAACTTCAATTTTTTTTTGCATCGTAAGGTATTACTCAAATTCAATATAATCTATTTCAATTTCAAATGGCCCTTCTTTTTTATCACTAAGGATAATTCCTATTCTTAAAATATTTTCAAGAACCTTTTTACCAATATTTGGACCAGATATCTGACCCATAGTATATTGCTTAAAATTAGACAATTTTAATTCGGCTATTTCCCATTCACCGGTTGTTGAACCAAATTGATGTTTATAATTAGGTTTATAGTATTGTTCTGAAGTAGCCAGCCTTAAGTCAAAATTACGTCCACTACTTTTATATTTTATTTTTACGGTTGTAAAGTCAGATAGATCAATATTACCCTTTTTACTTCTAATCGAAGCAAATCCGCCATTATTTTTTAATGATAATACCCCCTTAAACAACAGACTAGACTTAGTCAATTCTGTTGTTGAGTTTGACATTCCACCCATAACACCGTCATTGACGATCATCCAATCTTGACCACCGGTTGTTTTTCGAAAATCAATTCTATAGTTGGTGTCATAGGACAATCCGAAAATTATAGATAGTACGATCATTGTTTTCATTTGTTTATATTTTAATTGTTAGTGTTTTTATAAACTCCATATCGTTTTTCAATGGCTGAAGTGCGAAAATCGAATATTTCTCTCAGCTTATGTTTTATAATAAGGGTATTTGCCATTGCTCCTAGTATACCTAAAGGTGGTTGATAAGAAACTATATCTGTCATTAACACTCCCTCTTCTATTTGTTCAATAATATGCTGATGATGCCATAATGAATAGGGTCCAATTCGTTGTTCATCTACAAAATATTTTTTCTCTATAACTTGTGTAATTTCTGTAACCCACGTAGTTTTAATACCTAGTAAAAGACTGACCTCATAACTTATGATCATTCCAGGATACATTTTTTTAGGCAGATCTTTAGTTGTGATATCAAATCCCATATAATCAGGAGTGATCTCTTTTAAATTGCCAGGAGAAGAAATAAACTCCCATATTTTATCAATGGTAGTATTCACTTTTTGCCGTTTTTGAAATTGATAAAAAGCCATAATTTATTTATTAAGATTTTTCCAGTGCATCTATTTCTTTTAATATTTCGTCAGCCTCTGCATACTTGGAATCACTTAGCTTTCTATTACTCGTAGATAGTGCATGTGCTTCACTCAACAACTGTCGATATGTATCAGTTAATCGTTCTGTTTTTGATTTTTTTTTAAATAGTCCAAACATGTCTATTTTTTTTAATTTTATTGTTTAAGGAATTTTTTTTAATTATAAAGAACTGCATAAAAATTTAATGACGTTGCAATACATAACCATATAAAATAAGGTAGTATTAAGACGCTTTTTACTTTTAATTGTAATGTATATTCAGTAAGAAAATAAAATACCAATAGAGTCAATAAAGTTATGATCACCATTGCAACACTGATAAGATGTTGATTAAAAAACACATAATTCCAACTCACATTAAGAACTACTTGAATCGTAAATAACACCTTTAATTTCGTTGTGTTTTGAGATAAGTATAGAAATGTCATGTAGATTGAAAAACAAAGCATTATAGTCGTCCAGGCGACCCCAAAAACCCATCCGGGAGGGGTCCATGGCGCTTTATTTAAATTTAAATACCACTGCGTTTGTGGCCCATTATCCATGAGCCAACTACCAACGCCTAATGCTCCAAAATTGATAATTAAAAAAAAAGTAAATGTCTTGAATGCTTTCATCAAATATGTTTAAAATGGTAATTTACTATAGTATCAGACACATTTTGCAATTATATCAATACCATTTATAAGTAGTTTTTTTGTTTGCTAACTTGTTAACCTACCTTTTAATCTCGATTCAACTTTGCGCTTTATAATAGTCAACCTTTTCATAATATCCATAATATAAGGGTCTTTACCATATTTATAAATTTCATTCAGGCCTAGTATCAAATTCTTCAATTTTTGAGATGCTCGAATCTTATCATCTCTTGATTTGAGAGACAATTTCTTACTTTCAAACTCTAATGATTCCTTTATTATATCCATTAACTACTCTTTTAAATAATTTTGCAATTCCACTATTTTTGACGGCGTATTAAACACACCATCGTAATAGCAAGTTACGGTTGTAGAAGTATCATCTTGAACACCTCTTGAGGATACACACAAATGTTTAGCATCAATAATTACGGCAACATCATCCGTTTCTAAGACCTCTTTTAGCTCATTTGCAATTTGATTAATAAGCCGCTCTTGAACTTGTGGCCTCTTTGCATAATATTGCACGATCCTATTTAGTTTGGATAAACCAATTACTTTTCCAGACGAAATATAAGCTACATGCGCTTTGCCAATAATAGGAACGAAGTGATGTTCACAGTTCGAATAAAACGTTATGTTTTTTTCAAGCAGCATCTGGTTGTATTGATACTTGTTGTCAAACAAAGCTATTTTGGGTTTATTGGCAGGATTTAATCCTGAAAAGATTTCGTCGATATACATTTTAGCCACTCTATTTGGAGTACCCTCAAGGCAGTCATCATTCAGGTCCAGACCTATAACTTTCATTATTTCTCCAAACAAATATGAAATCTGTTCTTTTTTTTCGGTATCGCAAATATCAAAAGCATCTTCTCTTAAAGGAGTCTCTAGACCAGTATATAAATGATCATCACCGATTTCATGTTCTGTGAATCCATTAAGTCGATTTTCATTAAGAAGTGTATTCAACAAAGTTCTGGGTGTTTCATATTGTTATTATTTATTATTTTGTTTAATTTTAATTAAGTAAAGTTAAACAATATAATCGGATCTATTATTAAGAAAATGTTAATTTTTAATGAGATGATTTATCATACCTTTAAAAATAAATCCATGAAAAGGTAAAACGGAATACCAGTAGATCCTACCCAAAAATCCTTTAGGCCTAAATACAGCCCTTTGAATAAGTTGGTTATTCACCATCTTAAATTCTAGCCATGCCTCTCCCGGTAATCGCATTTCTGCATACAAAAGCAGCCTTTTCTCTTTTTCATTAGCATATAGAACCCGCCAAAAATCTAAGGCATCCCCGGGATGTAATTCGGTAGGATGGGTTCTCCCCCTCCGCAGGCCGATTCCTCCAAAGGTTTTATCGAGAAATCCTCTTATTTTCCATAAAAAATTACCATAGTACCAGCCGTTTTCACCACCTATAGACCATATTTTTTCCAAGGTTTTATCCTCGTTCAGTATGGTTCGTTTTTTTATATCCATATAGCATCCATATTCCGGTACTTCTATATATTGCGCTATTTTTTTATTAAACCGACCACTCACAAACGAGTCTTTCCAACTTGAAACAATACTGTTTTGCTCAATCATTATAAATGCCTTTTTTACAGCATCTTTATAGCTAATAGGATAAATATCCAGAGCTTTATTGATATTGCTTGATTTTCCAATTACTTCAACTTTCATGCTATCAACCAAGCTTATAGCTAATTTATAAGATGTTGCTGTAATAAAATACAACCAATAAGAAGATAATTTAGGTGTAATTACAGGAACAGAATAGATATACCTTTTCATATTTCTTACTTCAGCAAATTGTAACATCATCTGTTTGTAAGTGAGTATTTCAGGACCGAAAACATCAAAAGATCTATTGTACAGCTCTTGCCTTCCGATTGCCTTAGATAAATAGACCAAAATATCACGAATGGCTATATACTGAGATTTTGTATTTACCCATTTCGGTACTATCATTATAGGTAGTTTTTCAACTAAGTCTCTTATGATCTCAAAAGAGGCACTACCACTTCCTACAATTATTCCGGCCCTAAAAGTCGTTAAGCCATATCCTTTTGATTGCAGTATTCTTTCCACTTTTTCCCTTGATTGTAAATGTTTAGATAATTGAGTATCATTTACAATTCCGCTTAAGTAAATGACTTGTTCTGCGGTTGTAAGTTCCAGATACGACTTAAAATTAATGGCACATTGTTCTTCTAAAATTTCGAATTTTGAAGATGATGATGACATGGAGTGAATTAAATAGTAGGCAATATCAATGTCTTTTGGAATGACTGATAAACTTTCGGCATTTAAAAAATCAACCTCAACAACCTTAATTTTTTCATTGTCCTTAATGATCTCAGGTATTCTTTCTTGATCCCTTACGCAACAAATTAAGGTATGGCCTAATTCTAACAAAACAGGAATTAATCGTTTTCCTATATAACCTGTCGTTCCAGTTAGTAAGATATTCATTCTTTCTAATTTTTAATAATTTATTCTAATGACACTTGTAAATGAATTTGGTTCAACGGCCCAAAAAAATGCTTGTTATCTGCAAGATACTAAATATATTTATTGTTTAGTTATTTTAACAAAACTTTAAACAAAATAATTTTATTTTGTATTTCGTTTAACTATATTTATATAAATTTAAACAACAATATTATGAGAACTAGAAATTTAATGATTGCCTTTGCCATGACCGGGTTTATACTTAGTACAGCATGCGCTAATAATAAAAAGGAGAAGGTGCAAAATGAAACAAAAGAAATCGCTACAAAGAACACTGCAGAGGCGGAAGTGGTTAAAGAAACTCCCACCATAGTTGGAGTTGCTGCAGCGAATGAAAATTTTTCAACACTAGTAGCTGCAGTTAAAGCGGCAGGTTTGGTTGAAATACTTAATGGAGATGGTCCCTTTACAGTTTTTGCACCTGTAAATGCCGCCTTTGATAAATTACCTGAAGGTACTGTTGCAGGCCTGTTAAAACCAGAAAGTAAAGATGCATTAACTGCTCTTTTAACATATCATGTAGTAGCCGGTAAATTTATGGCTGCTGATGTTGTAAAAGCGATTAGTGAAAATAATGGAAAATTCTCAATTCCTACTATACAAGGTGGAACTTTGATCGCTTCTTTAAGTGACGATAATGTGATCTTAACAGATGAGAATGGAAATATATCGACAATAATTATTACTGATGTGGCTGCTTCTAATGGCATCATTCATGCCATTGATACTGTAGTTGTGCCGAAATAAAATGGTTAGTTTTGGTTAGGAAAATCGTCACTAGGAATATATTTCTGGTGGCGATTTTTTAATGATCTAATTATTAATTTTTTGTAACTCCCTCTTTTTAAATTTTTCAATGAGGATGATATTTAAATAGATCAAACTAAAAGCATAACCAATATCTTCAATCGGGATCGTACCCAACCGTATCCCTAAATTTTCATTATTATTATACCACACCACCGGATCTTCGATAAAAGTGCCTGTTAAAATCCCATTTACAATAAAAAAAGGAATTAAAATCACTAGGAAAGAAATATAAAAAGTGCGCAGTCCGCCATTGCCAGTTATATAGCTATACAACAAAATAAGCAGCAATAAACTAAAATTATAAAAAGTATAGGCCTTATCTGAATTTAAAATAACAACCAGAACTAACACAATAATCAATACCAACGTAATGCCTTTAGTTACCCATGAGCTTAACATAAGGTTTGGAAGAAAATGACAAACAGCATAATGTGTGAAAATGCTGGCATAGGGAATACAAATAAAAAAAAGCCATTCCTCAACTGGCAGATTCAATATATTAAAGCCCACTAAATAATCTTCATTAAATCCCCAAATACCTTGCGATGTAAATAGGATATCCCATATAATAAAAATGAAAGCAACTATTGAAATAGAAAAGAAGACTTGTTTCCAATACTTAATAAAGCGCATTCTCTTTTCAAAACTATATAAAAAAGGGATACTTATAGAAGCCAGATTTAGAAATAAATACAGTGACATTTAAAGGTTAAAATATTTAAACGGAACCAACAACATTCCGAAACATTCTCCATTTTCTTTTCCGAGATGCTTGTGGTGAATTTTATGTGCTTTTCGTAATCCTAAAAGATACTTATTGTTAGTATTTCTAAACCATTTAAAGCGTTGATGGATCAAAACATCATGAATCAAGAAATAAGATATTCCATATAGCAACACACCTAAACCGATAAAAAATTTATAGTTAATCCCGTTGTTTGCACCAGTGTAAAATAATAAAATACTCGGGACAGCAAAAATGACAAAAAATATATCATTTCGTTCAAATCTATTTTGATATCTGGGTTGATGGTGGTCTTCATGAAAATACCATAGCAAACCATGCATAACAAACTTATGTGTAAGCCACGTTACAGCTTCCATACATAAAAACGTAATGAGTGTGATCAAGATAAATTGTATGGCCAACATATTTACATTAAATTTAACTTGTAAGTTACAAAAGATTGAGCCAGCAAACTTACTTTACGTGGATTTGATACTCTAATCCTGGTATTCATAATTTTGTTAGAGGGAGTTCTTTTCAATTTAATTAATAAACGTCTATAATATACATAAGCTGTATAAACCCCAAATTTTGCCTCTTTAGGCAGCTTCTTTATTCCTTTATAAGCCTGATGAAAATCTTCTTCTATCTCCATGATTATTTTTTCTTTAGAAACAGTATCTAAGTTTGACATATTAACATCCGGAAAATAAGATCTTTGTAACACCTCCATGTCATCTTTTAGATCTCTTAAAAAATTCACTTTTTGAAATGCCGATCCCAATCGTTCAGCTGACTCCTTCAATTCTTGATATTTAGCAATATCGCCATTGACAAAAACTTTTAAACACATTAAACCCACTACATCTGCAGACCCGTAAATATAATCATCAAATTCTAATTTTGTATAGTTATTTTTGTGAAGATCTTGTTTCATACTGTTCAAAAAGGCTTGTACTAGCTCATCATCAATACTGTATTTTTTGACTGTTAACTGAAAAGCATTTAGAATTGGATTCAAACTTATTCCATCGTCGTAGGCTTTATAATAATCCTGTTCAAACTCTTCGATAAGTTTCTCCTTATCATATTCATGGAAGGAATCTACAATTTCATCAGCAAATCTAACAAAGCCATAAATACTATAAATAGCATTTCGTATGCTTGGTGCCAGCATTTTTACAGCCATCGAAAATGAGGTGCTATACGCTTTTGTAACCAATCTGCTACAATCAACAGAGACATTATCAAATAACTGCTTCATATTCTTTACTATTTGAAAAATGTTTATTAATTAAGCCTGCGGCTATTTTACCCGAGATAAGAGCTGGTGGCACTCCAGGGCCAGGTACAGTGAGCTGTCCGGTAAAAAATAAATTTTTTACTTTTTTACTTTTTATTTTTGGCCTTAGAAATGCCGTTTGCGTCAAAATATTGGCTAAACCATAAGCATTCCCTTTATATGAATTGTAATCCTTAATAAAATCATTTACACAATAAGATTCTTTAAAAAGTATCTGGCTCTTTACCTCTTGATTCGTTATTAATTCAAATCGTTCTATAATTTGATCAAAA
>Ga0209633_10000989_pt1 | contig 30951 bp, 48 predicted proteins | sample Cruoilmetagenom1_FD_187290 | JGI IMG/M metagenome (GOLD analysis project Ga0209633, IMG submission 187290) | Oil polluted marine microbial communities from Coal Oil Point, Santa Barbara, California, USA - Sample 1 (SPAdes) (version 2) | ecosystem: Environmental > Aquatic > Marine > Oil seeps ... | reverse complement strand
GTCTTTAGCAATAGCAAATAGAAATGAAGCCTATCATAACATAATTGATAAGCTTCCCAACAAAAGAAAGGATGTCTTTCAAATGTACGAAAGACATCCACATTCATCAGCTTGGGATATATCAATGAAAACGATGTTACCAATCAATGAAATAACAGCCAGAACAACGGAACTGAAATACATCTTTTTAATAGTAGAATCTGGAAGTAAAATAAATCAATACAGTAAGAAGTCAAATACAACGTATAGGGCTGTAAAAAACATAAACGAACGTATTGATTTAGTTAATGCAGCTTTTGTAAAACTCCGTGATGCTAAAGATAAATTGATTAACGATTATCATACTGGTATTAGTCAATTTTCAAAGACACTATTAAAAAAAGAAATTACTAAAATTCAATCACAAATTAAATCATTAGACAAAATATTTAACAATGGAAAAACAAATCTTACAAACGGAAAGTCGTAATAAACGTAAACAAATACTACGTGATACGTGTGTGAAAGCTAAACAGTTCACATATCCTAAAACATTTACACCTGAAGAAATGACCCTTAAAAAGGATGAACTTTCTCAACATGACATCAAGTTAGAAATACTTGAAAAGGAAAAAAAACAAACGGTTGAAGGAATGAATAAAGGCATCAAGGAAGTTAAAACCGAAAGAAGCTACACACTTAATTGTGTTCGTACAGGAATGGAAGAAGTAACAGAACAAGTGTACTTACTGGATGACCAAGAAAGTGGCAATATGGGTTTTTATAATCAAGATGGTGAATTAGTTTATACACGCCTATTACTTAAAGAAGAAAGACAATTACGAATGAATAATTTAAGAACAGTAAACAGTTAATAATATGGAAAAATTAAATGTACAAGTAACAGACGGTGTAAAAACTTTAGAAATATTACAAGGCGATGCAACACCAAGAAAAGAACCTATAAAAGTAAATATTGAAGGTCTTATCACAGCACCTTTAGATTACTTAAATAAACGTAAAGATGTTATTGAACCACTAAAATCACATTTGATAGTAAATACATCAGATGGTAAAATTATTTTAGTAGTGAATGAAAAAGACCACTATCAAGATACCATTTCTGGAAAGTTGAAAATGAATCCAGATTTTGAAAAGTTTGGAATAAACACAGGGAAATCAAGAGATACTTTTGAACTAGCAGATTTTATTAAAATGAATAGATACTTCTTTTCTGATAAAAATGTAGCAATGAAATTAGTATCTGAGTTAAAAAACTTCAAAGCAAAAGTTGATAAAGAAATTGAAATGTCAGACAATGATCGAGGTAACACTAGGCTATTGCAAAATCAAGTTGTAGAAAGTAATATCCCTGAAGCTTTTGATGTTGTAGTTCCTATATTCAAAGGTCAACCAGACCAAAAAATTAAGGTTGAAATAAATATTGATGCACGAAATTTTGAATGTTCTTTAATCTCACCAGATGCAAACGACATCATCAATGAAGTAAGGTCGAAACTAATAGGCGAACAAGTTGTTAAAATAAGTGAGTTAATGCCTGAATTAGCAATACTTAATGTTTAATCTTTTAGGGGGCTAACAACCCCCTATTAATACAATTCTTTGATGCTCTCAATTATAGGTATAGTCTTAAAAAAGGACAAAAAAAGTAATAGTAATAAAGCGGAAATAGTCCTACAAGACGACTTTGATAATCGTGTTTCAATTCAAGTTAAGCCTAATAAAGTTCATAAACTGGTTGAAGTTGATACTGGACAACGTGTAAAAATATCCTACAAAACACATCTATCTGAACGATTGAATAAAAAAACAGATGACTGGAATCGTATTACCTATTGGATTCTTGAAGATATACAAGTGATATGAATTATCCCTTAAAAATATTAAAAGACGTTGAAAACGTACAATTAAGTTGTGTAAAAAACGGCTTTCAAAGTGAGAGTGATAAGATAGAAAAAACAAAAGCATTGCCTTTAAAAATGGCTATAACACTAATTGAATTTGCAAGTAATAACAAAACACAAAAATTATTAGACCTATTTAGATAAAAGACATGGCAGGTAGAAAAAAGAAATACACAGTTGATTATTTTCCACATTATTGTAATGCTCAAGAAAGCAAAACAATGTTCATTCTTGAAAATAAGTTTGGATTAATTGGGTATGCCGTTTGGTATAAAACTTTAGAATTCTTAGGTAAATCAGATTATCATTTTATTGATTTGAGAGAGGATACAGATATGTTATTTCTTATTTCAAAACTCAAAATTGAAGAACAAAAATTCACAGAAATATATGATTTATTAGCTAAACTAGATGCTATTGATTCAGAATTATGGGAACATAAAATAGTCTTTTCTGATAATTTTGTAAGCAACATAGAAGATGCTTATGTACGTAGAAAAGGAATAAATGTACTACATAAATACGATTTATGTAAACGTTTATCAATTAAATGTAAACAGAAACCACCAAAGGAAACTAAAGGAAATAAAAGTAAAACTAAACAAGAAAGAAAAACGCAATTTAAAGAATTGCTTGACCCATTTTTAGAAAAGTATAATTCTGATTTATTAAATGATTTTTATTCGTACTGGATTGAACACGGCGAAAAGGATAAAAAAATGAGGTTTGAAAAAGAAAAAAGTTTTAGTGTTTCAAGGAGATTATCCACATGGGCTTCTAATGACGAAAAATGGAAAAAAGAAAAAAGCACCGCACAAAAAGAAAAGAAAACAGGAGCACAAGCATTTAGAGATAAAGTATTAAACGGATAATCAATGAGTAATTTACAGATATACAAAAAACCTGAATTAGCAATACTGGAAGAAAACACAAAAATACGCCAGTATTCAGAAATGGAATTTAACACGAAGTGTGCAAATCTTGTGTACAACTTATTGAATCTCTTGGGTGTAAACGATGGAAAAGAAGAACATCATACGGAGTTAGTAAAGCACATTAAAAGCGTAGGTGGACATTACACCTTAGAAGAAATTAAAAAAGCTTTTGAGTTGTACGTAAGCCATCAGTTAGGACTTAAAGTATTTCAGCAATTAAATGCGGTTGTATTTGGAAATGTTATGAAAGCCTACGAAAATTACAAAAATGAAAAACTAAGAAATTACAGACTAAAATTAGCAATACCACAGAAAACAGAAAAGTCAAAAAGTGAGATTAAGGAAATAATGAACAATGCAGCTTTAATGTCTTTTGATGAATTCAAAGAAACAAAAAGTATAACAGGAATTACACATCACATTTACAATTATCTTGATGAAATGGGGCTAATGCCTAAAGATAAAGATTATAAGACAGAAGTATTTAATAAGGCTAAGAAAATGATTTTAAGCCGTGAAAAAGCAAATAAGTCAGTAGCACAAAATGTACTACAACATAATCGAATTGTTGAAAAAATTGAATCAATAAAAAACAACAAAAGTAGTGAAGCTGAAAATCTATCTAAACACATGGTGCTTCAAGAATACTTTAACAAACTTATATCAAATAACACAAATTTAAAAGACCTTCTAAAATGAAAACAGCAATCAAATACACAATGATACTTACAGTAATTTCCTTATTAGTTTACACAACAATAGCAATACTAACAGGAATATTTAACCCCAAGTTTTGGGTGCTAGATTACAAAATATACTGGCTTGTAGAAACATCAAATCTTTTCTTAATTGGAATACTAATATTAGAACAATACGAACTTATTGAAGAATTAAAAAGAAAATATTATGAAACAAAAAACAAATAACCCACAAGCATTTCCAGACCCAATGAGGGGAACTGAATCCAGTGTTACAAATCAATCCCCAAATGATTTAGATACAGGAATGACACTAAGAGATTATTTTGCAGCTAAAGCAATGCAAGGAATTATTGCACATTTTGGATTTAGAGAAAGTGATGAAGGACTATCAAAATCATCATATAAAGTTGCAGATGAAATGTTAAAACAAAGATAATGAAATTAAGAAACAAACTAATAGCAATAATCATCTGACTTGTATTAGTCCTAGCACTTAGTTACTTCTTAGCGTTGATGATTTTTAAAGTGATATTTTAAATAACAACCAATGACAAAAAAAGAAATATTAAACGACACCGAAATACTCCAAGGTGTTTACGGATTCCTAAAAACAACATTTAAAGACTTAGACAAAAAGAACTGGGTACAAGTTGATTTCTTTAACAATAAAGATGATGGTTACAAACACTTCCTTAATGAAATAAAAAGGGATGATAGTTTAGTTTTTCCAACACATGGAAATAAACAAGACCATTTTTATGACATAATTCAAGATTTAGGCGAACAAATTTATGAACAATTAGCAGAAAATTTAGCAATTAGTCAATTAGAACAAAGTTAATAATGAACCAGAAAAAAGAGATACAAGACGGAATCATCATTGAAGCTAGTCTAATCAGAAAATTAGATAAAGTCTGGTATTTGGATTGTGAAGGTGATAAAGAATATTTTCCAAAATCACAATGCAATTTTGATGTAGAAAAAAGAGAATTAGAAGTGCCTTTATGGTTGCTTAAACAGAAATTTCCAAACGAGAGTTTTTAAAGTGAAAGTTTACAAACAAAATACAGGAATTAACGTACTATCATTGTTCAATGGCATGAATACATTAAGGCAAGCCTTTGAGAATTTAGGTGTGCCAATAAATAAGTATTACTCAAGTGAAATAAAACCATTTGCAAATGAATTAACACAACATCATTTTCCCGGCACCATTCAGTTAGGTAATATACTTAATTGGAAAGAATGGGATATTGATTGGAAAAGTATTGATTTTATTGGTAGTGGTAGCCCCTGTAAAGATTTAAGTATTGCAGGAAAAATGAAAGGGATAAATGGTTCAAATAGTGGGTTGTTTTGGCAATTTATAGAAATACTAAATCATGTAAAAAAATTAAATCCAAATGTATTATTCCTTCAAGAGAATGTTTATTCAGCTTCAAGAAAAGAAATAGGTATTATGAGTGAAGCACTAGAAATATATCCACAGATGATTGATAGTGCATTAGTAACAGCACAATTAAGAAAGCGTTGGTATTGGACAAATATTTCAACAAAAAACACAATGTTTGATGTGGTTGTAGATATAAAGCAACCAAAAGATAAAGGGATTCTTTTAAAGGATGTTTTAGAACATGGATATACTGATAGAGATAAAGCACGTGCAATATTAGAATCTGAAAGTAGATTAAATACTGATATGGATAAAATGTATAGACGTTATAAAACTACTGGTTTTGGGAATGTGGTATATCAAATAAACCCAAATAAACAAAGTAACGGACAACAACCATTTATGCAGAATCGTGTATTTTCTGATAAAGGAAAACACACAACATTAACAGAAAGCCATGCAGGAAGAACAAAAATAGCCTATGAATATAAAGGGGCTTTTAAGATAAGACCCTTAACACAAATAGAATTAGAAAGACTTCAAGGTTTTCCGGATGGATATACAAACATTCTTACAAGAAACCAGGCAGCAAGTTTGTTAGGTGATGGCTGGACCCTACCAATAATAGAACACATACTTTCATTTATTCCTGAATATCAAAAGAACACCAATCAAAAGAACAAATCATTAGCATTAGCAAAATTTTAACAATGGTATTAACAAGATTAGGCAATAAAAGAAACATGAAGGATTATCTGTATAGATACTTTCCAGCACACAAAATGCGTATTGAATTATTTTTCGGTGCAGGTGGTTCTTACTTCTATCTACCAAAACCGAAGTATGCAATACTTAATGATTTGGATGATGATGTTACAAATTTGTATAAAATTCTACTTGATCAAAAAGACGAACTAATTAATCAAATTAGATTAATGCCAATTACTGAAGGACTTTTAAAACATTGGAAACATAATACAGAAACTGAACCATTAAAAAAAGCAATTAGATTTTTACTACTATCAAATTTTACATACTTAGGAAAAGGCGACACATTAAGATTAGGCTTAGACAACACCAAAAACAATTTAATTAAAAATATAGAACCAACATTCCTACACTTACAAGATGTTAAGATTACAAATGATGATTTTAGAAATGTAATTGATAAGATTTCCTTTAGTGAAACCGTACTTAAAAAATCTCAATCATTTGTTTACTTAGACCCTATCTATTTAGATACAGACCATTTTTATAAAGTACCTAAATGGACTGAAAAGGACACTAAAGATTGTTTTGAAATAATGGCAAATTCTGGAATCCAATCAGCAATGAGTGAATTTGATAGTGAAAAGATTTTAGACTTCGCTTCTGACTACAAAATGAATGTAATTTATTTAAAAGAAAGACAAAACATAAAGAACAAACGAACTGAAATATTAATAACAAACTATCAAAACAATCAATTAAGTTTTGATTATTAAATGTAAAATTATGACACTAAAATATCAAAGAGAAATCAACGGAAAACAAACGCACTTTCCTGAAAAAATAATAAGAAGTTTACATATTTCTGAACCTAAGAAAATGACACATTACGATTTGTTATGTGAAGTTATCCCTGAAAATGAACAATTAAATATACATGAGTTTCAGGAACTAAACCCAAAGCTTCACACAATTAGAAAAGACGATAAAGAACGTTGGGAAGTTGGAACACCTATTCATTCAAAAATATGGGAAGGCAAACCATATCACAGCCCACAATATCAATTTATACCGATTGTACCAGTAAAGGCTATTCAAAAGATAGAAATAATTGAAATGATAATGACACAAACAGATTATTGTTATCAGAAAAAAGACAGTACAATATTTAAAGTACAAATTGACGGAATAACATTATCAGAAAATGAGATAAGGCAATTAGCAATTAATGACGGATTTGATGATTCAGAAGCCTTTTTTGATTACTTCAAAGATGGTTTTAAAGGTGTAATTATTCATTGGACGGATTTAAAATACTAAGATTATGAACTGGAATAAAGTAGAAATAAAAAAAGATTTACCAGATATAGGAATGCTAGTAATTGTATGTAGGGATTTAGGAGATAAAAAACAATATTATATTGATAGATGGAATACAGAGAGTGTAAGGTATTGGGAACTCAACAATGTTATTGCTTGGTCTGAAGTTGAAAAATTTGAAAATTAAAATATGCCAATAGACTACAACAAATACCCGCCTAATTGGATTTCAGAAATTCGTCCAAGAATCATGAAACGTGCTGACAATAAATGTGAAGTTTGTGGATTAGACCACAAGCAAGAAGTTTATTCTATAAAGTTACGTTTAAAGAATGATGAAAACAGATACAAGTTAAAAACGCTTTGGTTCAGAAACAAACAAGATGCCGAACGTGAAATGATGTTTAATGATTTAAAGCCAGTAAAAGTAATTATAACCATAGCACACTTAGACCATGACGAAAAAAACCACAATGTAAAAGATGAAAGACTGAAAGCAATGTGTCAAATATGCCACTTGAGATATGATGCTAAAGAGAAATATCGTAGAAGTTTAGTAAAAACATTTTAATATGAAAGTACATAAATTTAGAATAAGTATCAAATGGTACAAAAATGATAATGGTGGAGATATTAGAACTATCTGCATTGATTACAAAGATGAAGCTGATAAATCGAAACAAGTAAATAAAATTTTAAAAGACTTTAGAACCAAACCTATGGATGTTGGCGAAAATAAAGGGGAAACACCTTATTCAGTTTCAACAAAAATACCAGACTTTAGAAAATGGCTTTAAATAATTAACTTTGCACAATGGACATAGTATATTTATTATCATTTGGCTTGTAGGTTTATACATTCTCGGAAAAGGTTGGGATAATACTTTCGGTGATAAGAATTATTAGTATATTTGCAATACATGGCGACCAAGATGCCACAGTTCTGGGCTACACTTGTAGTTTCTTTACGGTGAACAAGATACCATAGTTCTGTATTCTTTTTAGAATTTTTCCAAGAAAGGTAATCACCTATTCTTAAATATCCATTTATTATATTGGAAGCTAAAACTATCCAAAAATATAAGAGTAAGTCTGTATCATCTTTAATTAAAATTGCCACAAGACACTTTAACAAATTCATTAGATTAAGAGATTCTGATGATGATTCTTTCGTATGTATAAGTTGTAATCAACACAAACGATTAACACAGCTACACGCTGGACACTTCTACCCAGCACATAATAACAATTCAGTAAGATTTGACGAAGATAATGTACATAGCCAGTGTATAAAATGTAACACCTACCTACACGGGAACTTAGCCAATTACAAAGACAACCTATTCAAAAAGATAGGTAAAGAACGTTTTCAGAAACTACAACAAAAAGTAGGACATGAAAAGCGATACGGCAATAGATGGGATAGAATAGCCTTAATTCAGATAATAGAAACTTATAAAGAGAAAAACAAATATGCGTAATATTCGTATGCTTTTAATATTGGTTATCGGTATGATAACCTTTACATCGTATGGGATGCAACCCAATGATGAAGCCAAACCAGAACCTACTAACGACATCATCAGTTTAGATACTGACAATGTTACGGTAGAAATTGCAACGATTAATCCTTATGAAATGGAAAATCGTGTATTTCTTGAAAACCAAGTAATATTTTTTAATCATCTTAAAACCATTGAAGCCGATTGTCAGTACACAGCTAGTGTATTTGATGTTGGCATTGGTAAACAGAATAAAGAAATTGAGTTATTGAAAAACCAGATACTTATAATTAATAAGCGTTACAATAAGCTAAACAAAGAGTATCGGATTTTATACTTCAAAACTAGAGGGGTATTACCGAAAGGTGATAAACTCATTTTCTACAATTAAGTGTGTGAGTAACACACGTTAATAAACACACCTACCGAAGTAAAGTAAGTAGGTGTAACAAGGTTAGGCTTCAAGTGTTGGTTCTTGAGTGGGGTCGCTACCCATTACGCTAGTTCGATTCTAGTCCTAATCACAACAAGGAGTAAACCGAAAATCCTTTAAAGAGTAGGTACAACCATGAAAAACAAAAGAATATGGTTATTTATTTCAACAAAACGGATTTAGTCAAGTTTGGCAAATATCTGTTATCAGAAAAGCGTAAGAAACGCACAAGTGAAATGAATCAAAGTAATGTAACCCATGCGGACATTGCAAATTGGTTAGAAGAAAGTGGAAAAACTACGCAATTGATTAACGATTAGTTATTTCATTTAATAATGCAAAATCCTACTGAATAATAGTAGGTAGGATTTTAAACTAACCACACGGTGAACAAAGCAGGCTAAACAAAACTAAATCAATAAGTTATAAAAATAGATTATTTGAGTGATAAAATAAAAATAGGGGATGAAGAAACTACATTAACAGCAAAACAAAAAATGTTTTGTGAATTGTATGTGTCTAAAGAGTTTTTCGCTAATGGTGTACAATCCTATATTGAAGCGTACAATGTAGATACATCAATAAAAGGGGCTTATCAAAGTGCAAAAGCAGCAGCAAGTGAAAACTTAACCAAACTTAACCTTTTAGACTATATCAATCAATTACTTGAATTAAGTGGTTTAAATGACGAATTTGTAGATAAACAAACAACATTTCTAATTACTCAAAATGCAGATTTCAATACAAAATTAGGAGCAATCAGAGAGTACAATAAATTAAGACAACGAATAATAAGTAAAAGTGAAGAAACTATTAATCATAAGTTTAGTGGGTTTGATTTCCTTCCAGATAATGGCGACACCGAAACCAAATAACAAACAATTAGAAGCATACACATATCTAAAAAGTGATGATGTAAATGTATTATTCTATGGTGGTGCTGCTGGTGGTGGTAAATCTTGGCTTGGGTGTGAATGGCTAATGCGTAATAGTTATTATTTACCAAATACACGTTGGTTTATTGGACGTAACAATCTATCAGATACAAGAGAAAGTGTTTTGATAACATTCAAAAAGGTTGCAAATGCTTGGGGGTTTAATAAATACAAGTATTCAGAAAACAAAATTGTTTTTGATAATGGTTCTGAAATTGTGTTTTTAGACTTATCCTTCTATCCAATGAAAGACCCTTTATTTGAAAGGTTTGGTTCAAAAGAGTTTACAGGTGGATGGATTGAAGAAGCTGGTGAAGTGCATTTCTTAGCGTTTGATGTTTTAAAATCAAGAATAGGAAGGCACTTAAATAAAGAACTAAACTTAAAAAGCAAAATTCTTATAACAGCTAATCCAAAAAAGAATTGGCTATACACTACATTCTACAAAAAATGGCGTGAAAACAAATTGCAAGATAATTACAAATTCATTGCAGCACTTTATACAGATAATCCACATCTAACAAAAGATTATGAAAGTAATTTATCTGACATTAAAGATAAAACAACACGTGAAAGGTTAAAAAATGGAAATTGGGAATACAATGATGACCCTGATTCTTTATGCACATATCGTGATATAATAGCAATATTTCAGAATGACCATAATGATAGTGGCAATAGATACATTACAATCGATGCTGCAAGATTTGGAAGCGATAAGGCTATTCTATTTGTTTGGGATGATTGGATAGTGATCGATTATAAAGTATTCGCTAAATCTGCTACAACTGACATTCAAAATCAAATCAAAGTATTTAGAGATAAGTATAAGATAAAAAAACAAGATTGTGTTTGTGATGAAGATGGTTTAGGTGGTGGTATTGTTGATAATTCACAAATTGAAGGATTTACAAATAACGCAAAGGCTTTTCCTATTAAAGGTAAAACAGAAAATTACAAAAATCTACAATCACAATGTGGATTTGGTTTAGCTGACAAGATAAATGACGGTGAGTTATGGATTAAGTGTGAAATGCCAGAACAATACAAAGAAGAAATTACAGAAGAACTTGAACAACTTAAAACCTTTCAAGTAGATAATGAAAGACAATTAGCAATACTACCTAAAAAAGAAATAAAACAAAATATTGGTAGGTCGCCAGATTGGCGTGATGTATTATTAATGAGGTACTATTTTGAGGTAAGACCGAAGAAAAAACGATTTAGAATTAATGCCTAAGCAATTAAAAAACATATCAATAAAGAAACTATTCAATTTGCCATTTCATGAATTTGAAAACTATCATAATCAGTTAAGATACTTGTTACCTAAAGATAGTATAAACAAAATTCAAGGAAAGCAATTGACAAGTTTAACATTTGGTGATGTGATAACTATTCGTAAAGGTATCAATAGTCCAGACATTGACAAACTTACAAATATGTTTCGGTTAGTATTTGGAATGAAACCAAGAAAAGTGATGTCTTTAAAGACGGTTCAATTTTATCAGGCGTTCAACTGGATTAAAGAACAAATCGAACTTATCACAAAAAGAGAAAATAAGAAATTGAGTTCAGAACCTGAACCCAAGTTAAAAATGGCAGGTATTGATGAATTAAATAGGTTCGGTGAATTAAACACATTAAAAGCATTGGCAGTGCTTTTCAGTACAAAGCCTCAAGAAATAGCAAAGTGGAATTATAGTTTTGTTTTCTCACTTGTCTGGCAAGAAAAAATATCAAACGATATAAATAAAAAATACATGAAACTTTTAACACCTAAGAAATGAACATAGTAGAAAAGTTAAGAGAAATTACTGAAGGCTTTGGGTGGAAGTTCTTTTATGGTAGAAAAGATTTTCAAAACTTAGTAGAAGCTGATAGTGAAGATGATGTAAAGTGGTATTTCTTTTTAGACCCAATCACAACCGATGATACAAATCCAAACATTCCAATTCATTCAGGATATTTTATGATTTTATCAAAGTCTGATTTAGACCAGATTTATGACGGACAAAAGGAAACGGATATAAACAACGGAAAGTGGCGAACTAATATTTTACCTAAAAGACAATTTATAAAGAATGAATTTAGAAACGCAATTGAATGTGATGGTGATTTAGAAGTAACAGCATCAAGAGTAACGGACGTGATAAACTTCTTTGATGAAAATTTTGACGGAATACTAAATAGTTTCTCAATCAAACAATATGTATGACAACAATCGAGATTCTAAATATTGAATTTGAAGCAATTAGAAAAGACTTGATTACAAAACACGAACAACTTGGAATGAAAGCAAGCGGTAAGTGGGCTGATTCATTAGAAGTTAAAATAGTAGGTGATAATGATAAAAGCGTTTCACAGATTATTGGTGAGAAATACACAGAACAATTAACTTTCGGACGAAAGCCTGGAAAGTTTCCACCAATTAAAGCAATAGAACAATGGATTAAGGATAAAGGGATTTATCATATTAGTATGAAAATAGGGATTAGTTCCCTTGCCTTTTTAATTGCAAGAAAAATAGCCAAAGAAGGAACAAAGTATTTTAAACAAGGTGGAACTGATTTAATAGAATCAATAATAACAGCAGAAAGAATACAAAAAATAATAAGTCAAGTAAAAGAAATCAATGTAACCACTTTCACTAATGGATTGATTGAACAATTAAAACAAGTAGCATAATGATATTTATACAGAACCTAAATACAGATTTTCCTTTAAATGCTTTCAATGATAATATTATTGAAGTAGAAGAACCAAGTGCAGCAACTTTACAAATTTGGGTTTCAGGTGCTGGAAATTTTTATGTTACTGGAATAAACGGTTACTTCTACTTCAATTTCAAAGAAGTTTTTAAGGTATTAGTGAATGAAAATCTATTTGCTGATGATTTTGATTACACTCAAATAATTAGAGATAGTAATTTATCACACGCTTTACAAGTAAACTATTCAACAATAAATAGTGAAGGTATTGAAGTTGATGGACAAGAATACAATTACAGACTCTTAAAATCAGTACATCAAATCGAAGAAGTTGCAAGCGAAAATTTATATCTGCACCACGAACATAATGACGAAATTACTTTAGATGTATTTAAAGGCTATCCTTTTGATTTTACATTCTATAATAAAGAAACATCTGACAATAATCTGCAAATACTTCCATCAGTTTCAGTAGGAATGTCATCATCATTTCCACTTGAAACCATAGGTGTTTATAGAATTCCTTTAATTGATAAAGATGGAAGTACATTACATCAATATTCTGTATCTAATCATCTATCTTTAATTGAAGGTGTTCAAAATACAATCAAAGTACAAACTAATTACGGACAATTCTTCGCTAAATTAAATACACATGAAAGATGCAAGGGCATTTACATAAAATGGCTTAATACCTATGGTGGATGGGATTACTGGTTATTTAGTGATAAAGCAAAAGTATCACACAAAGATAAAATTACTGGAAAAGTTTACACAGGCTTTGACAATATTCAAAACTTAAATTCAATTGAATCATCTTTAGGAAAAGTATTACGAAAATCATATAGTTTATCTGCTTCTTTCTTAAATGAAAGTCAATTCGCAAAAATAATAAGATTAGAATATAGCCCAAAAGTTTACTTATGGACTGGTTATAAATTTATAGAAGTATTCATAACCAACAAAACAAAGTACACAGCAAACGAGCCACAAGGTGAAGCCAATTTCACAATAGAAATACCGAAAAGAATTACACAAACTGCATAATGACAGAAGTATTTATAAATGACAACCGTTTAGATTTAGTTGATAAAAGTGTAGCACAGACTTTTCAAATCAACGACATTGGTAATTTAGACACAAGACAAACGAGTTACACCAATCGTTTTAAAGTGCCGAAAACGCCTAACAACATCAGGTTGTTTAATGGTTTGTCTTTTATTGGTAAATATCACGAAGTAGATTTAGATTCGGAACAATTTCCATACGGAACACCACAAGCCAGAATAGTAGAAAATGGTATTGAGTTATTAAGCAATGGATATGCAGTTGCATCAGATTCAGGAAGTAACTACTATTCTATTAATATTTACGGAAACGAAAAAACATTCTTTGAAAAATTAAAAGAATACACTTTACAAGATGTGTTCCCTGAAACAATTATAACATACAGTACTGCTGGAATAGCTTCTAATGTCTTAAATGATAATCTATTCATATTCACACTACTACATTACAACGAAGAAACTAAAGGAATGGGAAGTTTAGAAGCCAATCAAACAAATCCGGGCTTTCCTTATCTTGAATTATACACCGAAAGGATAACACCACAATTTTACGCAAAAGATTTATTTAACAACATATTTAATTTCTTAGGTTATTCAGTTGTAAATCCATTAACTACAAATGAAAATTTTAACAATCTATTAGTAAGTGCTTCAAAAACTGTATCAAGTTTTGATATTGATTACGGAAGTGAATTTGACATAAAAAATGTTGCACCAATAATGCGATTAAATAAATTTCTTTCTGAAATAATGTATCGTTTCGGATTGCTTATTAAAATAAATGAAAGAACTAAGACAGTACATTTTAAGAACATTGACGACCTTATTCTTAACGGTGGTTTAGTAAATTGGTCTAATAAGTTTCATGGATTTAAAAAAGAGATTTATAAATTATCAAACTATGCTATACTCAATAACTTTAAATATTCAAATGATGTTGTTCAATGGAGTGATTTTCTTGGTCTAGCAAATGAATTACAAGGAAGCTTTAATATTCTAAACAAAAACTTAGGTATTGAAAAAACGATAATTAATTCAGACTTTTCAAAGCCAAAATATGCAAAATGGAAAGAAAGTAACGATTACTCTTGGGGTCGCTTTTTTGTTCATTCGAGTAGTGGTGGCGAATATAATTACTGGATGTTAGATATGGACGAATACAAAACAGATGAAGATGGTAGTATTGAATCTTATACTGAAAGTTTTGTCCCACAATTGTTTTACAGAACAAAATTAAACTTTGATTTTAAATACAAGTTTAGACTACCTGATGGAAATTATGAAACATTCACTAAGAACTACGCTTATTTAGCAACATACCCAGAAATAAACTTCCAAGATTACATTGATAACTATTATCAAGAGTTTATAAAGCTTCTAAATCATACACAAGTAATCAATGCAATCATCAATTTGAACACAATTGACATTTACAACCTTGATTTTTTCAAAAAAATTTACATCAAACAATTAGGCGGTGAATTCTACTTAAACAAAGTCAAAAATTATAAGGCTGGAAAATTAACAGAAGTTGAATTAGTAAGAATACCAACATCAACGCAAAGTGTGTACGGAGTGTATGGCGGTTATTCAGAAACTTCACAAATGATTGGAACAATTTAATACAATGAATATGATACTAAAAATAATAATCGGAATAGTAATAATAGTAATTCTACTATGTGTAATTCCTAAAAAGAAACCCACAGAAATAGAAGAAGGTTATCAAGTTAAATCAGATATGATAGGTACATTATGAAATTAATACATTCAGTTTGGACGAAGCCGATGGTTGAGAACCGCTGGCAAATTACAGGACAATTAAAAAGCAACATTTGGTTGTACGCTTACTCTGTTATGAATGCTAAAAGAATAGCAAAGAAAATAACATTACACACAGATATTTTAGGACTTAAATTCTACGGTGATTTAGGATATGATGAAATCAAATTAACACTTGATGCACTTGATAACGAGCCTTCAAGATTTTGGAGTAAAGGCAAAATGATTGCACTTGAAAATGAACCAATAGGAAGCATACATATTGACGGTGATGTTTTTTTGAAAAAACCACAAATAAAAAGGGTTTTAGATTTTAAAAATCACGACATCATTGTTCAAGGTGAAGAACGTCTAGGAATATTTATGCAACACTATTTTGACACATTGCACCATTACCCAATAGCATTAACAAATCCACCTGAAGGATTTAACACGGAATTAAAACACGCTTTGAATTGTGGTGTGCTAGGTTTTAATAATCAGAAAATCAAAGATGAATACATACAAGGTTATTACTCGATCATTGAACAACTGAAAGCATCAGAATATTTTATGAACGAATTAAAACACAATCCTAAGTTTGAACCAAATATAGTAATAGAACAATATTTCCTTGCTGGTTATGCCGAACTAATGAAAGCAAAAATAAAGTTTGTACTTCCTTTAAATTCTGATACAGATGATGAAATAGGCACAGTTACCGAAATGAACGCAATAGCAAACCGCATAGGTTATGCACACGCTTGGGGTTCGACAAAGTACGCACTTATTCCAGCGATTAAAGAGAAAATTAAACAGCAAGACAAAAGATATTTCAATAGGATTGAAAAAATCACGAATAAATTAAATTAATACAATGGCTGAAAAGATAATTATTGCAGAATTGGAGTTGAACACCAAGAAAATGCAAGAAGATAATGCAAAGTTGATAAAACAAATCAACGTATTAAAAGAATCCCAGAAGCAACTAAAAAAAGAAACTGGTAATCTTGCTACGGCTACTGATGAACAAGTGAAAACATTTGTTAAAAGTGATGCAGAACTAAAAAAACTAAACACAACTTACAATGTAAATAAAAAATCACTAGCCGAAAATATGACTGGTGTTAAAAACCTTTCAAATGAACTATCAAGAGAGAATGTAAGTGTTATTCAGTCAAGAGAAAGTAACAAGAAGCTATTAGCAATCCGAAATGAAATAAACGGAAAGACAAAAGCTGGTAAAGATGCTATAACTGAAATCAATTCTAAAATTGACAAGAACAATGAATACATTGAAAGCAATGTGTCAGGATTAGAACAACAAAAAATTGGAATAGGAAAGTACGAAGAAGGTGTAATATCAGCACTAAAAAAAGTAAACATAATGGGTGTCAATTTGGGTGATGTAACTCAAAAAGGAATGGCAAATAGAGATAGTCTAAAGTCTCAAACAGTTGCACAAAACGCTTCTACTAAATCAGTAGGTGCAGGAAGTAAAGCATTAAAGATATTTAAGTATGCTTTGATTGCTACTGGTATCGGTGCAATCGTTGTACTTATTGGTTCATTAGTTGCTGGGTTTGCATCAACACAATCAGGAATTGATAAAGTTAATCGAGCCTTAGCACCACTTAAAGGGGCATTTCAAGGTATTATTGGTGTCGTTCAGAAATTAGGAACTTCTGTTTTTGGTCAACTAAAAGATAGTTGGACAATTACACTAAACAGTTTACTTATTGGTGTAACAACATTGCGTATAAAATGGAACGAATTAACAGGCGATAAATCCGAAGCTGAAAGTCTGAAAGCTTATAAAGACCAATTAGAAAAAGAATTAATTCCAGCAGTAGAAAGAACAATTGAAAGGGCTAAAAATCTACCAGCGGCATTTGGTGAAGCAGTTGGCGACATCAAAGAAGCAGCAAAGGCACAGCAAGAAATCCAACGAATGAGTGAAGCAATTGAGCAAAAAGAAGCTGAAATAGTTTTAACACGTGCCAAATCTTTAGACTTAATCAAAGAACAAGAACTAATTGCAAAAGATACTACCAAAACAACTAATGAAAGAAAAGCAGCAGCAGATGAAGCTTTGAGAATTTCCAAAGAATTAGCAACATCAGAAAAGGAAATACTTCTTTTGAAAATACAAAGTGAAGAATTACAACAATCACAAAACGATTCAGGACGTAAAGACTTACAAGCCCTTAATGAGTTAAAAGCCGAACTAATCAACAAAGACAAAGAACAAAAAGCAACGGAATTAAAATTCATAAGTGCAAAAAGTGCATATCAAAAAGAACAAAACGCTTTAGCAAAAAAAGCAATAGACAACGCTTTAAAAGAAAGCACCCAAAGGCTTGCATTATTCGTTGCAGAAAATCAAAGCAAATCAAAAACATTATCAGAACAATTAAAGTTTGAAACAACTATAAAAGATAAACGCTTAAAACTTCTTGAAGAAGAATTAAAAGCGAAAAAGATTTCCCAGACCAAATATGAAACGGAAGTCTTAAATATCAAAAAAGATTTCTTAGGGAAACAGGCGGAACTTGCAATACAAAATCTTGATAGAGAATTACAAAACGATAAGGCATTACTAGATAATAAACTTCTTACTGAACAACTAAGTAATGAACAAATCTATCAAGCAAGATTAACAGGCTTAGATGCTATAAACGCCATTGAGTTAGAAAAACTTCAAGAACAATTTGAAGCAAAGATTTTATCTCAAGAAGAATTCAATACTGCAAAACTTGAAAAGGATAATGAATACCTTCAAGCTAAGAAAGATTTAGAAGATGAAAATCGTGCAATAAGAGAAGAAGAAGAATTAGCACGTGAAGAAGCCAGAAAAGAACAAAAAGCTATTGACTTTGAAAATGACATGGTTTTGGCTGAAGAAAACTATTTAGCACAGTTAGCATTAAAACAATCAGACCTTGATCGACAAAAAGAAATTGAGTTAGCCAATGCTGAAAAGGTGAGTGCTGATAAATCTAAGATTGAAGCCAAATACGCCAAAGTAGAAAAGGACATACAAAAATCAAAACAAGATTTTATACTTGCGATTGCATCACAAACATTTGGAAATCTAGCTTCCTTATTGGGAGAACATACAGCAGCTGGAAAAGCAGCGGCAATTGCAGAAACAACTATTGCTACATATCAAGCAGCAACAAAAGCGTATAGTTCACTTGCGGGCATTGCAATTGTGGGTCCGGTGTTAGGTGCAATCGCCGCCGCTGCTGCAGTTGCATCAGGTGTTGCAAATGTTAAGAAAATTACTTCCACAAAAGTACCTAAAGCAGAAAAAGGAGCTTTGTTTAATATTGGTGGTAAACGTCATTCACAAGGTGGAACAAGATTTACAGGCGAAGATGGTACTGCATTTGAAGCAGAACAAGGCGAGGTAATCGGTGTAATGAATAGAAATGCAGCACGTTTATTTATGGAATTTAACGACACCTATCGTGATGGTGGAATTGTTAGCAGACCTAATGTATTTGCTTCTGGCGGTGTTGTTCAAAGAAGTGTTGTTAATAATAATGGTGCAAGTAGTGAACAAATGAAAGAAGCTTTTTCAGAAGCATTACAAGAAATGCCTTCACCAATTGTTGCGGTTACAGATATAAACGATGGACAAACAAGTTATAGCGAAGTTGTGGACGGTGCAAACATAAGTTAATGGGAGGCATCACAAACATAATAGACGGTTGGAAATCCTATCTAAAAAAAGAACGGATTGATTTTGCAAAGGCAAGGGCTGAACATTGTAAAAAGTGTCATAGTGCCATAATTGGAACGTATGAAACTTTGTTACCTGACTATTCTATCAAAGAAATTCAAGGTTTAAAATGTAAAGAATGTGGGTGTCCACTATCAACAAAATTAAGAAGTAAAAACGAAAAGTGCCCTTTAGGGAATTGGTAATTAATGTATAAATACTTACAAATATTAGATGATAAAGACCTACTTAGCGATTTAGTTAAGCAAGGGATTATTTCTATTACCATAATAGGGCATAAGTTTATTTACGAAACGTATTTACGAGAAAAAAGAAAAGGAAATAAGACAAGCCAGGCGGTTACTAATACATCAATTGACACAAAAACACCTGAAAGCACTATTTATAAGATAATCCGAAAAATGAAAAGTAGTAATTAAAAAGCATTATCTAATTGTTGTTTGAATTCCCATTCTTCACGAGTTAAGATTTTATTGATAGGTAAACCACCACCATTATCATCAAGCCATTTCAAGTATTCTTCGTAATCATTATCATTTCTACGTCTTATTAAATGTGCTTCAATATAAGGGTTATCAATATTATCTGTTTGAATTTGCTTTTTTTCAGAACGTTTAATCAATGGGTTAAATATCATATTAATTAGTTTAGTCCAACCAATTATTAAGACAACACCTACAATTATTAATAAAACTACAAATAAAACCATACGCAAATATACAAAATTACTACCAAAATAGTGGCAGTTAGTAACTGATACTTGAACGTAATTTTGTCTTTGTATGAACACCACACACGAAATCAATATCTATGGAGATATTGTTCCTTTTAAATATTGGAATGATGGCTCTGAATACGACCGTTCTGATTTAAACACATCTATTGATAGTTTAGATTTAAAGGAAGGTGATGAATTGATTTATAACATACACACATTTGGGGGTTGCACTACTACTGCATTTTCAATGTATAATAAGTTGCTAAGAGTAAAAGATGAAAAGAAAATCACTTTAACATCTCGTGCTGATGGCTTTTGTGCATCAAGTGGTGTCATCCTTTTATTAGCGGCAGACAAAAGAATAGGAAGTAAATATCTAAAACCATTTGTTCACAATGCCTGGCTATGGGTAGAAGCAGCAGATAAAAACGAAGCTAAAAAAACATACGAAGTGCTTGAAAATGTAGATAATGAAATTGCTGAACTGTATGCTGAAAGAACATCTATTACAAAAGACAAAGCAATTGAATTAATGAATGAAAGTAGAGATGTAACACTTGACGAGTGCTTAGATTACGGCTTTTATACAGAAATTGAAAATGTTTACTCCTCTGAAAACTCATTAATATTTAATTCATTAAGAACTCTAAATACAAAAAGTAGAACCATAAATAAGAAAAACATGTCTAAAGAAGTTTTAACAAAAAAAGAAGCCGATAAAAAGTTCAATGGTTTAGGTGAAACACTAAACAAAATTTTGAACAGATTAACAGGCAATGAAAATCCAAAAGCACTATTAGTGCAAGATGCTAACGGAACGGAAATAGATTTCCCAGACGTAGAAACTGATGCCGAACCACAAGTAGGTGATAAAGCAAATATTGACGGAAACCCAGCCGATGGTGAATATGTTATGCCAAGCGGTGACACTTATGTTTTTGTAAGCGGTGAATTAACCGAAATCAAAACAGAAACCGAAGAAGATGATAGCGAAGAAGTGGAAGCATTGAAAACTGAAAACGAAAGTTTAAAAGCAGAAAACTTAAAACTTAAAGGTGATGTTGATACGGCTATTGATAGTATCAAAAATCTTAAAGTTGTTATTGAAGATGTAAAGAAAGAAGTTTCTTCATCATTTAATTACAAACCAAAAATTGACGGAAATAAAAAACCAGAAATTGATGATGATAAAACCAGAAATTTATTTAAAAAAGATTAATATTTAAAAACTACGAATTATGTTTAATGTAGAAGACTTAACAATCAACACAGAAGAAGCACAACAAATATCCCAAGCGGTTTATGAGTATGTTTTAGAAACTTCTGAAATTGCAGAACACCATGATATTCATTCAGGTATTGAATGGGATACACAAATTCCTTTTATTGGTACATTAGGATTAGTAGGTAAGAAAATCTTACAATGTAAACCTGATGCTAATGGAAATAAAATTCCATTGTCAGAAAAAAAATGGTCGCCTAAACTTATAGGTGATAGATTTGAGCATTGTTCTACTGACAGCAATCCATTACTTAAACTATTCAAAAAAGTTAAGAAAATCAATCCTGATTTTTACGACAAAATTGATAGTGAAGAATTAGGTGTTGTCCTAATGCGTATTGCTGATGCCATGAAAGAAATGATACAACGTATCATCTGGTTTGGTGATGAAGCTGCTGAAACAATTGATAACGGTGGAAACTTTACAAATGGAACTGATTTAGGTTTCTTTAATATGCTTGATGGTTTTTGGAAACAAATCTTAACGATTGATATTCCAACGACTTCAAAGCGTTATGTAAAGATTGATGCCAATGATGGTGCAAACTATGCAGCACAACAAAATTTACCAGAAGATTACGCTTTTAATCTTTTCCGTAAAATGTGGAAAAAAGCAGACCCAAGATTGAAACAATTGGTTTCTAAAAAAGGACTTCCTGTTTATATTCACGTAACAAGTGAAGTTGCTGAAAACTGGCAAGATTATAAAGAAGATAAATCGTTAGCATTTACTCTTGATAATGTTGAAAATGGTGGTCTAAAAGATGTGTTTAGACAAATCAAAATTGTACCACGTTACGATTGGGATTCTATCATTGAAAACTACCAAGACAATGGTACAAAATTGAACCTTCCACATCGTGCATTATTGACAACTCCTGGAAACATTCCAGTAGGTACAGTAAGCACCGATGATTTAGAAAAAATTGAATCGTTTTATGACAAATATCACGAGGTGAATGTAATGGATTTTAGAATGAAGCTTGATGCCAAATTCTTAGAAGATTACTTAGCAGTAGCAGCATATTAATATTTAAAACAAAAAATTATGTCAGAAGTATGTGCAACAATGGGTGCTGATATTTTACGCTCATGTGATAACAAGCCAGTAGCTGGTATTGAACAACGATTAATCTTAATAAATGAACACGATTTACTTGCATCAGGAATTACATTTGATGCAGCACTTCCTTCATCTTTGATTAATCAACTAGCATTAGTAGCTGCTAAAACAGGATATGAAGTTCAAGGTATCAAACAAATTATGAATTACACTAATTCATTAGAAGCCCCAGAGGATTCAGATAATGGTGTCATTCATTCAATTGCTGGTATTCGAGTTTATGACCCTAGCGAACAAACAAGAAATGAAGTAAATAAATTCATTGCAGGCGCAAAAGTTTATGCAGTTCTTGAGAGAAAATGGAAGGGTGAAGAAAACAAACACGCTTTCTTATTCTTTGGATTGAAATTTGGACTTGAATTATCTGAATTAACAGACGGTTCAAACGAAAATGATGGAACAATAGTTATGACTTTATCAACTCCTTCAGGATTCAAAGAACCATATCTACCACACATTTACAGAGATACAGACTATACCACAAGCTTAACGGCTTTCAATAATAAGTTTGCATCTGCATAATGTATGACAAATGGCTGAAATATAAAGCGGAAGAAGTTTTAACTGATAAAGATAAAAACGGAAACCGCTTGATTTCATCATTTGCAAGTGATTACAAAAGGGTGTTTAATCAAGATGTTTGCCCTTCATGTAAAGATTTCAAAATTAAATTTCAAAAATTCATAAAACAAATACAGATTATGAAAAATCAAGACAAAAAAAACAGCGGTTTTGTACTTAAAAAAATGTATCAAAACATTCCTTTAGGTTTTGGAAGTTCTGTTTATGTAAATAATGACAACATGACCGATGAATATGGTGCTGAATTGTTAGAAAACCACCCAAGAGGTGAAGAATTATTTAGCCATATTCCAGAAGAAAAGGAAGAAGTGATATTACCTGAAAATATTCAGAAGTTGATCGATGATAATACTAAAAATGAATTGATTGCTATTGCAACTGATTTAGGTATTGAAGACCCAAAAGGGAATAAAACCCAATTAGCAGAACTTATCGTAGCAAAACAATCTTAATGACGTAAAAGATGCAAGCGAAATTTGTAGCAGCTAAATTATTTGAATTAGCCAAACGACTTGTCAAGTTCGATAAGTCGTTTGGTGTTTATACCAATGGTTATGAAAATAGCTACGCTGAACGTGTTGAACGAATTATAAATAATTCAGCAACGGCAAAACCAGCTACAAAGTTATTTAGAAAATATATTGTTGGTAAAGGATTTGGTGAGGTTCTTAATGGAGTTATTATAAATAAAGAATATCGCACATCCCTACGCAAATTCCTTTTTAATTTAGCCAATTCTTATGCCTACCAAAATGGTGTATTTATCCATGTAAACTATAACCTTAATTACAAAATTGATAGTTTAAAAATATTACCATACAAACATTGTTTGGTCGGTAAAAAAGATGATAAAGACTGGAATGGAAAAATACTTGTTTATGATAATTGGAATAAGGAAAATGGAAAAGTAGATAAAAAGAAAATAAATGTTATTGATGTTTACAATCCTGATAAAAAAGTGATTGAAACACAAATACAAAAAGCTGGTGGTATCAAAAAGTACAAAGGACAAGTTTTCTTTTACAATCCAGAAGAAACTATCTATCCATTAGCACACATTGACAATGTGCTTAACGATGCTGATTCTGAATATAGAGTAGGTCAATTTAAAAACACTTCTTTAATTAAAGGGTTCTTTGGCAAAAAGATAGTGGTAACACCACCAATGATTGATGGTGATTTAAGAAAACCAGCATCAGAATTGTCAGAAGCAGAACAAGCAGAAAAACAAGAAGCCACAACCGAAAGGGATAACTTCCGTAAACAAATGCAAACTTTTGTAGGTTCTGATAATGTGGACGGAATGTTACACTTAGAAATGGAATTTGAAGGTGATGATATTGATAAGGTGATGAAGTTTATAAACGTTGATACAAACATCAATGATAAATTATTTGCACATACAGAAACAAGTGTAGGTAATAACATTTCAAAATCATTAGGCGTTCCTTCAATATTGATAAATCATAATGACAATTCAATCTTTGGAAATTCAGGAGCTTTATTAATTGAAGCTAAAAAATATTTCCAAGAACAAACCGAAGAAGATAGAGATAATATTGAAAACGAAATATTAAATCCATTATTCAAAAACTTTCAAGATTTTAAAATGCCTGAAGGTGGATTAAAAATAATACCATTAATTCAAGATGCGGCTAATAACAAAGAATGACATATTAAATCAAAGGCAAATATCTAAGTCGGTAAAAGAAATCACAATAAACCAATTTATTGATGATGCACAAGTAACTGATTTATTACCATTGCTAGGTGAAGCGTTTTATTTTACAATACTAGCAGACCCTACCAATTTTACAGATTTGTTAAATGAAAAACAATACGTCTATGATGATGTTACAATCACAAGTCCAGGACTTAAAAAAGTATTGATTGATTTTGCAACTGCAAGATATATTTTGCACGGCTCACAAACTGACACACCTTTTGGCATGGTAGAGAAACAATACCAAGACGGAACACAAGTAAGCAGAACCGACAAAAAAGAACGCTACAAAGCAAGACAACAAACTGCCATGACATTGTGGTATCAAGTAGAAAAATACTTAAACCGACATACTGAATTATATCCAAAATGGAATTCAGGTTGTACAACAAAAAGACGAAAATTCAGAATCAATAAAATTTCAAGATAATGACAACAATTAATTCTTACACAGCAACACGATTTAAGCTAAACGGATTCCCTTGTGCTAAAGTTTATCAACTGAAGCCCGGAACTGATAAAAAATCGGTAACACTAATCAATATTAACGATACAACTGATGTATTGTTTAGAAATAAAGAGATTAACGAAATTATTGTAAACGGATATTTATATCCAGACATTGAAAGTTTCGCTGATGCAGTTGAAAATTTACTTTATTCTAATTGTGCAACTTGTGATGAATATGTTCCAAGTCAATCAAGCGATTCAAGTGCTGGTGGTGGTGGTATTGGTATAATATTTTTAGGCTAATGTGTGAAACAATCAAAAAAATAATCAAATTCATTATGAGTTATTTCAATCCAAATAATACTGAAGTAGAACAAACAGAAATCAGTACCAATATTGATAATGATTGTAATGATAATAGCATCAATGAAGATGCTGGAATAGGAATAAAATTAATAAGTAATAAAATGGCAAAAATAGATAAGATAGTTTATTCCTTGTGGACTAAACCAAATCAAGATAAAGGTACGATTTTAGAACACGCAGTAAATTGGTATAGTGCAAAAGCACACTTAATGAGTTTGGCACTATCAGTAAACAAATCGGCTGAACACTTTAAAGAAGTTGAGTTAGTAACGGATAGCGAAGGATGGAAAGTAATTTCTAAACTTAACCTACCTTTTACAAGTGTCAAAACTATTTTAGATGATATTCCAGAAGCCTATTACGGTTTTTGGTCTTTAGGTAAAATATACGCATACGCTGCTCAAGATAAACCATTTGTTCATTTAGATAATGATGCTATATTATGGGATGGACTTCCTGAATGGGCAAAAGAAGCTGATATATTTGTTCAGAATACAGAAGATAAAGGCTGGTTTGAACATTCGTATTTACCTGAAATAAATCACGCAAATAAAGTGCTTAGACATTTTCCGCCAAACTGGGGAATCTCAAAAGAAGCCTATTGTTTAGGGATATTTGGCGGTACAGATTTAGAAACTATCCAAGAGTACACAAAAGAAGCCTTAAAGTTTGTATTTCATAAGTATAACAAATACGGTTGGGATAGTATTGAAAACAAAGGTTCTTATTGCATAATTTTTGAACAATACATAATGACTTGTATAGCGGAACATAGAAAAGTAGATGTAACTTATTTTGACAAGTATCTTGACAAACAGAAGCTTGAAAGCTATGGTTATACACATATTTGGTGTGCAAAAAAAGAAGCAAGTATTGAACCTTTATTACAAAAATCTTTACTCAAGCACTATCCTGAAAGTTTAATTAACGTTTTAAAACTATTTTAATGAACCCAATAGCAATAATTATCCTAATAGGATTGATGTATGTAGTCGAAGCCTTTACAGATTTCTTTATTATTAAGAATCAAAAAGCCGATAATTCAGACAGCCGTAAATGGCATGGATTTGATATGATGTTTCATTTTTTAATAATGATATTGATTTTAGCACTAACTGATAATAACTTCTTTTTAGCTTTATTAATTCCTTCAAGTCGTTGGTTGTTTTTTAACACCATTTTAAACTGGCTTAGAAATAAGAAACTTTGGTATCGTGGAGCAAAAGAACACATCTTATTAAGAACATTGGCTTTTCCTTTATGGTTATTGTCTTTTGTTATTTATGGGTTAAATGTTTACCTGATTTTAAAATAAATTATTAACCCTCTTAAATTGATGCTAAAGATGGAAACAATAACGAATAACTGGGAAGTAATTGCTGGTGCATTAGCATCAGTTACAGCTTTTTTTACAGGACGTAAAATGCAAAAGATAACTGAAAAAGAAGCCAATGCAAATGCTGATGAAAAACGGATAACAAATATTGATAAGATATTTAAAATTCAAAATGAACAAATAGACGAAATACGAGAACAATTTGAAAATAGAGTAAAGCACTTAAAAGATTATATCAAAGAAATTGAGGTTGTTAATGATGATTTGCAAAAAATAGTGAAAAGCAAACAAACAATAATTGAAAGTCAAAACATGCTTCTTGACAATCAAAATAAAATGATCGAGGAACAAAAAAATATCATCAGTAAACAAAACAGATTTTTAGGTATCTACATAAAAAAATACGGAAAACTAAAAGACGATGAAGTACATTAAAAAATTTCAGAGAAAACACGGTTTAGTTCCTGACGGAATTATAGGAAATTTCACCATAGATAAAATGATGAAAGTTTTTAGTATTCGTACTATTACTTCAATGGCTCATTTCTTAGGACAAATTGCTGAAGAAACTGGGAACTTTAAATATGGGGTTGAAAACCTTAATTATTCAGCACGTGGTTTACAACGTATTTTTAGAAGATATTTTCCTACAAGAGAAAAAGCCTTGAGATATGCACGCAATCCTGAAAAGATTGCAAACTATGTTTATGCTGATAAATACAGAAAGACACCTTTAGGTAATACAAATGATGGTGATGGTTGGAAGTATAGGGGTCGTGGTGCAATTCAAATCACCGGCAAGGCAAATTACACAGCTTTTGCAAAAGCAATGAAAAATAAAAAAATACTTACACACCCTGAAATAGTTGAAACTGATTATTACTGGGAAACTGCTTTATGGTTTTTTGACAAACGAAACATCTGGGAAAAATGTAATGTTATAAGTGCTAATTCTATTAAAAAGGTAACACTTAAAGTAAATGGTGGTTATAATGGTTTGGAACATAGAATAAATCTAACTTTTCATTTTTACAAACTACTTAAAAATGCTTAATCAATCAATCAAGATAAAACACATAATATTTGTAATTATTCTTTTTGCAATTGGATGGTATTTAGCCAATAGTTACACATCAAAGAAGTATTTGCAAAAAGAGAATCAAACCCTAAAAACGCAAATTGATAGCATAACAAACATCAATACAGAATTACACACAAATATTGAAACAAATAACATCAAATTAAAAGCAACTGACAGCTTAATAAAAATTAGCGAACAAAACTATAAGCGTGTTATTTGGTCGCTTTCAGAACTCAAAAAACAATACAAAAATGAAAAAACTAATCCTACTCACACTACTACTAATGACCGTACTAATTTCATACGGTCAAAAATCGGAAAGTAAATGTTTTGCACCAGTCGAAATTGATAGTTTGTATTCTAAATTTGTCTATTTTGATTTTGTAAAAAAAGAAAATACTTTATTAAAAGAAGCATTAACAAAATCAAATGAAACCAAAGCAGAACAAGTAAAAAAAATAAGTATTCTTAACACTAATATTGATGTTTATCACGAAATAAACGACAATAATAAGCTAGTGATTGACAAATTAAATCAATCACTAAGAAACCAAACAGAACTAACTAAAATTGAAAAGAAAAAGAAACTACCTATTTTTTTTAAAGGTGTTGGAATTGGTGTCGGAATAAGCGTAACAACATTTTTATTATTAAGATAAAATATTTTGAATTTGATTGATTGAACGGATGAAGGGTGATAGCTTTGTCCGTTCTTTTTTTGTACCATATTCCTGACGTCAGGAAAACGATAATCATTCACTTTTCAATTGTAGCTACCTAAATCTGACGTTTTTAATTTGTTTTTTTATAGAAATAATTATTATATTTTCATAACTCACTGATAGCAAACAAATTAAATTATAAATAAAGTTTGCGTAAATCAAACTATTGTTTTATATTTGTAAGGAACTTAACGCAGAAAGCGACTGCATAACACAGCTACAAAGATTATGAATACATTAGCAAAACAAATTAAAGAAATCGCAAAACAAAATCCACAAGGATTTACGATTTACTTACCAAGTTTAGAGCCAGTAAGAAATGGTTGGGTAATTGCAAACATCAAAACTCAAAACTGCTTCGGTGATGCTGGACTTCAAAAAGCGTTAAAATTCGCTATGACCTACAATAGAATAATAGGCGGTTGGTTTGACAACGGAAACTATTATTTTGATGCTTCAATAGTAGAGCCAAACAAAGAAAAGGCTTTGATACTTAAAGAACTTCACAAACAGATAGCAATTATCAATTTAGAAACGCTTGAAATAGCATAACAACAAAAGAGGGTGTAAAAGCCCTCTTTAAAAACCTTTCATTATGAAAACTATCACATTATTAAATCCAACAAAAGCAAAAGAATTAAAAGTAATATCTGACTTATTAAGAAAGCACGGCGGTCTTTATGTTTACTATGTTAAAGAAAATGAAAACTTCATTACTTTAAAAGCGATTCAGAAAAAAAATCATTCAGAAAACTACTTAACACAAAAACAAATAATTGAGCGTGTTAAAGAAACCTTTTCTAAATTTACAGATAAAACAATAAGAGTAGGTGCAACAATTTATGAAGCTTCACCAGTTGAAGTCGCAACGCCTGTATGGATTAAAAAACAGATGCACAGACGTAATATAGCTTTAAAAAGAATGGTCAAAGATTTGGGAGTAGCTAAAGCAGATATTTCGGCAAATATTAACGGACATAAAAAATACGGCAATAGGTCTAAAGCAATGTATTACTATTATTTTAATAGTTTAGATTGTCAAGTAGCAGATTAAAATTTAGGAGATTTTTGTATTATTTCATTTCGGTACACTTCTTTAACAACTTTTGCATAACGCATTGTCATAAGTTTGCTTGAGTGTCCGTAAAGTTCACGTAATACATCTAAATCAATACCAGCTAATATCTTTTGATTTGCCCCAAAGTGTTTATAAGCGTACATGTTTACATTAATACCTAAACCTTGTTTTACTATCTTGTGCCAACGTTTTGTACTTGTATCTCGTTTGATTTGTGTAAAGCCTGGAATAAAATCAATATGCTTTCCTACGTTTCCTTTTCCTTTTTGTCGGTAACTACCAAACAGATAAAAATCAGAAGGATAGATATTTAGTTCCATTGATTGATAATGTTCTAGCAAATGATTATTGATAGGTACAATTCGTTCTTTGTTGGTTTTTGTTATTTCTGGCGGTAATATTATTTGTTGCTTTTCTAAATCGATCATATCTAATTTTAATTGTAAAATTTCTTTAGGTCTTATGCCGGTGTGGAAAATAGTAAGTATAAATATGTAAAAATGTGGGTGATTACTTTCTAGGCAATGTTTTATTTTTTGATGTTCATCTAAAGTTGGTGGAACATTAGCCCTACTTTCCTGAACCTTTAGATTTTTTATTTGATGTGCTGGATTAGTTTCGAGAATATCCCATTGTATCAATTCACTTAACACCGCTTTTAAATAGTTTAAGTTCTTATTGTATGCCATATTAGACCAATTACGCTGCTTTTTTACTTTCTCCATAATTGTACGAATATGCACACGCTTAGTTTCTTTAATTTCAAGGAAATCAAGTGTTAAATCGTTAGTTGCTTTGCTTATAAATCGGATTGTTCCTTTGTAGCCTAAATAAGTTTTAGGTGCTAAATGTTCTTTTTTCTTATCCAAAGCAAAATCCAGAGCTTCAAGAAAAAGCATTTTATTATTTGTAGCCTTAACTTCGGTATAAGGATTCCAACCGTTTTTTAACTTACGATACAAAGCAGTAGCCAAATTATTAGCTTCAGTAGAACGTTCCGTTAAGTTTTTAATATAGTTAAGTCCGTATTTGTAGCGTTTTTGTTTGCCATTAATACGAAAGTGAACATACCATCCTTTTTTTGATTTACAAACTTTAGGCTTTGAATAAACTGGTTTTTTCATTATAATTGGTTTAAAATTATAACGTTTGCGGAAGTGTCAGTTTGTCAATTATTAAGGTACGATTTGTGTACCTTTTTTTAAAGAAAATTCTAAACCCTTATAATTCAAGGGTTTAGAATGAAAGCGGAGAAAGAGGGATTCGAACCCCCGGAGGTGTGACCCTCGCTGGTTTTCAAGACCAGTGCATTCGACCACTCTGCCATTTCTCCAGAATGACTTCTTTTTCGGTTGGCAAATATACAACCAAT
>Ga0209633_10000988_pt1 | contig 30958 bp, 27 predicted proteins | sample Cruoilmetagenom1_FD_187290 | JGI IMG/M metagenome (GOLD analysis project Ga0209633, IMG submission 187290) | Oil polluted marine microbial communities from Coal Oil Point, Santa Barbara, California, USA - Sample 1 (SPAdes) (version 2) | ecosystem: Environmental > Aquatic > Marine > Oil seeps ... | reverse complement strand
CATTATTAAACACACTATTAAATGAAGATAAAGCAATTGTTAGCGAAATAGCAGGTACAACACGAGATGCCATAGAAGATGAATTAATTATTGATGGAGTTGCCTATCGTTTTATTGATACCGCCGGCATCAGAGAAACTAAAGATACTATTGAAAGTATTGGCATTAAAAAAACTTTTGAAAAAGCAGCTCAAGCACAAGTAATTGTTTACATGTTCGATGGTTCAATACTTAGAAATAAAGATAATGAACAACAAAAGACGTTATTAGAGTTTATACAAACCGAAATTGACAACATAAAAACAAAATTTCCTGATAAAAAAATACTAATTGTTGTTAATAAAACAGATTTATTATCAGATAAAGAAGTTGATCACCTAACAAAAACTATAAAAAACACTTTATTACTTTCAGCAAAAAATAAAGAAGGAATTATTGAACTTAAAAATGAATTGACATCTTTAGTCAATACCGGGGCATTGAGTAATAATCAAACTATTGTTAGCAATAGTCGTCATTTTGAAGCCTTGAATAAGGCTTTAAAAGAAATTAATAATGTACAAAACGGCATCGACAATAAATTAAGTAGTGATTTAATTGCTATTGATATAAGAGAAGCACTATCCTACTTAGGTGAAATTACAGGAAAAGTTACTACAGAAGACCTATTAGGTAACATTTTTGCCAATTTTTGTATTGGGAAATAAGAATTCTATTAACTTAAAAAGTTTATTTTTGCTTTTCGTTAAATGCAAAGTAATTACTAAATGACCGAATTATCAAATCAACTAAAAGAGAACTGGTACGCAATATATACTCGACCCAGATCTGAAAAAAAAGTTTATGAATTACTAATCGATCAGAATTTTAATTCATATTTACCACTTATCACAACACTCAGACAATGGAGTGATCGGAAAAAGAAAGTGCAACTACCTTTGATTCCTTCATATGTTTTTGTGAAAATCGAAGAAAAAAATTTGAACACTATCTTACCAATTAATGGAGTTGTTAGAATTTTAAAACATTTGGGTAAACCTGCTAAAATTCGAGATTATGAAATAGAGAATTTAAAAATTCTATTATCTGATACTGATAATATAACTTTAATTGACACATTAAACCTTAAAAAGGGTGATTCTATTATTGTTGAAAAGGGTGTATTTAAAGGGTTAATTGCTGAATGTGTTAAACTTAACGGAAAGCATAGAGTTATTGTTAGAATTGATGGAATTGAGAATATAATTGAAGTCAATATCCCATTAAGTCATGTAAAGAAACAATTACAGCTGGCTAAAAATATTGTCCATAAATAACCAATGCATGCCCCTGATTTTAGTTTATGATAAATTAGAGTCATTTGATTAAACTACTTCCTTATTTTTTATATATTTGCATTTAAGAGAAATTCTAACGCTATGAATTCTAAAATATGGTATCTTACTCTAGATACGGAATATAATTTACAAAAATATAAACAACTTATTTATAAAAATAATTGGGTTTATTCTATAGAAAGGTATTTAATTAAGGTCTTTCTAGAATTAAATGGTAAATTATACCTCAATTCATAATATCAATTAGTGTTTGAAAATCAAACTTATTATTAAAAAGTTAAATACTCTATAACAAATCTATATAAATACTCTATTAAGATGAACAAAATATCAAAAATCTCTTTCTTAAAAAAATCATTATTTTTTTTTAGTCTTTCTTTACTTTTATTTTCTTGTGGTACAAAAAAAGAAATTGTTTACTTTCAAGATGTAGATTTAATGGGTGTTTCCAAATCTGTTAACAGTTACAATCCCATTATTCGTCCAGATGATATGTTAACTATAAATGTATCTGCTTTAGATCAAGATGCTGTTAGACCATTTAACTTACCCGCTGTAACTTTTATAGACGGAACCTCAGCCTCAGGTAGAACAGTTCTTCAAAATTATTTAGTAGATTCAAACGGTAATATTGATTATCCAGTTTTAGGTGTACTTAAATTGGCAGGTTTAAATAGAATTCAAGCTACTACATTAATAAAAGACATGTTAACTGAGTATATTAAAAATCCAATAGTTAATATAAGAAATGTCAATTTCAAAGTTACCGTATTGGGCGAAGTTGAAAGACCTGGTTCATTTATAATACCAAATGAACGAATTACTATTGTAGAGGCATTAGGTTTAGCAGGTGATATGACTATTCAAGCAAAAAGAAAAAACGTATTAGTAGTAAGGGAAGAAAATGGAAAAAAAGTTTCTATACGTGTTGATATGACATCAGAAAGTGTATTCAATTCAAAAGCATACTACCTAATTCAAAATGATGTGGTCTATGTAGAACCAAATAATTCTAGGGTAAAATCTTCAACTATTGGACCAAGTACAAGTACTACTTTAGGTGTAATTTCTACACTTGTTACCGTGACCGCATTGCTAATTAGTATTACAAATAAATAAATATAAATTTTAATAGAGAAAATAAATGGAATTTGGTCAAAGTGTAAATACAGTTGAAAGCGACGACTCTGAAAATAGTGGTATAGATATCAGAGAGCTTATCATTAAGTATTTAAGGTATTGGAAATGGTTTCTTCTTTCTTTTGTAATTTGTGTTTTTTTTGCTTTTATAAAATTAAATTTTACGCGTCCTCAATATGAAGCCAATGCTAGTATTAAGATAAAAAATGAAAAAAGAGGTGATAAATCTAAACTATCTGCTTTTCAAGATTTAGGTATGATGTCTTCTGGCTATAAGGATGAAATTAAAGATGAGATTGTAATCATTAGATCTAGAAGTTTAATAGAAGAAGTTGTAAAATCACTTAATTTAAATATAAAATTCTTTACTCAAAAAAACTCAATAAGCAGTTTTTTAGATGATAATTTGGGATTTAAGACTGATTTTTATGAAATGGAAAGTTATGAAAAGCCTCCGTTAAAATTAAACTTTTTTATTAATGACTCTGTTCTTTACAAAACTAATAAAGGTTTTTTTATAAAAATTAATTCATCAAATGAATACACCTATTCTGATGGTGAAAACATTATTTCAAAGAAAAAATCATTTGGAGAAAAACTTACAACTGATTTTGGTAGTCTAATTATTACACCTAATGTCAATTTAAAAAGGGACAGCCTTATCAACACGAGTATTCAGGTTAATATATCTCCTATAAAAAGTGTTGTAGATTCTTATGTTCAAGAAATTTCAATCGAACCTGGCTCTGAATTTTCAAGTATAATCAATCTTAGTATTAGTGATGGCAGAAAACAAAAGGCTGAAGATTTTTTAAATACATTGGTTAAAAAATATAATGAGAGAGCAGTGTCTTTAAAGGAAGAATTGTCAGTAAGCACTTCTAAATTTGTTTCGAAAAGGCTTGATATTATTTCGAAAGAACTTGGTGATGTTGATGTTACCGCTTTAGCCATAAAATCTCGATATGGAATTTCTGATCAAGCTTCTAATGTTGGTTTGAACATGCAAAGTAGTGTACAATTAGAAAGGCAAGTTTCAGAAGTTAATACTAGATTGGAAACTATTGGTATGATGAAAGAATTTGTTTCTCAAGACAATAATAATGCTTTGATTCCGAATTTAGGCATAGGTGATGGCAATACAAATACTTTTCAAGATCAGTACAATAACTTAGTAATAGAAAAAAAACGACTACTAAAGACATCCACTGAAAAAAACCCTACAGTGGTTAATATTGATGATCAACTAAAGTCGTTAAAAAAGAATATAAAGCAAAGTTTAAATAATTTAGAGTCCAATCAAAAAGTATCTCTAGAAAATTTGAATAAACAACATAGTGTTTTTAGTTCAAGAATTTACGCTGCACCCAAACAAGAAAAACTAGTCCGTGATATTGAACGACAACAGCAAATAAAAGAACAATTGTATTTGTATTTGTTACGTAAAAGAGAAGAAACTGCAATCAGTTTAGGAGCGGCAGAACCTAATGCGACAGTAATTGATTTTGCCCAAAGCCTTCCTTTTCCTAAATCACCTAAAAAGAAGATGGCATTCCTATTAGCAGGATTGATTGGACTTTTAATCCCCGTAGGTTACTTATACTTATTAGATTTATTAGACACAAAAATACATACCCGAGAAGAAGTAGAAAGGGCATTAAATGTCCCTATAATTGGAGATATTCCAAAATTAGAATCTAAAGATAAAAGATATTTAATAACAAAAGAAGATTATTCTAGTACTGCGGAAGCCTTCAGGATTTTGAGAACAAATATAAATTTTGTAGTGTCAAATTCTGATAATAACGGAAAAGTTATTTTTATTACTTCTACCATTGCCCATGAAGGAAAATCATTAGTTTCTACTAATTTAGCAACCGCTTTAGCTTTGGCAGGAAAGAATACCGTAATTTTAGGTATGGATATTCGAGCTCCAAAAATCGAACCTTATTTAGGTATTCGTGGAAAAATTGGTATTACTAATTATATTGCTGACTCGAGCATTGCCATAGAAGATATTATTTTTAAAGCTCCTAGCGTTGAAAATTTAGATATCGTCTCTTCAGGAGATTTAGCTCCAAATCCTTCAGAATTATTAATGCATGAAAGAGTCAAAGAATTATTTGCATACTCTAGAGAAAATTATGATTATGTAATTGTAGATACTGCGGCCTATAGTATGGTTACAGACACTTTGTTACTAAGTGGTTTTGCTGATGCATTTATCTATGTAATTAGAGCTAATTTTCTTGACAAACGAATGTTAAAGTATATCAAATCATTATATAATGATAGAAGGCTACCTAAAATGTCAATTTTAGTTAATGGAGTTGATCAGAAAAAATCTTATGGCTACGGTTACGGTTATGGAACTTCATTTGAGCAAACTAAGAAAAAAGCTTGGTGGAAATTTAGCTAATTACTACAATAAAATAAAAAAATCTCAGTGTGTACTGAGATTTTTTTTATATTAAAATTTAACGCCATTCACTCTAACCATTACTAATGATTATTTAGCTCGTCTGGCACCAAATAATTCCAATACATTATGTGTAATTATTTCAGATTTTTCATTGTATCTTGAAGTTCTGAGTTCAGGTACACTATAATCATCTAATCCCCAACTCCATTGAATAGATCCTGTTGAAAAAACACTAGCCCCATTTTGAACACTATAAATGGTCATATGAGAAATATGATTTTGATTAAAGTCATCAAATTTAATGATTGAAAAAAGACTAATAAATATAGCGCCAACCATAAAAATTGTTAAAATTAGCTTAGACTTTATCCATTCTTTTTTGTAAAACCATTTAATAATAATGAACAAAACAAATAAACAACATAGATTTAAGAAAATAACCCAAAAAAAATTTAGTTTTAAAACCGCAGCTTTAAGCATTTTCTTTTTTGACATATCGTCAAAATCTATATAGTAAGCCTTAGACGTTGCTAAAATTTCAATATTCTTAGGGGAATCAATTGTAACACCATCTACTTCATAACCTAAAAGTCCTTTTAGATTATCACCATCTTTCAAGCCCGTATTTTTAAATATAGTGTGATTCGCATTAGATATAATAATGTCACCATCAATGGGTTCAGAGAAAAACTGAACTCCTAATAATTTAGATTCTGGATTTAATACCGGCTTCTGCCTAAACATAACCGTATTTAACACACCTTCATTTGATTTTGTATTTGCTCCTTTATAACAAACTATTATTCTGTTAGTTTTCGTTTTAGATGAATTAGATTCAAAATTAATTTGATAATACATATTATTTGCTCCGAAAAAAGCTAAATTCACTCCATTATCTCTTGCGTTGGTAACATTATCTCTCATTTGCTTAGACCAATACTCATCGTGACCATTAGACATAAACATTTTGTGATTATTTTTCTCTATTGCTGTGTTATGGGTATCAATATTTGTACTATAACTTACGTCATATCCATTTTTCTCTAACCAACGTACCATGTTATAATCCCATGCAGAACTACTTATTGGGTATCCTCGAGATACGGGCTGAAAGTTTGCGAAAAATTCTCCAGATCCAACAGTATTAGCAACTTGATGATTTGTATTTAAAGCATAAGGTCTATCAAAAGTTACTTTAACAGCAGCATTACCTTTAGTTGATCCCCATGGTAAACTATCACCACTTCCCCATTGATATAATGATTTACCTCCCCAATAATTATAGGCCTGATATGTAGTTACTGGTAATTGAAATAATATATCAGAAGGTTGGTTATCATTTCTAACCACAAATAGTATATAGCTCTGTTTTTTATACAAATTTTCTTCAAGTTTTACCACATACACACCGGAGGTCCAACTAGAATCAACTTGAATAGTTATTGGCATTTTCCAATCACATTCAATTAACCCGGTAATCGGATCGGGTTTTGGTATTATCTGAGCTGTTCCCTTATTTGAAGCTTGTTCTTTAATTAACCTCCCTCCTAAACCTTGATACCATCCCATTCTATAAATTTCGTAAGAAAAGTTTTGTGCTGTTGTATTTACATATAAATTAATTGAATCACCAATATTGATACTTGTTGCTGATGCATACCCTTCAATTTCTCTATTAATTGCTGGATTTGACAATTTCCATTCTGTTGTTCCTAATAATCTATTTTCTTTAATTATAGCATTCTGTAAAGAATCTAATTGCTGGCAGTATACTTTTTGTAATGAAAAGGTAAATAATAAGAAGGAGATTAGTAAGAAATAAAATGAAACATTATTCTTTTGAAATATTGAAGTTTTCATTTTTATTAATTTTATTATGAACTAATAAAGTTAGGTATTATAATTAATTTTTCAAGATAATTTACATGCCAAATTTATGCATTACTGTAATTTATTTTTATTCTTGATACCCAATAAAAATTACATCCAAACAACTAACAAAAAAACCTAAGAATATTAATTCTTAGGTTTAATTATAAATTTAAAAATATCGTTTCGTCGATTATGCGCTTCTTTTATTTTTGAATACGATATTATATATGGCTTTAAAGAAATATTTAGTATCAGTAAAGTACGGATTTCTAATTTTTTCTTCTAAGTACTCTTTTTCAGATTGCAATACACTTTCAACTGACCCAGTTCTATTTAACGCTACATAAGGCGGTATACAACCTGGTTTCTGAGTTAAACGTAATGCTTGAATATCTTTAGGTATATCCTGAAAATAACGTTGAGATACTGGCCTAACACCAACTAATTTTAACTCCCCTTTGAATACATTTATAAGTTGTGGTAATTCATCTAGCCAATAACGACGTAAAACTTTACCCCAAGGTACTAATCTAAAATCGTTTGCAGGTTTACCACTATCAGCATATCCATTTAATTTAAGAACGTAATCTTGCAAATATTCTGAATAAGGGTGCATTGTTCTAAACTTATAAACACCAATTATTTTACCATTCTTACCAACTCTTTTCATTTTAAATAATGGCCCATAACTAGGACTCATATCATAAGAAGGCTCTTTCACTTTCTTTGCAGCAAAATAATGAAGTCCATCCATAGATTCATGTTCGATAATTTCAAAGCCACAAGAAACTAATCTACCTAAAACTTCTGCCTTAGAAACTAATCTATCTTTACCTTTAGTAATAAAAAAATATATCTTCTTGAAAAATGGTAACTTGGGAATTACTCTATTTATTACAAAATCAAACCCACAATATATTTTACTTAATACAGGTATATTATTAATACGTTTTGTTTCGGCTCTACATTTAAAAGTTTCAAAACTACCCATTAAAATACCCCCATTAGACAATTTACAATTCACTTCTTCAAACTGTTTGTTTATTTGTCTAAAATTATTAACTTTATTAAGTAAAACTATATTTTTTACTTCATTAAAATTACTATAGCTTGATAATATTTTACCTTTTGGTATTACTAAATTTTTAATAGATGTAACATCAATATGTCTTCTAAAAAAATTGTATGCCTTCAGTCCTACTTCATTAAGAATTATTTTTCTACTTTTAGAAGCAATCGCCTTTTGTAAAATTTCTTTTTCAGAATATTTATTAAAGGCTCCTAAAAAATCTTCTTTCCATTCTAAATAAACCTTATGAGAAATCCCTTCTTCTTTACATATATCTTTCTCATTAATGTCACCTATAAGTCCATCAACAACAATTCTAATTCTTTCAAGTGAAGAAAAACTAGATGGTTTTTTATTTCTAATTATATTAGAAAGAAGTCCATTCTTTTTCTTAACTCTATTTGAGTTAGCATTAAAATCATGACTTAAAATAACGTCGTTTTTAAGAAAAAAATCTTTATCGAATGATGTCTCTTTTTCTAGTGTTTGTGTTGAATAATCTCTAATCATAGCAATAATTATTAATTAATGTTGTTACCTAAATTATTAAATAAAGCAGGTAGCTTCTTAAATTTAAAAAAACTCACTATAAAAGAAAATTTCAATATACCAGGAAATGATAATGTAAATTTGGGATCTATAACTTTTTTATGACTTTTTAGAAAAATTGTACGTTCTGTTTCCATACAAAACTGTATAGAAATTCCTGTATTAAATCTAAAAGAACTTTTTTGGTCTAAAGTTATCATTTTAGGAGGTTTCTTTTTATAGCTCTGCAAATATACAATATTTTTTTTACTAAACAAATAAAAAGCTAATAATTAATTAATTAATTAAATTTTAACAGGTTGATTTTTAAATACTTACATGCATATGGAATATATTTAACCATTGTCATTATTTATTCTTGACGAAAGCGCCCTTATAACAAATTTTATGTTTTATAAAATTAATTTATTAAATTTAATGTCAAAGTCCTAAAAATTGGCGATACATGATTCAAAAAAAGTTAATAAATCAAACCTCAACTGAATTATAAATATATTTCAATTTATGTACATCTAAATATTGAATAACCTCATTATAATTCTCTATAATTTCATCTAAAGACTGAGAATTAAGTTTTTTTAATTGAGGTTTTTCACAATTCTGCTTTTCATCAACTTCTAAAAACCTAAATATTTCTTCAATGTTCATCTCCATATTTGAGAAAAACTCTTCATAATATATTGATATAAATTCTTTATCCTTTCTAAACATATCTAATTTCCTATATTCATTAGTTATATTTTCAATGTATTTTTTTAGCTCATTTAAATCAATAGTAATTTTTACATTTTCAACTTTTTTTGTTGAATGCGCAATATTTCTTTTGTATCGGGTAATTCCTGAAACATATTTTTCTAAAATATTTTTACGTTTTAAAATTATAATTTTTACGTCATTGTCCTTTATCCATTTTTTTAAATAAGGAATCTTGTAAACTTGATTTGCCATAAGTTTAAAACCCAAAGCTTTCGGCTCATTAACTAGTTTATTTGTAGCACTGTTGAAAAAATTATTATCATTAATATATTCTTTCTTTCTTTTAAAAAAATGCTCTAAGTATTTTTTTAAAACTATGTTAACAGGAAAGTAAAATGGTAATTTGGCATGTACTCGTCTAACTAAAGAAATATTATAAACTTTAAATAAAAACTTATAAAATTTGTTGTCTTTAGCAAACTCTTTTAAACCGCCAGGCGTTGACAATTGATTTAAAATGACCTCCTCGTACATAGCTATTTCCAGATGATTATGGAGATAATTTGAGATGTAAGTCGAACCCGTTCTTTGTGATGTAATTAAAATAAACTTTACCATAATATTTAAAATATTTGTGTCAAGAAATTCAAAATTCGCAACTATATTAAAAATATTCTAAAATGCGTATTGTTCAAAAGATACCCTTAGCTTCGTTCAAAAACAGCATTATTTTTATAACTTCAACTTTTACATTGATAATTAATATTAATTCTACTACACTAAATAAATGCTTTTTATTTTGGGGCGGAATGAGATTTTAGAAATTATTCTTATCATAGCTATCCAAATATACAATATTGTTCTTTATCAGACAAATAAAAATACGCCAAAAAAAAATCAACTGCCTAAAAATTAAGCAATTGATGTTTGATGAATTTATTTAAACCTAAACTCTATTTAGTCACTAATACTATTTAGATTTTACGAAAAATAACCTTTTAACTATATTTTTCGCATTCTGTAATACTAATTCCTTGCTCCACATAAAAAGATTATCATTCCATCTTTGCGGATGAAATGTAAACATAATTTGATTTGGCAACTCCTTTTTTTGTAATGATTCAATTATCTCCTGAGTTGAATGAAATGATATATTAAAAGAAGAATCAACTCTATCTCTTACACTAACTTTATTTCCATCCCACTTTCTACCTGTATCGGTTAAATAAAAAACTTTCTTAAAATCTACATCAAAATAAGGTTCGCCGATTATATTATAATCACTATAACTATGTTTTTTCCAAAGGTCTTTAGAATCATATTTTGACATAGGACTTCCATGCATACATATTGTTGATACAGGAGCCAATTTTCGTAATGCTGTAAGGTTATTTTCAAAATCCTGAATTCCTTTATCTAAATTACCGCTACAGGTGGTTAAATTTTCATAATGGTATCCTATTTCGTGACCTAACGAAGCTATTTCTTTAATCACTTTCTCATCCCAACTTTCAGGTACTGCCCTAAAATAGTATACGCCTTTTACACCTTGTTCTGCTTGAATTTTGGCAAATGCTAGAGAGTTGTAAGGTAACAAATCAACATCATGTCTTAAAACGATACTTCTTTGTTCGGGTTTTTTTACAAAATCATTAAATGTTTGAAAAGTATATCCCTGCTGTTTTATTGATATTAATAATTCTTTATATTTTTTTACTGTAAAGTCCATAGTTAACTTTTAAGTGTTATTTATAATCTATTTAATTTCAAGAACTTTCGATTACTTACTAAGAATAACTGGGTAAGGAGAATTTGCTTTATAAGCTTCAATTTCAAACGCATCTAAAATTTCTTGTGTCTTTCTTATTTTGTTGTCATCTACTTTATCAAGCCAACTTGTAACTAATTTCTCTTGATTATTATCTTTTCTTTCAAGTATTTCTTTTCTTTCATTATTAGATTTATAGCTATTTACGGATGGTGTTGATAACTTTGAATAAACGGCTTCTACATTATTTATTAATGCTTTCGACTCCATTTCTTTTATAATTGGCAATGGATTTAAAACTAGATCTTCGTACGTTATTTTGATATCATATAAATCATGCGAATCAAGTGCTAATTTATTTTGAAAACACCAATCTAAAACTGCTTTTTCAAAGTGAGAACCTGAATTAAATATGTTCAAAGCAAATTCTTTTTGTTTTGAAGTTAACTTAAAAGGTTCAAACTCAATGAAACTTTTCAACCTTGGCAATTCTTTCCTTGATAAGCTAACCGGAATTGGATGTCTTACTAAATATGCGGTTTTTGCATTTAGTGCTTCTTTTAATTCTTTCACCATAGTTTCTCCGCCATGTAGCATTTTTATAACACTAAAATTAACAATAGACTTATAGTATTTTGAGAACGGTGGTGGATTTTTAAAACTTAAATGGCCTTTAGATAGATTTCGCAAATAACTACTTATAGTTTTCTTGTTACTTTGATCTATTAAATATTTCCAATCTGTAGTATTTAAATTTTTACTTACTTGTGAATTTCTTAAATCGAATGGTTCACTAATATTTTTACCTTTTGAATTCCCGGCTATTAATTCAAATAACCATGTAGAGCCAGACCGTGGTGCTGAAAATATCAAAATATCTACCTCACTATTTTTATGAAATACACTGTATTTTTTTATAATATTTTTTAGATAACCCATATGAATTAAAAGTTTATTTAAATTTATTTTGAAAATTTTGATTATTTCTCATTATTTCTTTACTCTCTGGATACTTTTCGACAAACCAAACCAAAAATTCGCTAACATTGATTTTTTCATCTAATAGTTTTGATCTCCTATCAACCCAAATATTTGATTCTTCTGACTGTATAATCTCCACAGCTTTATCAATGGCCTTAATTTGATCCTTTTCACTTTCATTGTAATTAAAAACCAAATTATAAACCTCTTCCAACTCATTTGTGTAAAGTCTCCCTGTATTATCAAGGTAAATTCCAGGAGTTCCTAAGACAGCTCCTTCTGATATCATCGTTGCACTTTCTCCAAAAATTAACGATGCAAATGCCATAGCATCATGCATTTTATTTGGGTGTAACGGAAACTTATATTTCATTAAATCTGACGGTAACTCTTTTTCTGACGAAATAAAAACCTTAGAATACTTGCTCAATCTCTCTACTAACTTTCTTTTGTTTTCAAGAGAAATTCCATTATGATTAATATCGTGAGTTGCTTCCCAACTAACGAATCTCAAAATGCAATATTTTTCATCTGTTGACACACCTAATTGATTTCGAACTTCATTATTTGGGGTAAATTTTCTAGGGTGCAAATAAGCTAGTTCATGATAACCTCTATATTTGATATTCCGCTTTCCTAAATCTGGGTGTTTATAATCTGATGTTAATATTACAGATGTGAAAGGTTTATATAATTTAATTTGCTCAAAATTGAACGTATCTTCAAATGTTAAATGGGGTTTTCTAATGAGCCAAGATACATGAGCGGCATACATTGACCCATGACTTAAAAAAATATCTGGTTTAAATTTTAATGAAGTGATTAACATCTTAAAATTAAAAATTAATAAACCCAATATTTTACCTGAAATAGATTTGAATTTTCTTCCAAAGGAGACATATTTAAAATCATATGTTTTTAATAATTCTATTTCAAACTCTTTGTCTCTACAAGTAAACATTAATATATGTCCTTTCTTTTGCATTTCAATAGCAAAATTTTTGAAAAGATGTACGTGTGCGGGATGTCCTATATCTATTAATATTTTCATATTTAAAACTTAGACAACACTTTCAAACCAAATACGCCTAACTTAAACATAAACGGATTAAATATCTTTATAAATCTTCCATGTTCTACTAGATCACCTCCAAACTCTAACTTATATTTTCTAACTCCATAGTCAACATTTGGTTTTCCTGCACCCATGAAGTCTATCATTTTCAATTTATTCTCTATAGCAAAATTTAGTGTAACCATAATTGCAATATGAGTTGGGTAAATCTTTTTATGGTAATTTCTCAGTCCTACATAATATAGGGTGTAAATCGACATACTTTCATGATAAACACAAAATGACCCTCCAATTATTTTGTCATTATGTAACACAACAAATACTTTTCCTACAGTACTTTTATATAAATTAATAAAAAAAGAAATATCTGGTAAAGGAAGCTTTACCCTTTCTTTATATAATTCATCTAACATCTCATATAAAATTTTTATTTCCTCCTCACTTTCTGCCTCTCTAGCCGTAACTCCTTCTTTATATGAAAGTTTAATTTCTCGTCTTCTATTATATTTCATTCCAGCTAAAACGTTATCCACGTTTAAATTACTTATTTCAAGCTGAACATTTAAACGTTCTTCATACTCCCATCCGAATTTTTGAAAAACCTCCGAAAACATTGAATAATCAAAATGATTCCTTATCTCAAGATATATTAACTTACTCTTATAATATAAGGAAATTCCTTCAAGTAAAGGTCTCAAATTATCAGAGCTAGTTTCGAGAATTACAGGTCCACCATAAACAATCCCTCGTTTAGAAAAGATTCCTTTAATCCCTTTTTCTTTTTGTTTTGTCACTATCACCAGTGCCTTATATTCATTGTCTTCTTCTAAAGCAATTACATCTGCTGAATAATCAGAAACTGAATTGAAAAAGTTATAAAATTCTGGAGTTTGAAAAGGAGATGCATAATTACTTTTTTCAAGCAAATTACACCATTTATCTTCTTCAATATTTTTATTTTTTACTAGCATATATTATTGGTGATTTACCCATTTTTTATTTTCTCTAAAAAGTGATAGTAGCTCATCATCAGAAGAACTGTCTGAAATGGCAAAATTATAATCATAATCTTTGGAGTTATAGTTATGAAATAAATATTGTATTTTATTACTACTATATAAATGAACAAAAGTTCCATCACTATTATAACTCCCTGAACCACTCCATTCTAATTTTTTTATTAAATGCTTTACAAAAAAATTTGGTGATGCACTAAGCAATATATTTAAAGTGTCTTTTTGTGTATGACTTTGTATTAATTGCAGAACTTTTTTATCAATATCGTTGAATAACTCATTGGCAAACTTTTTAAAAAACTCGTCTGAATATTTTTTTTGCAAATATTGAGATACTCTTTTTTTATACTGTTCTGAAGCTATAAATTTTAACAATCTAGATACTGTAATTCCAATTAAAAAAACATCAATTTTTTTTATCTCTCTTATAATTAACACTCTAAAAGAATCATAAGGAATTAGAGTTTTATCTAAATCAATTACGTTTATTTTCATCATTAACCTAATTTTCTTAAAATCATTGAAAGATATCCTTTGGGATCTATCAATAGATTTACATCAGATTTGTTTATAAAAATATTTGCCAAAAACAAAAACAATAAGCCAAATTTAAATCTAATAACACTATGAAAAATTGATAAATATACTAGTGGTATGTAAGTGTTTTTTACGATTTCACCACTTTTCATTTGAGTAGAAACTCCTAAGATTTCTTCAAAATAATTGATTCTCCCTTCTTCTAAACCTTGATTTATTGACCCCCAAATACGAGGGTTTACTTCTAGCAAGTACAATTCATTATCTTTGGTTAACTTAAACTCAAACATTGCGAAACCAGTATAATTAAGTTTTTTTACTATTTTACTAGCAATATCATGCATTTTATAATTATCATACCTTGTACGATAAGTGCTTGAACCACCGCTTATTGGGTATTCTGCTAATCGCCTATGCCCATATCCTGTATTAATGATTCCGTTTTTACAATAAAAAGAATACCCTACTCCAGTTCCTTTTATATAATCTTGAATTAGGTGGTTATCGTACTCTTTTATTGAAATTTTTGACTTCTCACTTTCTTTAAATATATATTCCACACCTATTGCTGAAGACAAATTAGTAGGTTTCACCACACATGGTATTACTGCTTGTTGAATATTTTCGTAGGTTTCTGGTACTTTAATACCTAATGACTTTGCAAGCACGTGTAAACTTGACTTATTATTAAGGATTGAGTATGCTTTGTCATCACCTATATAATCTAATGACTTACCATACTTATCCTTGTATTTTAATAAAACACTCAAACTGTTATTTATTACAGGAAAGAAATAATCAATCTCATATTCTTCAATAATAGCTTTCAGCTCACTTTCAAAAAATACAGGATGTATATAAAAAAACTTATCAGAATACTTTGATCTTATAAATTTAGACAGCCTCCGTTTACCGTAAGTATAAATAATTGCATCTTTATAATTCTTTTTTATAAATCTAGCTATTACAATAGCTTTATAACTTGATATCTCCCCTACTAATACCTTCATGTTTTGCTAAATTTTAATTGAAAGTCTAGATTTTCTGTCATAATTTTAATACTCTTCGGATAATTTTCAATAAACCAAACGAGAAACTCTGTTGGGTTTATTTTATCTGAAATCATTTTTTTATTAGAAATATGCCATTCCTCTTTCAAATTTATATTTTCAAGTAAGCTCACCGCTTTTTGAATAGACTTTTCTTGATCATCTAATGTTTCTTTAAAATTAAAGACAAGTCCATATTTATGTTCTTCTTCAGTTGTATAACCCCTTCCTTCATTATCAATAAAAATTGCAGGTGTACCCACACATGCAGATTCTGACGCCATAGTTGAACTTTCTCCATATAGTAACTCAGCATAGTATAGAGCATCATGCATTCTTTCGGGTGGAATATTAATTTTAAATTGAATTAATTCATTCGGCAATTCACATTCTGATAGAATGAAAACTTTAGCATATTCTGAAAGCTTTTTTACAACTTTTAATTTATTACCTAAAGAAATTCCATTATGCCCTATATCATGATGAGCGTTCCAATCAACAAACCTTATAATTACAAATTTTTCACCTTTATCTAGATTCAAATAATTATAAATTTCACTATTTGGGGCATAATATTTTGGATGCAAATAAAACAATTCTTGATAACTATTATATTTTAAATGTTTTTTACTTATTTTCTTTTCAAAACACGTTGGAGATAAGATATAAGACCCAAATAATTTTGAAATTTTATGGCTTATTGCTGCATTTTCAGTATCTTCAGTGGAGATACTTGCTTTATTTAATAGTTTAGCAATTGGTGAAGTATAAACACCACCTTGACTGATAAAAATATCTGGTTTAAATTTTAAGGCGGAGCGAAAAATTATGAATAACGAATAAAATGCGTATACTATTTTACCAACAAATGTTTTACTACCGCTACCTCTTGAAATAAAATCAATATTATAATAATTGAGTAACTTAAATATAACACTTCTATCTCTTGCCGTAACAAAAAATTCATGATTCTTATCAGTCATAATTTTTATGAAATTTCTAAAATAATGCACATGTGCAGGATGCCCTATGTCAATAAGAATTTTCATAAAAAAATTTTAATTATTATACTTTTATTCAAGATTTTTATTTAACTAAGATGTTTTCAATAAGAGTATCAATATTTTATTATAAATTGGTAAACTATCTTTTAAAAATTATACCCATCCCATTGCTTTCATTTTCTCTTTTGAATTTATTTCTATATCGTACTTTTTACTTAGCAATAAAGAATTTTCAGAATAATCACTTAATTTATCTCGATTTTCAATCATTTTTATAATAGACTGCGAAATTTCATCCACATTCCTTTCTTTGATAAGAAAGCCATTATAATTATCTATACAAATTTCAGGTATACCAGAAACATCGGTGCTTATAATTGGCAAACCATATGCAATTGCTTCCATAAGTACAACTGGGATACCATCTTGATCATTTTTTAATGCTATTGATGGTAAAATAAATGCATCTAAAGAATTATAAAAATCTATTTTTGTTTTTCCATCTACAGTCCCATTATAATCTACCATTGACGCTAAATCACTCTCGTTTATATATGTAAGATAATTTTCTTTTAATGGTCCATCACCAGCGAGAATTAATTTTACGTTATTATATCCACTCTCTTTTAATTTTTTTAGTGCTTCTAGCAAATATACAACCCCTTTTTTTTCAACAAACCAACTCATTAAACCTAAGGTAAAAACATTATTCTGCTTTTTTTCAACGCATTCAATATCGTTTGTAAAAACCCCTAAACGGGCTAAGACAATACGTTTTGATGCTATATATTTTTTACTTACATAATCTATATTATATTCTGATATACTAAATGCTTTGTGACAATTCTCAACCAATAGATTAAACCACTTACTTTTAAAGTAAATATCATATGCGTGAAAAGTAAATGAATATTTAGGTTCATTATTATAATATTTTTTAATCAACAAACTAATAATTGCTGATTGCGTTGCAAATTGTGCATGGATATTAGATTCTTTGGAGAAAAGAGACAAATCCATTTTTAAGAACCAAATTATAGATTTCAAGCCAATAACAATATTATAATCAGCTCTAAATCTAAAAATATTTTTAAGAAAGAAAGGAATAACAACTCTCATTTTCTTTGTGAAATTATTATAAGAAATAGGCTCTGTATATACCTTTATATTATCGACATTTAATCTTTTTAATCCTTCTTGGTAAAATTCTTTTTGTTCTTTTAATAAAATAACATCAATTTTTGTGAATTTCGAAAATGCAATTAATTCGTCTAACATCCAAGGTGCAAAACTTTTTATTATATATTTATTAGTATTCAAAAGCTTATGTTTTATGATTTATAAATATTGATAATCTAAAAATTATTACTTTAACTTTACTTTTTTTCTTTAATTATTGCTGAATAAGCATTCGTAAAGGCATTGATCATTTTTTCTATCGTAAATTCATTTTCAATTCTTTCTCTTCCTTTATTTCCAAAATCTACTCTTCTCTTATCATCTTCGAGAAAAAAAGCAATTTTTTCAGCTAATTCATCAGGAGCTTTTTGACCAATTAAAAAACCTGAATGTCCTTCTTGTATTAATTCTCCATTACCTCCACCTAAAGTGGCGATTAGAGGCTTGTTTAACGCCGAAAATTCTAATAATGCATTTGAAATACCTTCTCCGTGTTTTTCATTATTTGTAATTAGAACACCAATATCACAAATATTCATAATACTTTCTACATTACTTTGTTTACCCAAAAAAAGTATTCTATTAACATTATTTTGGTCAACTATTTGCTTACATTTACTATCATCACCAGCGCCTATACACAAAAAAGTCACATCAAACCCTTTTGACAATACTAAATTTGCAGATCTAACATATGTTTCAAAATCTTTCTTTTCAGAAAAAGATGCCACCATGCCAATAATGTATTTAGTTGTTATGCTAAATTTTTCTCTAATTATATCTTTATTATACAAATTACTAATTCTATCAAAGTCAAAACCATTATAAATTACGCTACTTTTATTTTCAGGAGCGTCATATGCTTTTAACCCAGCATAACAGTTTGCTATAATTTTATCTGAATAAGGAAAAGTAAGTTTATGACTTAAAATTGAATTTGAAACATTTAAAGGAGCATCGGTTATTTGATTATTTACCAATGGTATTCTCAAAATTACTTTTGCCGGTAAAGCATAAATGGCCACTAAATTACCCCATACGTGAATTACATCTGGTCTAAATTTTTTAGCTATAGAATAAAACTTAAAAAATATTTGGGGATCTTTTTTTAGAAATTTTCTAACTGTATAATGTACTTTAATATTTGTAGAAAAAATATCTTTATAATGAATATCTTTCTTTGTAAGTACTATTTCCATTTCTAATGATGGATTTGCAGCAAGTCCTTTAATTAGTTCTACTAAACGTCTTTCTTTTCCTCCAGAACGCAAACTTTCTATAAAAAACAGTATTTTCATCGAACAGATTTTGTTTTAGTTTTTAATGTCTCTTCAGTTATAAAAAACGCACCAATAGGTAAGTAAAGCCATAAATAAATAGAAGATCCAAACGAATTAACAGTCATAATAATAAAAGGGAAAGGTAAAACATAGTATGCATTTTTTAACATATAGGGCTTGAGTGAAAATGTAACTGATTTAAATAATTTCACTAAGTACTTTATAAAAAATATTAAAGCACCTAAACCAGTATGATAAACAATGTAAATGAAATAATTATGTGGGGCACGTTTATATGGTATCCTTTCTAAATTACCAAAAAATAATGTAATAGGATTATCTATAATCCATGCTGTGTAAAAAATCCATTTTCCCACCCTACCTTCATCTTCCGGATCAATAGCTTTTGCAGCAGAGGGATCTAAAAACCTCTCTATTACAAGGTTCAACTGTTTTGAAAAAGCAAAATAAAAAATGACAATGGCTGCCAAAATACCAAATTTACTTTTTCCTGATTTATTGGTAATTAAAAATATCAATACAACAAGAGAAAGTGCAATAAAAGAGGTTCTAGAGCCAGATAACAACACACCTAGAACAGCAAAACCTAAAAAAACTATATACTTTTTCATGTTTCCTGTTTTCTCATATAATGCTAAAAAAAATCCGAAAGCTCCAACCATAAATATCCCAACACTATTCTCATCTCCTCCAGCTCCATAAAAACCAACAAATCGTTGATATTCACCTGAAAGTATAATATCTAGTCGTTCTGGGGCAAAATTAACACCAGTACCCATTAAGATCAACTCTCTAGTGTAAATCATTGAAATAGGAATCGTAATTATTGCATATTTAATTCCTTCAATAACATAATTTCGAACATCCTTTTGATAAATTACTTTTATCAATAAAACGACTGATATGTAATAAAGATAGTACCTAACAAAATTTTTAAAAATATAAAATAAATTTTTTGAATTATCTGAATGTATTCCTAGTAATATGTCTTTAGCAAGCTCATACATTTTCATAAAGAATAAAAAGTATACAAAAGCTATTGATATTTTTTGAATTTTACTTAATTTTTTATTCTTTGAATTTCGAACTAATGTTGACAATACAAAAAATGAGAATCCATAGATAACTTCATGTGGTCCCACAAAACTAAATATCTTATAGTCTGTAGCGACAATAGGTAATAATGGTATATGATAGACAAAAAATGAAATGATATATTTCTTATCCATCATAAAAAGAAAACCTGAATAGAGAATATAAAGATATATCCCTAATTGGTTTTGGCCGCTTTTAACCAAAAACAACTCAACCATTGCAAATAGCAATAGAGTTACAGGAAAGATTATATCATTTTTTTTAGACATATGCTTTTACTCGTACAATAATATACCTTAATGCTTTTACCCAAAACCCAGCAAAATATCTATTTTGAAATCTCATCAGTTGCAAAATAAAAAACCATCCCGGTGAATACCTAATTTTCGATTTAATTCCTTTTTTCCAAGTATTATCATAAATAACTGGAACAAATCTAGAAATTCTATTGATCTTAAAATCAGGAGAATTTATAATTTTTTTTCTCAATTCAGGGATATCCCTTGCTGCTGTTGACATTAAATAACCTAACTCTTCAGCAATTAAAACTCCCTTTTTTGTAGCACTTCCCCCTGGCCAACAAATAAAATTCACCTTCTTATCAAGGTGTTTTTCAATTTCATTTTTTGTAAATTCTAATTCAAACTTAATTCTTTCAAAATAATCTTGATCTGTTTCTGATTTATCAATAATTTGGAATTGATCCTTTAAATTGGAAGCCATATTTTCTAATTCAATTTTCCAATTAGGATTATTAAAAAAGAGCTCTCCTCCATTATTATCTACATATTCTTGTAATTTTTTTTGAAAATCTTCATTTATAAAAACCCTTTTAGAGCTTAATGCTTTCTCGTTTTCAAAAACTGCACTCCCTAATTTAACAATTTTCTTATCTATGCATTGAAGGTATGGTTTTTTATCTGGAAATTCATTCCAATCCATCCAAATATACGCATCATCCGGATGTCTAAAGTCAATTATTTTATCAGATATAGGGTACCATGCGTGTGTTTTAGCATGACTTTGAACATCTATTATTCCTTCAGAATCTATTTTTTTAAGCTCATCCCAATTACAAAACCCTAATGTCTCTTCTTTCTTTATTTCATCAGCTGAAGCATAATCGTCTAATGTTTTTCTCAATCCATTTGATTTTTCTACAAAATCTGGATTGACAAAAATTGTTCCTTTCATTCCATATTTTTTCAATAATGGATAAACGTAAATATAGTTATCTAAATATCCGTCATCAAAAGTCAAAAAAACACTTTTTTTAGGCACCGGTTTATCATTCATCACATAGTCATATACATCTTGAAACACAAGTGTCGTATACCCTGTTAATTTCAACCATTTTAATTGACTTTCAAAAACTTCATAAGGGCAGGTTAAATATTTCCAGTGCCAATTATCATTTGGAATGCCAACAGAATGATACATAATACTTGGTACTCTAGTATGCTTTTTACTCATATCTTGTCCATTATATTTTTAAAGTCATTTACCAATTTATCGTATGAAAAATGAGTTTGATAATATTTACTCGCATTATTCTTTAATTTATCTTGTAATTCAGAATCGTTCAATAGGCGTTCTATTTTTTTAGAATACTCGAGGCTATTTCTAGTCTTAAATTGCAAAGAGTTTTTATTGTTTTCTGATACATTATTTAAACCAGGTGCATCTGAGGTTATACATGGTAAATTATTCGCAAATGCCTCTAAAAGGGAGACAGGTAGACCTTCAAATTCAGAACAAATTGTATACAGGTTAGCCAAATTATACAGTTCAGGAACTTCTTCTCTACTTATATTGCCTAAAAACCTAACATTATCATTTAGATTTAATTCATTGACTCTCTTTTGCAATTCTTTTCTCGAAATTCCATCTCCGGCAATCAAAACTTTTAATTTTGCCTTTTCAATTTTTTCTTTCGTCAATAAATTTAAGGCTTCAATTAATGAGTCAACCGCTTTCAATGGTTTAATAGATCCGACATAAAGAAGCACTATTTCATCAGATTTAATTGACCATTTTTCTCTATACTTATCTTTTGTAGGTATAATAGTAAAAGGTACTAGGGGTGGTGTAAAAATAAGATCATCTCTATTTGATCTTTTAGCATACTCTTTGATAATTCTATCAGACACAGCGGTTATACTTTTCGCATGCTTAAAAAAAAGTTTATACGCCCACTGGGGATTCCATTGAGAAAGACCACCTCCATGAATTGTGGTCATATACTTTAACCCTAACACTTTCTTTGCTATGACATATATAAATGAATGGGTCCAATAAGATCTTGCGTAGCTTACATGAATGAATTTTATTGACTTTCTATTTTTAAATAAGTAAATAAAAATTAATAATGGTTGTGTAAATTTTCTAAATTTTAGTTCTTTAATATAATGAATAACCGCATTTTTATAGTCTATCTTATCACAACTTGTCAACACGTGAATATTGTGTGTTTTACTCAATTCATTTATCAAATAGTGATTAAAAACCTCTATTCCTCCAATCGCACAAGGGTATGCATTTATATTTATGAATACAATTTTTTTATGATTTTGCAAAGGGTGATACTTTAGAAATTATCCATCTATGTTTACCAGTTTTAGTTACGGGTATTTTATCAATAATTGATACTTTTACATTCGCATTATCACCTAATTTTTCTTTAGCAAGTTTTATTATTGTTTCTTCAAAATCAGATTCCATCAAATTATTCTTTTCAGCCACTATTTCAACATCACCTGATTCATCTTGAATTATCTGAAATTTAACAAATCCGTTAACTTTGCGTCTTAATAAAGTCCAAAAAGTACCTCCAACTAAATTACCATTGGCACCTTTAATTAAATCAAAAACACGACCTTCAATAGTTTCCAATAAAGATAATCCTCTACCACAACTACAATTTTCATCAGACAATTTACCCAAATCACCAGTTTTATATCGAATCAATGGAAAAGTGTATTCATCTAAATCAGTAATCACTATTTCTCCTAATTCGTTTGGTTTACATGCCTCTCCCTTTTCATTTATAATTTCAAGAACAAATCTATCATTATGAAAGTGTAAGCCTTTATGAGCTTCGCATTCAGAAGCTATATGACCAAACTCTCTGCTTCCATACCGATTGAAAATTTTACATTTAAAAACTTTTTCAATTTGTTCTCTTTGAAATGGAAATAGCGTTTCTGCCGAGGTAATAATTCCTTTCGGATATTTAATTTTTATATTATTCTTTTCTATATAAGAAGCAATATAGTATAATGTCGATGGGTAGGCAATTACAACTTTAGGTTTATATGAATTGTATATTTTGATATACTCATTCAAATCTTTATCAGATAAGTGATAAGCTGAAAGTTTTTTTAGCTTATGAATATAATCATCTTTTATTTTAACATATAAACTTTTATTATTCAAAATATCCCTTTCGGCTCCCCAAAAACTTAGCGCTTTTGCCCCAATTTCATATCCGGACCAAGCATCATCTCGATATGTAACAGCCCTTCTGTAATTATTTTGATTATCTCTAAAATAAGGCATGCTATCACCTGTTGACCCTGAAGTTGAATCTGCCATGAAACGGTCTTTGTCAAAGTTAGTTGCTCTAAGATTATCAACATTATTTCTCACATCATTTTTTGTTAAAAAACTAATTTTTGATATATCTTCTATTTCCTGAATACCATCTAGTACATTAGAATAATAAGGAACATTTTCTTTAGCATGCTCAATTAGCTTTTTGAATTTTTTATTTTGAATTGACGCTATTTCATCTGCACTTTCATATTGCAATTTATCAGCCAGCGCTATATTTTGATACAGTTTATTTTTAAAAAGGAAAATAATTAACTTAGTTAAATTCATTTTTTGAAGTACTTTAAAATTTTAGATAAATATTCATTGAATATAAATATTTCGTATTTAACTTGGAGCGGTACTACTACGGCCATAAAGAAAAGTCCCGATATTATACCTCTAATAAAAACGTTGGGTATATAATCTTTGAAAAAATAGATGGGTAATGCTGCCAGCAAACAAATTGCAAAATTGGTTCCTATTTTTTTCCAGTTAACCCAATTACTATAAGATAGCCCCATAATTTTACGTTCAAAATGCATACTCACAAGCATCGGCGAAATTGCACCTATTAACCCTGTAATTACAGCTCCGTACAATCCGTATATAGGTATTAAAAAAAAACCTAGAATTACTGTTATTATAGTACCTATAACACTCGCTATTAATATTAGTTGTGTTTTTTTTGTTCCTCTAATTATAATATTTCGACTAAACATTTGAACGAAAAATATCAAAATAAAAATACGATAATAATTAGCTGCTTCGATATAATCAGGTGGATACATAATTTGAATAATCTCATTTGCCATCAACCAAAAAATAAATACTGAAGGTATTGTAAGACTAGATGTTTTATCTACTGTTTTTTGCCATAAAGCAGTAGCTTCTTTCATTCTATTATTTAAAAGATGGACAGAGATTTCGGGTACCACGACATCATGAATAGCTTTAAAAAAATTTTTTAATAATGGAATACTCACAAAAGAAACCGCATAGACAGCAAACTCTTCGGGAGTTATATACTTATTAATAATAAATTTATCAAAAGTACTAGAGACGACATCAAGTATAATAGCAAAACCAAAAGGGATCGAATATATCAATTGGTCTTTTATGAGTTTAAAATCTAACGGATGTATTTTTTTAAAATAAGGTCTTATATGCTGTACTAAAAAAATAAATTGCAATGCTGAAAAAATTGTCAATGCAATGATAGGCCCTTTGTAACCCGGTATAATCAAAACAACAATTACAAAAACAAGAAATCTAACAATTTTTTCTATCGGAAAATATACTTTGTTAAGCAGTAGTTTCTTTTCTAATGTAAAGATACTAAGGGTTGTTGAAGATGAAAGCGTAAAAAAAACAAACAATATCAAAAATCTTTTTAAATGAGCAAACTCTTGAAAATTAAAATATGCTAATATTTCATCACCAAATAGTAAGAAAACAGCAAGCATAATTATTGAATTGACCAAAAACAAAAATTGTGTTTGCTGAATTATTTTTTCCTTCCCGATGGCATCTGTAGTAGGATAAAAATAATATAAACTTGTTCTATACCCCATATTTAATATTGCAACAGCAGGCAATGCAATAAGCGTAAATTGTCTAAAAACTCCGTAGTCGTTAGTTGGAATTAATCGCGTTAGTACAACAGGTGTAAGCAACTGAAATAAGGTCGCCAGTATATTGCCAATAAATATTGCTTTGGCTTGATTTTTTAATGAGGGGTTGTTCTCTTTCATGCTCTTATAATTCCGCCAAAAAAAATGAAATTGTAGTTTTTAATGTGTTTTTATATTAAATTCATGTATTCTTCAATTTGTTCTAAGCACAAATTATATACATTTTGAGAAGTGTAATTTTTATACCATTCAACTGTAAACTCAATGGTCTCATTAAAGTTTAATAGGGGTTTCCAAGAAAGTTTCAATTTTGCCTTATCAATATCTAGTGCTAACAATTTTGCTTCATGAAATGAATTTGGATTCGAGAGATCTTTCCAAGACCCTTTTTTATAAACATCAATAACTTTATTAACTAAAGTACCTACATCTATTAAGTTGTCAGTTTTTGGTCCAAAATTATATGCCTCAGCGTATTTTATTGGATCTTCAATCATTTTCTGCCCTAAAAGTAGGTAACCATACAATGGTTCTAATACATGTTGCCATGGGCGTATTGATTTTGGGTTTCGAACTTCGATAACCTCATCATTTTCAATTGCTCTAATACAATCTGGTATTATTCTATTTTCAGCCCAATCACCACCTCCTATTACATTTCCTGCTCTTACAGATGCTATAGATTTTTGATGTTTGGAGAACTCATTCGGATTAAAAAATGAATTTCTATAGGAAGCTATAACTAGTTCTGAAGCTCCTTTACTAGCACTATACGGATCATATCCACCTAGTGCATCTTCTTCTTTATAAGGTGTCAACTGCTCTTTATTATCATATACTTTATCTGTAGTAATAAAAACTGCGGTGTGTACTGTATTACTTTTTCGAATACATTCTAATACATTTGCTGTACCCATTACATTGGTTTCGAAAGTATAAATCGGATCGTGATACCCATCAATGACTAAAGGTTGTGCGGCTAAGTGAAATACCATCTCAGGTTTTTCTTGATCAAAAATTTTAAATAATTTTTCTTTATCACGTATATCCGCTCGAATATCTTTTATTTTTTTTGAAATACCAGACAGAACAAAGTTGTCTTTTTTATGAATAGGATTAAGAGCGACACCTATTACTTCTGCACCTAATTCATGTAACCAGATACTTAACCAAGACCCTTTGAATCCCGTATGACCCGTTACTAAAACCTTCTTTCCTTTATAAGTACTTTTCAAAGTTACCAAACTTTCCAAGGGGTATTATCATCATTCCAAATTTCTTCTAAATCATTTTTATCCTTTAGCGAATCCATAGCTCGCCAAAATGTATCGTGTTTAAAAGCAAATAATTTTCCATCAGAAGACATTTTTTCTAATGGTTCATGTTCAAAAATACATTCATTATCCTCAGGAATATAATCAAAAACTTCTGGCGAACAAACAAAGAAACCTCCATTCACCCAACCTTGTTCTCCTTTAGGTTTCTCTAAAAAAGAAAGTACTTGATCATCGCTTTGTCCTAATGATAAATTACCATATTTCCCGATTGGTTGGATAGCAGTCATTGAAATAACGCCTTTATGATTTCGATGAAAATTCACTAGATCCTTTATATTAACATCAGAAACTCCATCACCATAAGTAAGCATAAAATCTTCTTTTCCGATAATACTTTGGGCTTGTTTTATTCTTCCACCTGTCATTGTGTTCAAACCAGTATCAAGTAATGTAATTTTCCAATCTTCCGAATCATTTTTTAAAATTTCCATTGAATTTTCTTTCAAATCAATAGTAACACTAGCATTGTGTAAAAAATAATTCGCAAAATACTCTTTAATCATATATCCTTTATAACCTAATAAAATAACAAATTCTTTATAGCCATAATGTGAATATATTTTTAATATATGCCACAAAATAGGTTTCCCGCCAATTTCAACCATCGGCTTAGGTTTTATTCCGGTTTCTTCAGATAATCTTGTTCCAAATCCTCCTGCTAATATGACTACTTTCATCTATTTAAAGTTTTGTGGTTAGTTGAAAACAAAAAAAATCCAAATTGTCAAACAGATCGAATCACTTTTGCATTCAAATTAATTATTTTATGTTAAATATTTTTACTTTTAGATACAGTTTAACAATATTAAATACAGATTTAGATGTTAAAACGGGACTTTTGACTAAGCCCATCAATGTTTTTTTTCTTACATTTTCATTGTAATCTTTATCTGTATGCCCACGTTTTGAAAGGTCTAAATCAATAGAATTATCTTTACAAAAATTTCCTACCCACTTCGCCCATCTACCTTTGTAAACTGCACCGCTACTAGAGCTATGATATAAATTACCATTTTCTTTTATATATTGTTTTGAAATACAATAAAAACCATCATCAAAAATACCTGAACGTATATTTCCCATTTTTTCAGCCATATAAGGCGATTCAAAATCTACAATATATTTTTTTAGAACCTGTTTTTTCCAGATGCCTGGTAAATACAAAAACCGATGTGTTGTTTTTTCTGCAATCTTATCAATAGTATCGTATTCAGTTTTAACAGTTTTAAACTTATTACCATAATCTGCCAATCTAATATGATCAATTTTATCCATATTATTCATCAAATCTAACAATGTTTGAAGTATATCTGCATCTAATTTTGAACGTAAAAAGAAATCTTCAACTATCACCAAAACCAATTCATTTTGCGCTTTGTCAAGGGTATCTTTAAGCCTTTTACTCCACGACACATCACCATGAGTTATGGTTTTTATTTCTAAACCAGGATAATTATACGATTTAGAGTTTGTACTTAAGATCAGTTCGAATTTCTCTATTCCAGAAAAGTACTTTTTTAGTGATAAAAAAAGTGGTTGCCAGCAATCAGAATAACCATCTGAAGATAAAACAACAATAGACATCATACTATTAACTTTTAATTTCTTTTAAAACTTTAGACGCTGCCTTTTCTCCACTTAGAAAAGATTCATCAGTCCATATATACGCCCATTCACCATATCTACCACAATACTGTATTCCAATTTCATCTAAATAATTATGAACAATGGCCAAATTTTTTGCCCTATCATGGTCAAAAATTACATTAGCATAAGGAATAATTTTAGCTTCTTTAAAAAGAATAGTATCTTCTTTTTTAATTAAACCACATTCCTTTAAATCTTTAATAGTATCATCAATAAACTCATCAGGGTTTTTCTTTAGTGGCTTGTACTTATTCGAAAAATAAATTTCAGCCTGAATACTGCCACAACCATCTGGGGCATTACTTTTTGCCTGCATATGAGGAAAGCTTAAACGAGTAAAAATAATCTCATCATCATAAAAGTACGACCAATGTGCTTCAGAAATATCGGCTCTATCTATTCCTAAATTCACAATAACACAGGTTGAACATGCTAATTTTGACACCGCTGTAAGCACTTTCTTAGGAGTGTTTTTAATCATCGGTATTAACTCAGGTAAAGGTAAAGACGATATCAAGTTGTCATATTCTAATGTAGTAGTATTAGAAAATGTCAATTGTTTCATATTATTATCAATTTCAATAACTTCATGCTTATAAGTGATATCTGAATCTTCTTTGAAATTCTTTAAAAATGACATATAACCACCTTTTGTAGGATATCTAAAATGAGTGATATAATGTACATCTTTCGTTGTTGGGCTTAAGGCACCTTTTAAAACCTCTTTAATATCAGGTTGATATACTCTAGGTCCTACCCAGTCTATCGACATATTATCAGCAGTTGTAGTATGAAATTTATGTCCATACTTCATAGGAAAGTTCTCAGCAAATGTCTCTCCAAACCCAGCATACAACCAATCTTTAAAGCTTTTTATCTTTTGCTTTTTATTGGTCTTTGTGGCAATAAATTCTTCAATAATACTAACGACTAAATCTTCTGGCAGTCCGTACAAGTTTGTTTGAGCTGGGTGTTTTATCCAGTGTTTTTTCCAAAGATTATTTACTGAAACATCAAAAGTTTCATATTTATTATTAACAGCTACTGCCCATAATTCCTGGATAACTTCATTTTTTGTAAAAGAAATATGCGGACCAACATCAAAAGTAAAACCCTCATTTTTAAACGATGCTGCATTACCACCATGATAACTATTTCTCTCATAAATTTTCGCTTCGACTCCATTCTCTCTTAAATGATAAGCGGCACCTAAGCCAGCCATACCAGATCCTAAAATAATAATTTTATTCATAAAATATTTAACTTAAACTTTCTATTGTTCTATGTACTCCTTCTCTTATTCCTATTTCAGGTGTGAATTTTAATTCTTGTGTTAATCGTGTATTATCACCTAAAAGAAATGAATCACTAAAATTTAATTTATTATTGCTTTTAAATTTAACTAGATTTTTCTTATTAAAATAATCAGCAATTATCTTTACGATTTCTTTAACTTTAGTAGGTAATCCTGAAGATATATTAACAGCTCCTTGAATTTCACTATCAACTAAATTAACAAACGCATTCGCTATATCTTCAACAAAAATATAATCTCTAATCTGTTCACCTCCTGTTATTTCAACCTCTTTACCTTCTGTCAAATTTTTTGTAACATATGGAATTAAACTAGTTGTATTTCCTCCTGGGCCATAGGCAAAAAATATTCTACCCCAAGCATAGCTTATGTTATTAGATCTACAATATTTATGAAGAATTGTATTTAAAGTATACTTAGCAAATCCGTAATTAAATTTTGAATTTGAAGGCTGTTGCGTTTCGTGACAAATTCCGGCACTCCAATCATATTCAAAGCAGGTTCCAGCTCCCACGAACCTTTTACCTCCATGCTTATGAAAAACTTTTAACATGTTCACCCCAACATTGATCCAGTCAAAATGGAAGTTATCATTGTAGTTCTTATCTATTTTCCATGCTAGGTGAAGTAAATATTCAGGTTTTATTTTTTCAAAAATATCATTTACTTCTTCTTCATTCAATAAATTAACGGTGTGCCAAAAAATCGATTCTGCGTTTTCTTTCTCGTTACTACTCAATGCGTGTATTTCAAAATCTCTTTTCTTTAACACATCAATGCAATGCCTTCCTATAAATCCGTTAGCTCCTGTAATAATTATCTTTTTCAACTCATTTAATTTTTATTAAATACCCTTAAAAGAACTGTCGATAAACTTAGTTTTTTTGTCCTTTTCAGAAATAGATATAATGTCTATTGGAAGTTGTATATCCAATAGAGGATCCTTAATATTTAATGATTGTTCGAGATCTGGATTGTAATTAGCAGTAACATAGTATACTAAATGCGCATTATCTGTTAATGTAATAAATCCATGGGCAAATCCTTCTGGAATATAAAATAATTTTTTATTTTCTTCCGATAATTCAACTATAAAGTGTTGTAAAAATGTTTTAGAATTTTTTCTTACATCAACAACTACATCTAACAATTTTCCAGAAATACATCTAACTAATTTTACTTCGCTTGACGGTTGCAACTGATAATGAAAACCTCTAAAAGTACCCTTAAATTTATTCATTGACTGATTGATTTGAACAAATTCTTTGGTATGCCCAATTTCTTCAAAACTATTTTTACAAAAGACCCTAAAGAATTGACCCCGATCATCTTTAAATGGATCTG
>Ga0209633_10000987_pt1 | contig 30960 bp, 25 predicted proteins | sample Cruoilmetagenom1_FD_187290 | JGI IMG/M metagenome (GOLD analysis project Ga0209633, IMG submission 187290) | Oil polluted marine microbial communities from Coal Oil Point, Santa Barbara, California, USA - Sample 1 (SPAdes) (version 2) | ecosystem: Environmental > Aquatic > Marine > Oil seeps ... | reverse complement strand
ATGAAAGTGCCGGGAATCATTGTCGCCAGAACGGACGCAGAGGCTGCAACACTGCTGGACGGCAGGGGAGACGAAAGGGACCATCCGTTCATACTAGGCGCAACTAATATTGACGTGCCCGGATACAAGAACTGTTATCTGGCAATTCTAAAGAGATTCTTCGATAAGGGCATTACAGACGTAAACGGTTTTATGCTCTACGATATATCTGAAGAAGAGTACGAAGACGCTTATGCCTGGTTTGATAAAGTAGGTCTGACCCCGATAATAGACGAAAGCATTAAGGCTCTAGTAGACGGTAAGGAGAGGAGTATCACCAAGCCGCTCGATAACGCAGCCACCAAGTTTGTCGAGATCTGGGAAGGTGAATCGGGGCTTATGACCTTTGCGCAGGCAGTTGCCGATGAAATGGAATTTAAAATTGAAGAGGGTCGTTCACTCGATATGACAATAGATGAGTGGTTTGAGTTCGCAAAGCATTCATCCTTCCACCATGCAAGGGAGCAAGCGCGCTCAATGGGCATAGAGGCTTCCTGGGACTGTGAGCTTTCAAGGACCCCGGAGGGCTACTATCAGGTGAAAGGCGGCATCGAATATGCGATTGCCAAGTCACTTGCGGTATCTCCTTATGCCGATCTGATATGGATGGAAACAAAAACAGCAAACTTAGAAGAGGCAAGGGAGTTCGCAGAGGCGATACACGCTCAGTACCCGGACCAGATGCTTGCATATAATCTCTCCCCCTCATTTAACTGGGACACAACCGGCATGACGGAAGAAGAGATGATGGTATTTCCAAAGGAGATCGGGAAGCTCGGGTACGTGTTCGACTTTATCACTTACGGCGGACACCAGATAGACGGGCTTGCGTCAGAGGAATTTGCAACCGCCCTTCAGCAGGACGGGATGCTGGCGCTTGCGAGACTTCAGCGTAAGTTCAGACTCCTAGACTCACCGTACAGAACACCGCAGTCACTCGTTGGAGGACCTAGACTGGACGGCGCGCTGTCGGCATCTTCCGGTCGTACTGCCACCACGAAGGCTATGGGTAAAGGCTCTACTCAGGTACAGCACATGGTTGAGACGGAAGTCCCGCCGAAATTACTCGAGCAGTGGCTTGAGCTCTGGACACAGCACTACGGGATTGCAGGACCTCTACATGTAAAGCTTAGACCCAGCAGAGCGGGCTCGGAACTCCTTGAGCTTTCGGTTCAAGATGTGGATGGAAACAAAGTGGCGGACGTTATATTCTCTACACTCCGTGACCGTATGGGCAAGACTATGCTCAGCGTTAGGGACCAGAACACATATGATACGAATTACCGTCAGAAGAGACTTATGGCGCTAATTCACGTATTCCTGATCCACCGCTATAAAGGGGTTTCGGTGCACTATGTTAGCCCAACGGAAGACAACCAGATGCAGACCAAGGGAATGCAGGCGCTCGGTATATATGATGAGGTGAATACCGAGGTGGGTGACATTATTGTTGCGAAAGTAGATATGAAGCGTTTAGAGGGGCTCCTTAACCCTAACCACAAGGAGCTAAAGGATCTTATTGCAAAGAAGCCTCTGTCTAAGCCTAAAGCCAGCGCTAAAAAGACAACAAAAAGTAAAAAATAGTATCTTGTAGCAAATTAAGCCCGAGACCTTTATACTTAAGGTCTCGGGTGCATTAATAACATCGCAGGGGGGTTTAACTATGATACAAGTTTTGCCGCCGGTAATTTTTGCTCTAGGTATAATTGGATTTGTAGTCCTTATAATAATGCGTGCCAGAAAAGAGCAGGACTAGAGTTTGTTTACAAAGGTAGAAGCGGGCGAATGTATAATCGCTTATTGATTGATACCTTCTTTTCGTAATTCCTAGGAACTCTCTTTAATACCTAAAGATTTAACTTAGCTATGATTTCTGATCTTTACGTTAGTGTGTTAATCTCCATCCGGGGATGTTGCGGCATCTTCTGCTGCTGAAGATGCGGATGTAGCTGGTTCTACTGTCTTTTCTTCGGCTTTAGTGTCTTTAGTCTCCTCGTTTTGTACACCAAACGCCTTTTCAAACCCGTAGTCTTCTATAATCGAGTCGTATATTTCACAGGCCTTTGCGTAATCGCCGCTGTCGGATGCCTCTTGCCCTTTTTTCATGCGTTCTCCAATTGCCTTTGAATTCTCGGAATTGAGCTTGCCTTGAAAATTCATATCCATCATCCCTTTAATTACATTCTGGTGATTGTTGAATGTCTCCATCTCGTTTGTGCACTCGCCGTATGCAATCGTTGAAGATATTAAAAGCAGTGATGTAATTATAAGTGTTCTCATCCTAGTCCTCCTTTCTTATAGTCTGTTTAAATTTATATCCTTGACGTTCCCTGGCCTTAACTCTAATGGCGTGCTCGTAGCTATCTACGCATTCCTCCTTGCAGCAGCCGTTCTTTTCAGACCCGCAGTTCTCGCACATTACTACGAGGTCGTCGCAGACAGGGTTTCTGCAATTGGTATAGCGGTCTGTGGGCCCTCCGCACCAGATACACTCTGAAATGGTGCCGCCCTCGGGGTCTACATCCGAGACAAGTCTCTGGTCAAATACGAAGCACTTTCCTTCCCATATAGTATCGGGGTATTTCTGGCAGAAATTTATTATCCCGTCCTTAAGCTGATACACATTGCTAAAACCTTGCTCAACCATATAAGAAGTAGCTTTCTCGCACCTGATGCCGCCTGTGCAGTAGGTGATGATTTTTCTGTCTTTTTTATCCTCTAATGACTTGAGCGCATCTGGAAAATCCCTGAAGTTTTCGATGTCGGGTGTGAGTGCATCTTTGAATTTGCCAACTTTGGATTCATAGTTGTTTCTCGTGTCGAGAATTATAAAGTCCTCACCGCTCTCATATAGCTCTAATAGCTCTTCAGGAGAAATGTAGTGCCCTGTCTTTTTGAGATCGAGCTCTTTGTCCATTCGAATTATCTCTTTTTTTACCCGCACTATCATTTTCTTAAACGGGTTGAAGGTGCTTGTTTCTACTTTAAATACAATATCGGAGAACTGCTCCTGAGCACTAAGATAGGACTGATATCTTTCCATCTGCTCTTTTGAGCCCGAGAGCGAGCCGTTAATCCCTTCTTTGGCAACGAGTACTTTGCCTAGCAGACCTTCTGACTTGCAATAATCCATATGTGATTCGACAAAAGATTCAGGATTGTCGATTTCTGTGAATTTATAAAACAAAATTATATATATCTTCGGTTCTGTATTCATGATCCGGTAATTATAACTGATTGTTCTATTTAACTTAATATACACTCCTTAAGTCGTATGAGCCTCGTATATACGATATCTATAAGGGAGTTATCAGAGTTTTTGTGAATAAAAAGCTTCTTATACGAAAAGAGGGAGCGGGTTTTAAAGCCGCTCCCTCTTTCTTAAAGGAGGATGGAGGATGATTTAAGTGCGTTACTTAAGTTTCAATAATAATATAAAGCACGGGACTTAAATTGTCAAGTACTTTTTTTGTCGTTTTCGCTGAATTCATAATTTTATTATTCCTATGTCATAAGGACTTCATATCTATAAACCGGGTTCTGGTGATTTTGTTTCAAAACTTTATATTCACCTATAAAATCTTCTTATTGAGTTAGAAGATAACTTTGTTAAAACGAAAAGAGGGAGCGGGTTTTAAAGCCGCTCCCTCTTTCTTAAAGGAGGATGGAGGATGATTTAAGTGCGTTACTTAAGTTTCAATAATAATATAAAGGATAGCGCTTAAAATGTCAACAGGAATTTCTACGATGTTAGAATGTTCCGTTTTAACGTGGTTACTGGATTAATCACAGTGGGAGTTGATAGCGGCAGCTGTGGTTCTCGGAATCGTTGGTATTGTTTTCTACAGCGGAAGAAGGGTTAGCGCTTAAATCTATATCCGAACTTATTAATAACCCCGAGGGTCGAGGCTTCGGCCTCCGGGGTTTTATATACTATCTTAGTTCTTAGACTAATAGTTTTTCTCAAATCCAAGTTTTTCCCCTTTATGAATTGCCATACCTATTTGTTCAACAGAGTTGTGCCGGCCATTATACCAAAGTTTCCAAAGCTTGCCGCTTTTAACAGCATATGGTTTGTAGACGGCAGAACTATCCCAGTTTCTATATTTACCCGGTTTGATAATTGGGTTTGCAGGGTGTCTTTCCCAATTATCTACTCCGTCAGGTGAACGTGCGAGACCAATCATCGCACGGTCAATATTTTCAAACCCGATGTAAAACATTACATACCATCCATCGAGTTGAATTACCTGTCCTCCGGTAACTTTATATCCATCCCATCCTTTGTCGTTGGAAGGAAGAAAAACAGGATCTTGGTGTTTCTTCCATTTATATCCGTCCACGCTTGTAGCGTACCCTATCGCGTCCGGTTCATATTGCTCTCCGCCTGAATACCACATTTTATAAATCTTCTCATTTTCATCCCAGATGACATGAGGGACCATGACAGCAACCTTTTCCCATGGCTGGTCTGGATAGAGTACAGGTTTGTCACCGGTCCTTGTCCATGTAATACCGTCGGGACTAGTTGCATAGCCGATATACGAGTTATCATCTGTTTGTCCCGTATACCACATATGGTACAAATCAGAGTGCTTTAAAACTACCGGTCGATTTACACGGGATTCCCATCCTGAAGACAGATTGGGTTTGAGTACAATGATCGGATTACTCCAATTTATTCCATCACTACTTTCGGTTAACGCTATACTCTTCTTTGGGCGCCAGGAGAACCACATGCGGTATAAATCATCTTCCCTCAATACGGAAACATCAAAGGCCGTACCCAAATTGCCTCCAAGTACCGGGTTTCCGTCAAACTTTTTCCAACCCCCGTTGGTATCCGGCAAATTATACCAGAGGATAAAGGATGTAAGTGCAATGATTATTAATAAGATAAAAGCTACTATGTATTTTGTTAATTTCTCCATTTGTATCTACCTATATTGTATCAGACATTCATATAATTGATCGATGAGTATCTGTTCAATGTTTATTAGAAAATTATACGGCATGAAATATTAGCTGTATAATACTGAAATTCAAGATTGAATAATATGTTAGAATAACTTCTGATACTTAGTCATACAATCTTTAGAATGTTAATGCGTAAATGTTTAATATTACAAAAGATAGATCAATATATGTTTTCATCCTTCTGATTATTTTAGTGATAATAGTCGGAACTTCTTTCATTCCACTTAGTAATCAACTCCCCAATCGTGACTCAGGTGTATTTCTTTATATGGGCCAACAAATTCTTGACGGCAGCATCCCTTATCGTGATATATGGGATCACAAAGGTCCAACAATTTATTATGTTAACGCATTTGGACTCCTCATAGCTCAAGGCTCACAGTGGGGAGTATTTTTCTTAGAGCTGCTTTCGCTTTTTATCGCCGCCTCGTTCGGATACATAGTGATGAGTAGATCATTTGGGAGGGCACCCGCAGTTTGCGCTTCTATTTTGTGGATTTTTGGTATTTTTTACTTATTTTTGGATGAATACGAAGGAAACTTTACGGAAGAATACAGCCTTCCTTTAAGCTTTGCTACTATATATTTATTTTTGCAATCGAGGAATTCGAACTCAAAACTTATTTATTTTTTCTTTATTGGGTTCATATTTTCGATTTCCTTTTTGTTTAAACCCAATAGTACCGGTATACAGTTTTCCGTTTTATTATTTATTTTTATTGAGGGAATTTTACAAAATCGGATATATGATCTGATTAAGCGAGTTCTTTCGTTTATTCTAGGCTCATTACTTATTTTGGTTCCTGTTTTATTCTATTTTAAGTGGAACGATGCTCTCAATGATTTATTTGATATTTTTCTGCAATATAACATTTTGTATTCTCAGTCCGGTCTAAAGGATAAAATGGTTTCAATACTTCAAGGACTGTTTTTTCTTGCTCCCTCGGGTCTTTTGTTTACAGCATTTGGTGCCTGGATATTTGGTATATTAGCCATAAGAGGTGGGTCAAAGCTACAAGAGAGCCAAAAAGACTTAATTTATCTAAGTCTTCTGGCAATGCCTATTGAATTTATTTTCTCAGCAATTTCCGGCAGAATATATTACCATTATTACATTTGCTGGCTTCCGGTATTCGCAGTCTTGACCAGTTACTTTTTTTCCATCATTCTCACGCAAGTCTCTAGTACGGATATTAATGTATTTAAATATAAAGTCGGCGCGAATTACGTATTTATAACTGCACTTCTTATAGCTATGTGCAGCTTAACAAGTTTCATGATTTATCATAATATGAAGGAGATCATATTGTCATATGGGAAGCGGATTTCAGTTATCGATAAAGTTGAAGAACATAGAGACGACGCAGAGTATCTATTGATGTGGGGGGCTGAGGCCTCCGTAAATTATGCTACTAAAATTAAATCTCCTACCCGCTATGTTTATCAGTATCCCTTATATACATGTGGTTATTACACAAAAGAAATGATTAACGAATTCCTTGATGATATTAGGGATAAAAAACCTATGATTGTTGACACATCTTCAACCAACGAATTCATCCCCCCGATCGATGATATTAAGAGAGAACAATGGGCAAACTTTGTATTTGCAGGTAATAGTGGTGTTGATTGTCAGATACAACAGGATATGGGAGAGGTGTTTAACTTTATAAACTCACAATACGAACCGGTAGATACGATTGAAGAGAATGGATGGGTAATATATATTCCAAGACAATAAAAAATGTGAAAATTCAATTTTCCTGGGGAAATGTTGAACTCTAAAGTCAACGCAATGACACTACATTAAAGCTTTTTCATGAGAATTAGAGAATGCTCTGTCTCTTAATTCTTATGAAATAATAGTAATGCATAAAACTAGTACAGAAGACTACTCGGCTTTCATATTCTTTGTTGGTTTTATGTAGTAATCATATGATTCTAATTATGATATAAAGCTGTCTGTCTGATTGAGTGCTATAATGTTGTCAAAAACGGGGGTAGATAATATGAGCATAAATAAGAATTTCACGTCATGGAAGAAGCAGATACTCTATTTCTTAATAATATCGGTTTTCGGCTCCGTTGCGGGTATTGCGCACGGCGTGTTCTTTGACCTCGAATGGTCACAGATACAGAGACTCTCGCTATACGGCATAATCTTTACGACGGTGATCATCTTTCCTGCGCTACTTCTCTTTGAATACGTTTTTGATATAGACAACCAGGCAGAGATCAGGGAGTTAAAAAACAGACTGGAAAAGCTCGAGAGCATCGTACTGGCTCAAGATAAATAATTCATATCCTAGAGTGCGCTTTAGTCCGAATAGTACCTGTTATAGTCACAATAGCACTAATTTATACCACTCCTTTCAGATAATAGGAAAATATAGTAGCATTGATAAGCATTGATAATTACGGATAAGAATGTAATAATCTAGAGTACTATTCTTGAATTATCAAATACATGTGATTACTGTGGGTAAAATTTAATTGTGAGGGAAAAATATGAACTTAAGATTTTTAACTATGTTGGTTTTTATTGGCTTACTTTACGGCTGCAATTTACAGGCGGAAGAGAAACAAACCGTTTCAGCTTCAAATTACGAGATGGATCGTTCGATCCTGCCAATACAACCCCCCAAGCGTGATCCCATAACAGAGTTAGATGCGCGCAATGTAAAAACACCCGAGCGCTTTGATGTAAAAGCCCCTGAGGGCGCGCCCAATATAGTAATAGTGTTAATAGATGATATAGGATTTAGTGCATCAAGTACTTTTGGCGGACCAATTTCAACCCCTACGTTCGACAGGTTAGCTGAAAACGGTCTGCGGTTTAACCGGTTTCATACTACTGCTTTATGCTCACCAACAAGGGCGTCGTTACTTTCAGGAAGGAATCACCATGCAGTTAATGTAGGGTCTGTTATGGAAGTAGCTACCGGCTTTCCCGGCAACCTCGGCCAAAGACCTGATAACGCTAAGTACGTGGCCGAAACACTGCGTCAGAATGGTTACAACACAGCCGCTTTTGGTAAATGGCACGAAACAGCAGCCTGGGAGGTTTCGGTTTCAGGTCCGTTTTTTCGTTGGCCCACAAATTCAGGGTTTGATAAATTCTATGGCTTCATTGGTGGTGAGACCAATCAATGGGACCCTGTTATATATGACGGAGTATCCAAAGTAGAGAAGAAGGACAACGCGGACTATCATTTTACTACCGACATGACTGATGAGGCCATTGAGTGGATGAAATTTCAACATGCAATGACACCGGATAGGCCATTCATGGTTTATTTCGCAACCGGGGCCGTACACGCACCCCATCACGCACCGAAAGAATGGATTGAGAAATACAACGGGCAATTTGACGGCGGCTGGGATAAACTGCGCGAGGAAACCTTTGCGCGTCAAAAGGAGCTTGGCTTAATTCCTGAGAATACCAAATTGGCCCCAAAACCCGAATCGTTGAAAGATTGGGACGAACTTACAGAAGATGAAAAAAAGCTGTTCGCTATACAGATGGAAACATTTGCGGGGTTTACAGAACACACGGATAACGAAGTAGGGCGCCTCGTGGATGCCATAGATGAAATGGGAGTTTTAGATAACACGCTCTTTATATACATTATGGGAGATAATGGATCTAGCGCCGAAGGTGGCTTAAACGGTACGTATAATGAGCTCATAAATCTAAACGGGTTATTTGGCGTAGAGACTATCGAAAGTATGTCAGAAAAAGCTGATGAATGGGGTGGTCCAGAATCTTACCCCCACATGTCCGCCGCCTGGGCTGTTGCTACGGACGTGCCTTTCACCTGGACCAAGCAAATGGCTGCCGATTACGGAGGTACACGAAACGGAATGGTGATGCATTGGCCTAGCGGGTTTTCTTCTAAAGGGGAAATTCGCTCACAATGGCACCATGTAAACGATATTAGCCCGACCATTCTCGAGGCAACGAAATTACCTGAGCCAAAGATGATCAACGGAGTTGAGCAGCGTTCGATGGACGGGGTCAGTATGCTCTATGCTGTCGACGATGAAGATGCCGAGGGCCGTCATACAACGCAATATTTTGAGATGTTTGGCAACAGAGCCATTTATCACGACGGCTGGCTGGCCCGGGTAGTACATCGTGTGCCGTGGGAAGACAAACCCATAAATACGCTCCAGGAAGATAAATGGGAGCTCTATAATACTGAAGAGGACTTTAGTCTCAGTAATGATCTGGCAGAGACAAATCCGGAAAAGTTAGAAGAAATGAAAGCTTTATTTGATAAAGAGGCTGTTAAAAATAATGTTTACCCATTGGATGACCGGGTATATGAGCGATTCAATCCAAAATTAGCGGGCCGCCCTGATTTAATGGGAGATAGAACCAGCTTAACTCTTGCGCAGGGAATGGACGGAATAATGGAAAATGCCTTTATCAATATAAAGAATAACTCTAAAACGATTACGGCGGACCTGGAGCTTAAAGGCAATGACCGGGGAATAATTTTGTCTCAGGGGGGCAAGTTTGGCGGCTGGGCTTTATACATGAATGAGGGTAAGCCCGCTTATACCTATAATTGGTTTGGATTGGAGAGTTATACTGTCACATCACCAAAGGCCATCCCGAAAGGAAATGCGGAGGTGAAGCTGGAATTTGCCTATGAAGGTGGAGAAGAGCTTGGTAAAGGCGGTACCGCTACCCTTTATGTGAACGGAGAAAAGGTCGCTGAAGGTCAAATCGAAAAAACTATACCAGCTGTTTTCTCTGCTGATGAAACTGCGGATGTCGCAAAAGACGATGCTACACAAGTTGCAAACTCTGTGTTTAATGACCTGAAAGATTCTGAATTTACTGGTTATGTTAATAAGGTGGAAATAAGTATTCCCGAAGGACAATAATCTGCAGGAATTTAAACGAGTTTCCATTTAGCAGCGTTTGAGCTTGGGATTATGTAAATGCCATCTGGTTAATTTTCTTCGTGCTTTGCTTAACATGCTTATAAGAGAGGTACTTTCGTTTTTTTAACTCTTTTTCTATGAGGACGGCTATACCTTTGTTCTCACCCGGGACGTTTGACGCTATCCGTGTTGTAGTCATAATATATAAGTAACAAAAGCAGCGGAAGGGAGAACTGAGATATGAAAAGCAGGCTAAGCTTATCTGTAACTCTGTTACTTTTTGTATTGCCGATGATAGGATGCATGCAAACAAAACAAAAAGATGCTGAAGAATCATACTCGGTTTCTCAGATTCAGCGCGGCCGACAGCTTGTTGCCGCGTCCAATTGCAGTGATTGCCACTCACCAAAGATTGAGACCCCGGAAGACGACCTGACCCCCGATCCACAAAGACTCATGTCGGGACATCCTGAAGGCACGCCGCTCCCTGATTTGCCTTATGAGAATATTGGCGCCGAAGGCTGGGAAAGGGTCGTTTATACGACGGATATGACGGTATGGGTTGGCCCCTGGGGCGTAAGCTTCTCAGCTAACCTGACCCCTGATCCCGATACCGGAATCGGCAACTGGACAGCAGATGATTTTATAAATACCATGCGCACAGGTACGCACATGGGAATGGGAAGAGAGCTAATAGCCCCGATGCCCTGGGAGGACTACGCGAATTATAGCGATGATGACCTTATGGCAATCTATGCATATATGAGAACTCTAACCCCTATCCGGAACAAAGTACCTGCTCCTATCCCTCCAGACGACCCGTTATTTCAATGACGGCAGTGCATATATAGCGGCGCCTTAACATACCCCACCGGAAAAACTCGGGTGGGGCAATTCCAACTTTACTAAATATGATTTACGGATTACTTAGTGTTCTGTGGTTTTCTCTTTTAGAATCTCAAGTATCGGTTTTGGCGTGCCGTCCGTGTTAGGCGGTAATATCGGGTATTCAACTTTTGGCTGATCACCGGTCAGTGTTAATAAGAAAGCAGTGATCTTATCAACATCCTCGTCCGTAATCTCGATTCCCAACTGTGCCGAGCCCATAACACCAACAGCTTGCTTAAGGCTCCAAACTTTACCGGAATGGAAGTAGGGTGGAGTTAGCTGAATGTCGCGGAGCGTGGGTACTTTAAAAACAAACTTATCGCTTTCTGTATTGGTAACCGCAAAACGTCCTTTATCATCAGGCGGGAGTATATCAGCACCTGGTTTCTGAACTAATCCAAATGGGAAATAGCCGCTACCGCCCATATTAATCCCATTGTGGCAACTGGCACATCCCTTATCGACAAAAAGGCCGAGGCCTTCTTTCTCCTGAGCGTTAAGTGCCTCTTGATTACCAGAAAGGTATTGGTCAAAGCGTGAGTTAGGTGTGAGCAAGGTTGCTTCAAATGCTTCAATTGCCTTAACCGTGTTATCGAAAGAAACGGGGTTCTTATCCTCAGGGAAAGATTTAGTAAATAGCGCAACGTACTCAGGCATGCTGCTTAAAGTTTCTACGACCCGTTCCGGGGAGTTATTCATCTCAACCGATGCCTGCACCGGACCCTTGGCTTGCTCGGCGAGGTCCTTGGCCCTACCGTCCCAGAACTGAGCGATGTTAAATACGGAGTTAAGCACTGTCGGGGCGTTCCTTGGGCCCCTTTGCCATGCATGGCCGACTGAGGTCTCCTGAAGGTCAACGCCGCCGGTTCCAAGATTATGACAAGTATTGCAGCTAATGAGATTGGATGCAGATAGCCTGGGCTCAAAAAAAAGCATCTTCCCAAGCTCTACTTTCTCAGGGGTTATGGGGTTGTTATCAAGCTCGGGCGGACTGTCGGGCACAGGTTTAAACAGAGCCTGGGACTTTTGAAGCAGATCGTCCTCTGCCCGCATAGGTAGTGTTAGAATCAATGGTAATACTATAAGGCAAGCCGCCACAATTAACTTTCTCATCTTTTAATCTCCTATATGAGTACCTTAATCGCACTCTTGTTTCTGGGCGGATTATATTACTTTATTTTTTTAAGAATAACAATCAAAGTTCAATTGCGACGTTATGATTTTTAGCCGCGCTGCCCTCTACCTTTATAATACTCTCAAGCTCGCTGCAGCTTAGGTGCTTGGTGTTTTTAATCACCAGTTTTGAATCGGACAGACTGCCGACCGAAGCGAAGCTCTGCATATCCTCTACGGACCAGTCAGATGCATCGATTATTACCTCCGGAACGTAAGATAATATCTCTAAAACTTCATACTTTTGTCTGGACATTTAAGCCTCCTTGTAGTTAATACGAGAAACTCTTCGTATGTTTTTTTCATTCGATACATAAGACTATAGCTAAATCTTATTAATCATGATCTTCCGCTTCTCCGGATTTATATGTAGGGATAGCCAGTCCATTCGTATCTCCTCGCAACTCAGGATGACTGATCTTTCCCCCTTGATATGCCGTCCGCACAAGCAGTCCCCCGCCAATGATTAGACCAAGTAAAGTTAGGACAGTCAGAGCGTTCCCGAGCTTGGCATAATACCTTCGAGAAACAAGGGTTATCAGTGCTAGAGCACCGACTGCCTCAATAAATATGAAAGCAATATCAGCCGATATGTCATGAGCTTCAACCAACTGCTCCGATATGCCGGGCAACCCTTCAACGTACTCTTCCGCAGATTCTCCTGTTTGATGTGCCGGGATAGCCCATAGCGCTACGAGAATTACAAAGATCAGTGACACATTTATGAGCTCGTTACTTCTTCTTAATAACGCTATAAGAAAAAGGAGTATAACGAAACCGACCCCAACTAGCGGTATGTGATTTAACATCAAATGTAAATGTACAGGATTCATAACGTCTCTATAATCTCTTTAAGTGTATTCGTCCTGGTCGATCGATTTATTTCGCCTAAGGCAGTATCGCGACTTTTATGACCCCGTCTTCCTGGGCCGCGAACAATTTATAGGCTTCCTCAATGTCATCTAGCGAAAAGCGGTGCGTTATGAGCTGTCTCAGGTTTACCCTTTCGTTCTTTACCAGGCTCATCAATCTCCGCATCCTTTCTTTTCCGCCGGGGCAGAGGGTTGATACTATTTTTTTATCCGCCAAGCCAAAGCCGAAGTCCTGGTTGGGGACGCCTATGTCATGGAGCTCGGTAGGGTACACTCCCAGGCTTGAGATTGTACCGCCCACACAGGTGGATTTTACACAGTTCTCAAAGCTCTCCTGAAGCCCTATGGCTTCGATTGCCACATCGGCCCCTCTTCCTCCGGTTATATCCATAACGGTTTTAAGTGGGTCCTCGGATTTGTAATCTATGACAATGTCGGCCCCCATTTTCTTTGACATTTCCATTCTTTGGGGCACGGTGTCCACTCCAATAATGAGTGATGCTCCCTTTAGCTTCGCACCCGCTACTGCGCTAAGCCCGATCGGCCCCTGCCCGTATACGACTACTATGTCTCCCACCTTAATTTCCGCGCTCTCCGCGCCTGAGAGTCCCGTGGAGAAAATATCGGTGGTGAATAAAACGTCCTCATCCGATAGCTCATCGGGTATCCTGGCAAGATTGGCCATGGCGTTTGGGATCTTCACGTAATCCGCTTGCGCCCCGTCAATAGTGTTACCCATCTTCCATCCGCCCAGAAAGCCCCCGCACTGCGCCCAATGCGCCGAAAGACAGTACTCACACATGCCGCAAGGAGTAATGGCGTTTACAGCAACACGCTCTCCAAGCTCATAGCCCGAAACCCCCTCGCCGATGTCATGTATTACACCTACAGGCTCATGCCCTATAATCTGACCGTGCTCCACAGGGAACTCACCCCTCATTATATGGACATCTGTTCCGCATATGGTTGTAAGCGTTACCCTGATAACAGCCTCCCCCGGTCCCGCTACAGGGATAGGACGGTCCTCTAGGCCGATCTTATTCACATCTTTTAATATATTTGCTCTCATCATGCTAAATTACCTCCCCAGTGATTTTTTGTTCTAATGACCAATTACTTTTAATAAATGGCAATTCTTATGCCATGTGAAGGGCATGCGTATGTAAATAGGAATTATTACAGAATATCTACAGCGGGTAATTAAATTGGCGGGTTGCTGTAAGATTTTAAGACGCTCAACCCAAAATGTTTAATTGCCTATAGGTCAAATTGTGAGACAATGTTTAACTCAATCAACCGATTATACGATCGGCAGTAATTTGGTTTACACACTCACGGCCTTCTTCAAAATCTTTAATGTTAGATAGCGTAGTATCTGCAATTGCCTCGAGCGCCTCATGAGTGAAGAATGCCTGATGCCCCGTAATCAGCACGTTAGGGAATGTAAGGAGGCGCGCGAACATGTCGTCCTGGATGACCTCGTTTGATAAATCTTCAAAGAACAGGTCTTCCTCTTCCTCGTATACATCCAGTCCTAAGTAGCCAATTTTACCTGACTTTAAAGCCTGAATTACGGCCTTAGTATCTATAACGGCTCCCCTGCTTGTATTTATGAGTACAACGCCCGGTTTCATCTTCTTAATGGCATTTGTATCGATTAGGTGGCGCGTGTCGGGCGTAAGCGGGCAGTGGAGGCTTATAATATCGGATTCACCGAAGAGGTTGTCAAGAGAAGTATAGTTTACTCCGAGGGCTTCGCACTCTTTTGCGGGATAAGGATCATATGCGAGTATCTTGCAGCCCAATCCCTGTACAATTCTCGCGAAAGCGGTTCCTATTTTCCCCGTGCCTATAATACCTGCTGTTTTACCGTTCATGTTATACCCCAGGAGCCCTTCAAGTGAAAAATTGCCGTCTCTGACTCTAGAGTAAGCGCGGTGGGTTTTTCTGATAAGAGAAAGAATGAGCGCGAGTGTATGCTCGGCTACAGCCTGAGGGGAATAAGAAGGTACTCTTACAACAGTAATGCCGAGTTTTGCCGCCGAAACCAGATCTATGTTATTAAACCCGGCACAGCGAAGAGCTACGAGCTTTGTCCCTCCTTCCTTAATTGCTTTAGGGACTTCGCTGTCCAGTATGTCGTTGACAAATACGCAGACTCCTTCGAATCCCAAAGCTAGTAAGCAGGTTTCTCTATTAAGAGGCGGTTCAAAAAAAACGAGCTCGTGATTATATAATCTATTCCCAGCCTCTAGGAATTCCCTGTCATATGATTTGGTGCTAAATACGGCAACTTTCATGTGAATCACCCCGTTATTATAGAGAGTAATTCCCACGGTGCTCATAATCAAGGCACTTTCAGAAGCAGGCTTGGCATGTTAACGTCAGAAGTCTGATTAAACATGTATGATAATCGTACAACTTACAGCTTTGTAAGCTGTTTTCTAGCTTCTTAACTTACATTATTGCCGACTTAAGTATGGTACAAATCTTGCTCTCAATAGATATAAGAGACACCAAAAGGCTTGGTCAAATATATTGATTAGATTCATTAAAATTTGCAGTAAGGAGGGATGAAAAAATGAGAAATATTGTGATAACGGCATTACTCGCTTTTGCTTTATTCTCTATGCTAGGAGCGGTACGTTCCTATGCAGAGAAGGTTCATGTTGTTAGGCTTAACAAATCGCATGGGATAGTTGATAAAGAAAGGCCCAATGAGTTCACAGCGTATTTGGTTTCGGAAAATGGGAGCGGGGGTGTTATAGTGACTCCTGTGGAGAGCCCAAAATTCGGGATTATCAAATCTATTTACGCGAAAGAGAGAAAAGAGCTTCCGGACATTGGACACCCGGGTGGTAAAAAATCGGGTATTGAGCTCCGTGTAATTTTTGAAGATGACATAGTCGATCTTCCTCCCGAAACCTGGATCACGCTTAATATATACCAATCGGGCGCAACCGAGATATGCACACACAGTATGGGCTCGATAGTTTGTAAATAAGCATTGTCGGTATAAGTGAGTAAGGAGGACACATTTGACGAAAGAATCAAAATATATTCTCTGGTTTGAAGAGATCGGCATTGAAGATATTCCCCTGGTCGGCGGTAAAAACGCTTCACTTGGGGAGATGTATAGAGAACTTGGGGCCGAGGGTGTAAAGGTGCCAAACGGTTTCGCGATCACAGCCAAGAGCTACCAGAAGATAATGGAATCTCCCGGTGTGTTAAGCGGGCTTAAGGATGCCATGCATGGTCTTGATAAGAACGATGTGGCTGATCTGATGAAGCGCGGCAAGCACGCCCGGGATTTGATCCTGGGCGCGGGTATCCCGGATGATCTGTGGCAGGCAATAGAAGCTGCGTACGATGAGCTGTGTGAGGAATATGGCGCTAACACCGACGTTGCCGTAAGGTCCTCAGCCACTGCCGAGGACCTGCCAACGGCTTCATTTGCGGGACAGCAGGAAACCTATCTCAATATAAGTGGGAAGAGCGCTCTTCGGGAAGCATGCTCTAAATGTTTTGCCTCCCTCTTCACCGATAGAGCAATTTCCTACCGTATCGATAATGGATTTGACCACTTTAAGGTAGCGCTATCCGTTGGCATACAAAAGATGGTTCGCTCGGACCTGGCAACGAGCGGAGTGATATTCACTCTGGACACGGATACCGGTTTCCGAGATGTGGTCCTGATCACAGCATGTTACGGGCTCGGTGAAAACATAGTTCAGGGAACGGTTAATCCTGATGAATATTACGTTTTTAAACCTACATTTAAGAAAGGTCATAACGCAATCATCAAAAAAAATCTGGGGCAGAAGAAGATTAAAATGGTCTATGGAATCGGCGACTCCAAGATGCTGACCCGAAATGTGGAAGTGTCGGCTATTGATAGGAGGCGCTTTTGTGTTTCAGATGAGGACCTTCTCAGGCTAGCCGGGTATGCAATTACAATAGAGGATCATTACACAGAGAAGGCTGGGGAGCCGAGGCCGATGGATATAGAGTGGGCCAAAGACGGTATCACCGGAGAGCTGTTTATAGTTCAGGCAAGACCCGAGACCGTACAGGCGTTAAAAGACCGAGACGTTCTGGAGACTTACCGCCTGGACGAAAAAGGGGAGGTGCTTGCTTCAGGCAAAAGCGTAGGAGAAAAGATTGCAAGCGGTAAAGCCAGGCTGATACGAGACTCGGGGAGTCTCTCTATGGTTGAGCCCGGAGAGGTTATAGTGGCTAACACTACCACGCCCGATTGGGAGCCTGTGATGAAAACAGCGTCAGCAATCGTAACAAACAGGGGAGGGAGGACATGTCACGCGGCCATAGTAAGCCGTGAGCTTGGAATACCCGCTGTTGTGGGCGCGGAAAACGCTACGGAAAATATAGATGACGGCATGTTGGTTACGGTAAGCTGCGCTCAGGGTGAGAAGGGCTTGGTATATGAGGGTGAGCTTCCTTTTCATGTGGATAGGGTCACTCTAACAGATTTAAAGCGTCCTAAAACAAAGATAATGATGAACCTGGCAAACCCCGAGCTTGCTTTTTCACTGTCGATGATTCCGAATGACGGAGTGGGGCTTGCGCGAGTGGAGTTTATAATTACAAGCTACATTAAAATTCATCCCATGGCCCTTATATATCCCGAAAAAGTCACAGACCCTAAGGCAAGGAATGAGATCTACTACCTGACCTACGGCTACAAGGATAAAAAGTCCTATTTCGTCGATAGGTTATCTGAGGGAGTAGGAACTATAGCGGCGGCGTTTTATCCCAATCCCGTAATAGTCCGTATGAGCGATTTCAAGACAAACGAGTACGCAAGCCTGCTCGGGGGAAAGTACTTTGAGCCCGAGGAGGAAAACCCTATGATCGGTTTTCGCGGAGCTTCACGTTACTACGATGAAAAGTACAGAGAAGGATTTGCGCTCGAATGCGAGGCCATGAAAAGAGTGCGAGAGGAAATGGGGCTCACAAACTTGGTGCTCATGATCCCGTTTTGCAGAAGGGTGGATGAGGCTAAAAAAGTCTTGGAGGAAATGGCCGTAAACGGCCTCGTAAGGGGCGAGAACGGGCTTCAGGTTTACGTGATGTGCGAGATACCAAACAACGTAATCCTGATCGATGAGTTCAGCGAGCTTTTTGATGGTTTTTCCATAGGCTCAAACGACCTTACACAGCTTACTCTGGGAGTTGACAGGGACTCTGAGCTGATAGCGCACGATTTTGACGAAAGGGACCCGGGAGTGATGAAAATGATCTCTATGACCATCGAAGGCGCAAAGCGCAACGCAAGCCACTGCGGTATTTGCGGGCAGGCCCCAAGCGATTACCCGGAATTCGCGGAGTTTCTCGTGAAGGAAGGGATAGAGTCGATTTCACTTAACCCAGACTCAGTTATGAAAACCACGCTCAGGGTATTAGAAATTGAGGAGGAGCTTGGCAATAAATCAAAACCAAAAAAGCAGTGACTGAGTGCAAATATTAAATAGTGGGAAATAATAATTTAAGGAGAACTTGGAAATGGTAAAAAATTATCCGGAGTGTTACAACTCCTTATTAGAAATGCAGAAAAAACTTTCAACGGAGCTGCCCGGTCCAATGAAAAGCTTTGGTCAACTGCATAAAGAGGTTATAACCGATGCTGCGCTGGATACAAAAGCCAAAGAGCTCATAGCCCTAGGTATTGGAATAGCCGTGAGATGTGATGGCTGTATCTCCTACCACGTGCATGATGCGCTGCAGGCGGGAGCAACGCGAAAGGAGATAATCGAGACTATCGGAGTTGCAATACTTATGGGCGGTGGGCCTTCAATGGTCTATGGATGCGAAGCCATGGAAGCATTGAATCAATTCGAGGAAGAGACTTAAGTTTTTAGTACGTATTTTGTAATCTCTTAATAATGAGTGACATATCTCTTGTTCTTTTAATTATTGGGGTTTTGCTCCTTACCGGATATGCTGCACACATAGTCGGTAAACGTACACATGTACCGAGAGTGACTCTTTTGCTATTATTAGGTCTTATCTCAGGTCCTTACTTACTGGATCTAATTCCCAAAGGTATTGAAGAATGGTTCCCCTTTATAGCACATATGGCTCTTGCCATGGTTGGTTTTTTATTAGGTGAACGCTTCTATGGTAAGCATCTAAAGTCTACAGGAAGGGATGTACTTTGGATTTCCGCAGCACAAACAGTGGTGGTTGCGTTCTTCGTATTTACTGTGCTTTTTATGTCCGGAGCAGGGCTTGCAATTTCACTTATTCTTGCAGGAATTGCGCCCGCTACAGCTCCTGCGGCAACCATCGATCTGGTACAAGAGAGTAGGGCAAAGGGCCCGCTTTCCGATACTCTGCTCGGGGTTGTGGCGCTCGATGACGCGTGGGGAATTATTTTGTTTAGCATCATGCTTATCCTGGCGGAAGGATCTGTTAATGGATCAATGTCAGAAATGCATTTCCTTCACGGACTATGGGAAATTTTCGGTGCTGTCTTGCTGGGAGTAATATTGGGAGTGCCCATGGCTTGGCTTACGGGCAGGGTTAGAAAAGGAGAGCCGTCACTACTCGAAGCTGCCGGTTTTGTCTTTGTCTGCGGAGGGTTGGCACTTTACCTGAATGTTTCATTTTTACTTAGCTCTATGGTTTTGGGAGCGGTTGTTGCCAACAGAGCTAAACACCATACTAAACCGTTTCGGGATATAAAAGGAATAAGCGAACCGTTCCTCGCGCTGTTCTTTTTCTTAGCGGGCTATGAGTTTGAGTTAGAAAGCTTTTATGTAATTGGCGGAGTTGCGGCCGCTTACACTGTTGCTAGACTGATCGGGAAGGTTCTCGGGGGCTTGGCCGGGGGGAAAATATCAAAAGCGCCTCAAGTAATCACCCGCGGTATCGGATGGTGTTTAGTACCTCAAGCGGGAGTTGCCGTGGGTATGGCTTTACTAGTAGTTGAACGATTGCCGGCTTTTGGAATCAAGATTCTACCGATTGTAATAGCAAGCACTATTATCTTTGAGGTTATAGGTCCGATACTTACATTATGGCAACTTAGAAAATCGGGTGAAGTGGGGTAACGGCAAATCTGAATAGCTAGCATTATCGGGTTTTATCAACAATACTAAATATACGGTGCAACGTGTGGGCTGAGATGATGGGAACTAATCGTCTGAAATATTTCAAAAACCTCTTTTTTTACATACAAATAAGAAGGTACATGGGAGTGTTGTTTTATGCAGATTAAGAAAATTGTGTGGGCAACGGACGGGTCGAATGAAGCGGAAGACGCTCTTAAATATGCGGTTTATCTGGCCAAGGAATATTCCGCTGAGATATCGGGAGTATATGTAAGCACGAAAAAAGTTAACAGTCTTTCCTCTGATTTCTACCAACTAATGCAGGAGCTATTCAACGATCTAGACAAGACTGAAAAGAAAGAATTTGAAGCTAATTTTACTTCAACGAAGTCTAAGCTGAAGTCTCAGGGCGTTCGTTTTACTGGCACAATTTTAAGAGGGGAGGCGGCATCCAAGATTGTAAGTTTTATTCACAAAGAAAAAGCAGACCTTGTAGTGATCGGAACCCGGGGGCACGGACTTATAGATAAAATGCTTATAGGAAGCACAACGCTTAAAGTGCTAAAAAAGTCTAGAATACCTGTCTTTGCCTTTAAAAAGAGTGAAAGGAAAAGAGCGAGTATTAAAAATATTCTAGTTCCGGTCGATGTGTTTCAACATAAAGGTCATGCACTTGAATATGCGGCCGACTTAGCGACTACCCTGAATGCAAAAATACATGTTGTATATTCCATACGGCTTGCGCGCCACATTTATGCGGTGCCGAGCATTCTGAACGAACTCATTAAACATACTAAGGCAGAGCTTATCAAAAGAGTCGAGGAAATAAAACTCAAACACAGGCTCAGGGGTGGAGATGCTAGTGAACTCAGGATTAGCACACAAGTGCTCCACGGTGTAAATCCAGCAATAGCCATAACCGACTATGCATCATCGAAAAATATTGATCTTATAGTAATCAATATGCACTCAAGAAGCGGAATTAAAAAGCTAATTCTGGGCAGCATCACAGAAAAAATAGTTAGGTCCTCTCACTGCTCGACTCTTGTAGTAAGACCGTAGTGGAAAAATACGATCCACTAAACCCCGGGTGTATCATATTCTGACATAATCTCCAGCCATTCAGATTGAAAAAAATTAATATACATAAATGCAGGCATGTTACAGTAATTTTTCCCACGGCATGACATTTGCACTTTATCTAAATACATTGTAGTAAAAATTTATGCGGTAGGAGGTAACAGTTATGAGTTTAGGAAATCTGTGTAGAAAAGATGTTGTTACCGTGGGCCCCGAGACTATGGTAAGCGACGTAACAAAGATTATGGAAGAGAAGAACATTGGGAGTGTGGTTGTACAGAACATTATAGTGGGTAGGGAAAGAGGGAAATTCGGCATTGTTACGGACAGGGACATTGCGCTTAGGGTTATAAACAATAATCTCGACCCCGCAATCACGCCGATTGATGATGTGATGACACAGAATATAGTCTTAACGCTGAGAGACGACATGGGACTATTCGAAGCGCTCGAGCAGGTAAGAAGGAGCGCTGTCAGAAGGTTCCCGGTCGTGGACATAGATGGAAATCTCAAAGGTATTATCACGCTCGATGATATAATCACACTTTTGGGAAAAGAGATGGCCGATGTGGCTAATATTATAGAAAACGAGGGGCCGCTTCTGTAAGAGCGGTTCTATGTAATCAATTTCTGCTAAGCTATTTGGAATTGTCCATTAATCACTCTATTCCACATTACGGGCATTTCGTCGAGCATCTTTTCAGTAAGAAGCCTTATGGCATCTTCGTTGTAGTCTTGACCTTTAAGTTGTATGTCGAGCGCCATGGGCTCGTTTATGGGTTTCCCAATACAGGACACTATATAAGAGTAAGCTTCTTCAGCGTAGCCTTCCTGAACGATCAGGCGGCACAGCTCATTTGCGAATAAGTTGTAGATTTTCCCTACGTGGCTAACGGGGTTTTTCCCGGCCACTGCCTCTAGCGTCATTGGTCTGTAGGGTGTGATCAATCCGCTTGCCCTGTTTCCCCTGCCGACCTGACCGTCGTCTCCACCCTCGGCGCTTGTCCCTGAAACGGTGAGATATACGCTTTCACTCTCGTAATCATCCGCAGCGTTTATTTTTAGCTCCGCTCCCTCTCCGATCCAATCCCGGGTTTCTAAAAGTTCCTTAACGTCATTTATTTTCTGTACGTAGTCACTTATCGAGCTTACATATCTATCAACGATAGCGATTGCCACGGTCAGGGTTATTTTCTCTCTAAATCTCAGTCCCATGACCTTTATATCTTCGCCTATGTAGGGGTAAGCCCTTTTGGTATCGGGATTATTCAGCGCTTTCTCGGTTTTTAATACGGTTTTCTCAAGCGTATCGAGAGGGTAAAATCCGGTCCCTATGGACGTATCGTTCGATAGGGGGATATCACCCCTGCCAAAACGCTCAAACAGCTCAATCAGGTCTTTACTCCCGGGTCTGATCTTCACATCGATTTTAATATGATCTTCGACGTCAAGGTGGCGGATGTTATTACTCACAGACTCCTTGACCGCATCTTTAGCTATTTGCTCTATGGGAAGGGTTTTCCCATTCTTTTCCATTACCGCCCTTCCCGCGATGGTTATCTCTATGGGCTTTACTATCTTGCCGCCGTTATACGAGGGCTCCGACGCTCCCCCGACCAGCAGCGCTTTATCCACATTGTGGTGCATGATAGAGCCGAATTCTTCGATATAGTATTTACAGAGCGCTATCGAAGCATCCTCGGCAATGAGATCACATATCGTATCGGGATGCCCGAGGCCCTTTCTTTCGACAATTTCTATTTCGCGGTCCTGAGCCAGCGTATCAGTAAGCGGACCTAGGAATATATTTTCCTCAGTATTCATATATAAGTAGTCCTGCAAGACATATACCAGTAAGAAATTGTAACACAAGCAGACTTAAGAGCGCTCAGGCTATGCATCCTTTGTGAGAGAAAATATGAAAGATAATGTCAGATGTCAGATATACCGACGGAGTAATGGTCCGGATTTGATACAAGTATTGGGGTGTTTAGAGTACTAAATTGAACATTTAACCGGTTATCTGTCTGTAATTGTGATATTGACCCGATTCCTCTATAAACGAAAGCTCCTGGCACTATAATTGCTCCTTAAATATGTAAGTAAGAGGTAGTAGGTATTAGACCTAAGAGGAGGCTTGAAATGGAGCTATTAATTTTAACAGTTTCATTGTGTTTGCTGATGGCCGCTGTTCATAGTGCTGAGAAGGACGACGGGGCGTATTCCCAGAGGCGGTGGGATATGGTCGAGTCTCAGATTGTCTCGCGGGGGATTAGCGAAGCCCGGGTAATAGAGGCTATGCTGAAAGTCCCGAGGCATAGGTTCGTTCACCAGGATTTCAGGCATCAGGCATACCTTGACTGCGCTCTTCCGATCGAGATGGGGCAGACTATATCTCAGCCATATATAGTCGCCTATATGACAGAGCTCCTGAGCCTGAACGAGGGGGATAGAGTGCTTGAAATCGGCACAGGCTCGGGTTATCAGTCCGCAATACTTGCAGAGATGGGCTGCGAAGTATATACGATTGAAATAATAGAGCCTCTTTCAAGTAGCGCTATAGCAGTATTAGATGACTTGGGCTATAAGAATATTCACTTTAAAGTCGGAGACGGATATGAGGGATGGGAGGAGCACGCTCCGTATGATGCAATTGTAGTAACCGCCGCGCCTCCTGAGATTCCCGAACCGTTAAAAGCGCAGCTCAAGGAAAAGGGAAGGATGGTAATTCCTGTTGGGGAGAATATTCAAGAGCTCATCCTCATTACACATACTAAAGGGGGTATAGACGAAAAAAGGGTGACTCCTGTGCGCTTTGTTCCGATGGTGGGAGAGGCTCAGAAGCACCATCACGAATAGACATGTGAATGCTTGAGAACGGGGTATGAAAAATCAGAATGGGAGGTATTAAAAAATGAGTATCTTGAAGAGGTTAAAAAAATATCTGGATGAGAATAATATCAAATATATATTGATAGCTCACTCCCCTTCCCATACGGGACAGGAGCTTGCCGAGTCCGTCCATATTTCAGGCAAGGAGATAGCCAAAACCGTGATTCTTAAAACAGAGGATCGATACGTGATGGCGGTACTGCCGGCTTCGAGGATGATAGACGTTGAGTATCTTGAAGAATATATAGGAGTCCAGGGACTCAGGTTGGCGGACGAGGATGAGTTTCGTAATTTATTTCCTGACTGTGAACTTGGAGCGATGCCGCCGTTCGGCAATTTATACAGTATGGCGGTATATTCAGCATCGGCTTTATCTGATGATGAGGAAATAGTTTTCAACGCCGGCACTCATACAGACGCCATTAGAATGGGCTACAAGGATTACGCGGATTTGGTTAAACCGACGGCAATTCATTTTTCAGAGCCTCTTTACACGCAGGAATAAGCTGTGATAAGCGAGGCGGAAATATGACGCAGGCTCGGATGAATACATTGAAGAGAGGGAAAAATCATGGAATTTAACAACAGAATAAAAAACCTTTCAGAATATAAATATAAAGACTGTCCCGTTACATCTCTTTTCCTAAGATTGGGACCTCAGGACAGGCAGAATCTAAAGTATAAATTGACGGCAAAGAACCTGGTAAGAGATATGAGACAAGCTCTCGCAAAACGAGGATTAAGTCAATCCGCATTTGACTCCATGGATTCAGATTTCGCTAAAATTACAGGGTACTTGGAGAAAGCAGCCGATATCACCGAATGCAGGGGTTTAGCTATATTTTCATCATCCGGGGAAGATTGTTGGGAGGTATTTAAGCTCCCCGAGGTATACCGTAACCAGCTTGTTGTGGACAGGACGCCGCTTCTTGGTCAGCTGATAAAAATAAACGATGAATACAGTGATATCGTTACGGTATTGGTAGATAGAAAAAAGGCCAGAATTTTCAGACTAAGCCCCGAAGGAGCACATGAGATACTGGATTACTTCTATCCGGCAGCGTCGAGGACCAGGAAATTCAGCTCACCAGAAGGCACATTCAAACAGAGAGTTTCTCAGGGAGAGGGTACTGGTAATATGACACAGAGCTATGGGGAGCACAGCTTTCAAAGAACAATTGAAAACGAGATACATCAGCACTATAAGTACATCGCGGACAAGGTGTTTGAGTATTACAAAGAAAATAAATTCAAGCGGCTGATCGTAGGGGGTACGGAAAAGAATATTTCCGAATTCTCTCAGCATCTGCACACGTATTTGAAGGACATTATGGCAGGCACCATTACGGCTGACATAGATAAGATTAAGCCTTACCGGGTGATGGATGCGGCTTTGGAGGCGTTACTGTCTAAGAAAATTGAGGAGCAAGAAAAATTGCTCTCTGAGTTTGAGGAAAAGCACGCTACGGGTTTAACTGTAGACGGTGTTGACTCCACATTAAGCGCTCTATCAAGGGGGCAGTTAAGGGTGCTCTTCGTACAAGAAGATTTCAGCGTCACCGGTTTTGTGTGTCCTGAAACAGGAGTGCTGTTAACGGAGGAGAATAAAGAGCTTTGTCCCGAAGATGCCGAGCCCTTTTACGTTGTCGATGTGGCCGACCTTGCAATTGAAGAAGCCTTTAGGCAAAAAGCGGAAATAGAGATTGTCCGCGGGGAAGAATCTAAGAAGAGAATAAGAGAGATGGCGGGAATTCTGAGATTTAAGCTATAGGATTATAGTGGGGATAACTCTTTGGCTATTAAAAATATCCCGATAATTGATATAAGCGGGGTAATACACAAATGATGTTAAGAGCGTATATCAGATTCGTCGTATATATAATATTTGTAGCCCTCATTCTCTTTTTGTCGGCAGGGCGACTAGACTGGACGGCGGCGTGGGTGTTTCTGATAATTTATACGGCGATTATCTTAATAGGCGTTATTTTCGTTGATCCTGGATTAATAGAAGAACGTAGTCATATAGGGCCTGGGGCTAAAAGGTGGGACATTGTAATAGCCAGCCTCGCAGTCGTCTTTTTGTTCCCGGCTACGTTTCTTGTTGCGGGTCTGGACGCCGGTCGTTACCATTGGTCGCCTCCCTTCCCGATATGGCTTCAGATAGCGGCTTTTCTCGGATTTCTCATGGGAAGCGCCCTCCAGTCCTGGGCAATTATCACAAACAAGTTCTTCTCGGCTGTCGTGCGGATTCAAACTGACCGGGGCCATTACGTTATAACAGACGGGCCGTACAGATACGTGCGCCATCCCGGCTACACAGGGATTATTGTGACATCATTTGCTATCCCGCTGATGCTGGGATCGCTCTGGGCGCTTGTACCAGCACTGATAGGAGATTTCATTCTCGTTGTCCGCACCTTACTTGAAGACAACACTCTAAAGAATGAGCTTGCGGGATATACAGAATACACCGCCAAAACTCGCTACCGTCTCATTCCTGGTATCTGGTAATAAACTGCATCTTATGGATTTATTAAGAGAGAATCAGGAATAAATAAGTACGGATTATCAGGACTGTTCAACCGTAATACTTTTGCGAAACCTTAGTAATGCTGCAATAAAGAAGAGTGATCCGGTAAAAACCAACAAAATGAAATCACGCCACACAACATCTATCCCGGCATCACGGAACAGTACCGCCTGCGCGTAGCTTACAAAATGTGTAGAGGGTGAAAAGTACATCACGTACCTGAGTATGGCAGGCATGCTATCCATTGGCGTGTAGACGCCCGAGAGCATCATCATTGCTAAGAAAACCGGTATTGCCAAAAGACCGAACTGAGGCATGGAGTGCGCGATAGTCGCTAAAAAGATCCCGAGCGAGGTTACTGAGAACAGAAAGGCCATCATACCCACGAGAAATAGGGGTATTGAGCCTGCGATAGGCACATTCAGCAGCATTTGTACGACTAAATACAGTGAGGCAGTTGCGGCAACCATTATAACAAGCCCGTTTGCCCAAATCTTAGCAAGCATTATGTCGAAGGGTCTAAGAGGCATGGCCAGCAGGTGCTCTATTGTACCGTGCTCCCGCTCCCTTATAACCGCGGCGCCTGTGAGGATTATTGCCAGTATCGCAATGTTGTTAATGATCTCCATCACGCTTTGAAACCATATGGATTCCAGGTTGGGATTGAACTTCGCCCTAATAACGATATCTGCTGCTTGGTCCTGATCACTGTATCTTAAAAACTCCCCGATCTCGTCCGATATAATGTTTTGTATATATCCGGCGCCCATGCCGGCGATGCTCATTGCCGTTGCGTCTACGTTTATCTGAACATCGGGTCTCCTTTGCGCAAGCAAATCCTCCTGGAAATCAGGTGGGATGTCTATAACAAAACTGTATAGCCCGTTATCCATAGCTAGATCAATCTCATTCACAGAAATTACATCGGGGGGTTTAAAGTAAGGCTCGAGCAACGCGTCATGTATCCGACCCGAGAGAGTGGACCTGTCCTCATCTACGATTGCGATAGCAGCGTTTTCGACGTCAACGCCACTCTGGGATGCCTGATAGACACCGAAACTAAGAAAATACACGATCAGGAAAACCAGAAATAGATCGTAGCGCAAGCTGAAAAGCTCTTTTATGCCCAGTCTGAAAATGTTATCTATTCTCTGCAACATAGTTAGCTCTCCTGAGCTTTCAGTAGTAAAAGGCCGAAGGTTAGGTATGCGAATATTATGATTATGAGCGCTAAATAGTTAATCGCGAGATCACTAAAGTCGAGCGCTTTTGCGATAGTCCCCATGCTGATAAGCTGAAAATATCCATATGGGAAGATGAGGCTTATTGTTTTTCCAGTGCCTGACAGGGACGATACTGGAGCTAAGTAACCCGAAAAGTTAATAGCCGGGGTCATGGTAATAATGGTGGTTGCGAATATAGCGGCTATCTGAGTCTTTACCAAGGTAGAAACCATCATCCCGAAGCCCGTAGTAGCCACGACATAGAAGAGAGCGCCGAGTGTGAGCGCCGCAAAGCTTCCCTTTACCGGGACTTTAAACAAAAAGAGGGATAGGAGCACAAGGGTGGAAAAATTGACCATAGCCAAAAACACATACGGGGCTTGCTTACCCAGTAGAAATTCGAGTCTTGTAACGGGAGTAGCGTAAAAATTGGTTATTGTGCCGAGCTCTTTTTCCCGGACAACTCCAAGGGACATCATCATTGCGGGAATAAACGCGAGAAGTGTCATTATTGTTCCGGGAATTATTGAGAACACGCTTTTAAAATCCTGGTTGTAGCGAAAGCGCGTTTGCAGGTTAACAGGTAAAGTTGAGAGCGTCTGCTCCGGATTCTCCCGTGAATACTCTTCAAGGTAGCTCCGGTGAACGCCATCTACATACCCCCGGCTTGTTTCAGCCCTGAAGGGCATTGCCCCATCGAGCCATACGCCTACCTCCGGGGCCGCCCCTCTCTTAAGGTCTTTCCCAAAGTCGGGGGGTATTTCAAGTGCGAGCCTGAGCTCGCCGCTCCTGAGCCTGTTTTCCAACTCTTCGTGACTGTAAATGGGTACCTTCTCCTCGAAGTAATGTGATCCCGAAAAATTCTCGAGATAGCTCCTGCTCTCGGGTGTACCGTCACGGTCAAGCACGGCGTAGGGAAGGTTTTCTACATCGAAAGTTATGCCGTATCCGAATATTATCATTAATATAATGGGCCCGAACATAGCGAATGCCAGCCGGATGGGGTCGTGCTTGATTTCCATTGCTTCGCGGCGCGCGTATGCCCACATACGCCCGAAATTTAATATACCCTGACTTTCCTTATGGTTGATGTCGTGAGAGGCTATTTTTTCAGAGGCTTCCTGATCGACATCATGTAAAATATTGCCCTCAGCCTCTTCAAGATAGGCTATAAACGTATCTTCCAGGTTGACGGAGGATTTGCTCTCTATTAGCTCCCGGGGGCTTCCCTGAGCGAGCACTTTACCTGCGTGCATTAAGGATATTCGGTCGCACCACTCACCCTCGTTCATGAAATGCGTCGAGATAAATATGGTTACGCCGTCCTCTCTTGAAAGCTTAATCAGAAGCTCCCAGAAACCGTCTCTCGCAATCGGGTCGACTCCTGAAGTAGGCTCGTCCAGAATCAGCATCCGGGGCGCGTGGATGAGAGCGACCGCAAGTGAGAGCCGCTGCCTTATACCGAGTGGCAATTTTTCAGGTAGTTCATCTTCTGCTCCCTCAAGACTGAAACGATCAATCATCTCCGATACCCGCTTCGGGATATATTCCTTGGAAAGATGAAAAAGGCGAGCGTGAAGCTCGAGGTTCTGCTTCACGGTAAGCTCGTTATACAGGGAAAAAGACTGAGACATATAACCGACCTGCTTTCTTATCTCCAGGTCACTTGCGTCAACGCTTTTCCCGAACAAGTAAGCTTCACCTTCAGTTACCGGCAGAAGCCCTGTGAGCATCTTCATCGTCGTCGTTTTCCCGCAGCCGTTAGAGCCCAGGAAACCGAATATCTCGCCTTGCTCAATGCGGAAGCTTACGTCGTCTACGGCGGTAAAGCTGCCGAACCGCTTCGTGAGATTCCTGGCTTCTATGGCTGTTTCACCGTCGTGATTATGGTATGGAGTAATTTCTAATTTTTTGTAATACTTGCTCTCATCCTCGGGCATGAGATGTATAAACGCCTCTTCAAGGCTGGTGGAGCCGTTTTGCTGTCTTAGCTTTTCAGGACTTCCGGTTTCGAGTACCCTGCCGTCATTCATGGCAATGAGCCAGTCAAAACCCTCGGCCTCCTCCATATATGCTGTAGCTATTATTACGCTCATACCCTCGCGTCTGTGGCGAATACGTTCGATGAGCTCCCAGAACTGTCGCCGTGACAGGGGGTCGACACCGGTTGTGGGCTCATCCAATATCAGGAGCGTAGGGTCGTGAATAAGAGCGCAGCAAAGGCCGAGTTTCTGCTTCATGCCGCCAGAGAGCTTCCCCGCGGGGCGCGTGGAAAACGGAGCGAGGCCTGTGCCGCTGAGAAGCTCCTCGATTCTCCACTCACGCTCTTTTTTTGACTGCCCGTAAAGGCGGCCGAAAAAGTCCACATTATCGTAAACCGAAAGCGTCGGGTAAAGGTTTTTTCCGAGGCCCTGGGGCATATAGGCTATACCGGGACAAATAGCGGCCCTGTTCGAGGACACAGACATGTCTGATCCGAGGACTTCTACTTTGCCTTTTTGGATCTTGCGGACCCCGGATATAAGCGCCAGCATTGTGGACTTGCCCACACCGTCTGGGCCGATAAGCCCCGCCATACATCCAGATGGTATCTCAATGCTAACATTATCTAAAGCTTTGGTTTTGCCGTAGATTTGCGATACGGCGGTGAGGCGGGCTACAGGACCTGTCTCATTAGAGCAGTCGCTCATTTTAATATCCGGTATACCGATCTAAATTTTCAGGCCACTGTGCTTTCGGGTTGACTCTGACGAATGCCACACCCGGGAGTCCGGGCTTTATCCAGGCCTCGTATTTTTCTACAGTTTCAGGCGTGATACTGACCTTCACGCGGAAAACCAGCTTCTGGCGCTCCTTGGCGGTTTCAACTTCTTTTGGCGTGAACTGAGCTTTAGACGCGACGAATGACACCTTGGCGGGAATTGCAAGCTCGGGAGCCGCGTCAAGCACTATCCTGCCCTCAGCGCCTATTGCCAGGATGCCCGCATCCTCCATAGGCAGGAATACAGTCATATAAACATCTGAAAGGTCGATTATAGTAAGCACTTTTCCGCCGGCGGAGATAACTTCACCGGGTTCGGCCAGGCGGTACTGGACACGGCCGCTGAAGGGGGTTTTTAGAACACTGTCTCTAATATCGACCTCAAGCCTTTCGGTTTGAGCTTTCGCAGCGTCAATTGCGGCTTCGGCATTGGCAACGTCTGCCCTTGCCGCATCGCACATTGCTTCGGCTACATCAAACTTGGCTCTGTCCTGATCGAGTTTTTGAAGTGAAATGTTTCCGTTTTCATAAAGCCTTTTTGAACGAAGGAGGTCTC
>Ga0209633_10000985_pt1 | contig 30972 bp, 25 predicted proteins | sample Cruoilmetagenom1_FD_187290 | JGI IMG/M metagenome (GOLD analysis project Ga0209633, IMG submission 187290) | Oil polluted marine microbial communities from Coal Oil Point, Santa Barbara, California, USA - Sample 1 (SPAdes) (version 2) | ecosystem: Environmental > Aquatic > Marine > Oil seeps ... | reverse complement strand
TTGCGTGTTGGTATCGGTATCTGTAAAAGAGCCACCGCCATTTGATAATGTTACCGTATTTCCTGTTTTTGAAATGGTTTGTAATTCATTGCTAACAGAACCATCTACTTCTGTGGTGATATAACCATTGTTACTTACAAAACCATCCACTTGTGTTTCCGTGAGTTGCGTGTTGGTATCGGTATCTGTAAAAGAGCCACCGCCATTTGATAATGTTACCGTATTTCCTGTTTTTGAAATAGTTTGTAATTCATTGCTAACAGAACCATCTATTTCTGTAGAAATATAACCATTGTTACTTACAAAACCATCCACTTGTGTTTCCGTAAGTTGGGTATTGGTATCGGTATCTGTAAAAGAGCCACCGCCATTTGATAATGTTACCGTATTTCCTGTTTTTGAAATAGTCTGTAATTCATTGGTTACCGACCCATCCGTTTCTCCTGTGATATAACCTGCGTCATTTGTAAAGGTGCTTATATTTGTTGGCGCATTTGACAAATCATTATAGTTACCATTAAAAACATTACCCGCTTTATCAGCATATTTTGCAAAAGGAACATATTTAAAAGTGGTAGTCCCAAAATCTATATAACCACTTCCTGAGTCTATTTCTACCTTTAAAAACTGTTCATAATTCCATTCAATAGTATTGAAATTACCAATACTAGCTATTCCTTCTCCTATATTTAGGATAATAATACCATTAATATCTGTAGTCGTAGCATGAGATTCTTTGTAAAGCTCATTAATACCATCACTTTCGAGTATTGTAAATTGAACCGTTACAGCTTGATTTTGTAACACATTACCGGCATCTGAAATAATAGCTTTGTAATTAATACCCTGCTGGGCAAATGTTGTCATTGATATGACAAATAGAAATACTAAAAAGAATACATTTTTATTCATAATTTTACTGATTTTAAAGATTAATAAAAGGTTTTTATTTATGACAAATTTATCTACATTGCCTGTCAAAAATCAAGTTAAGCTTGTCAAAATTCACGATTTTATACAAATAAAAAAAACTATTACCTGAATATCAAACATTTACAATCATCGCGGGTAACAAAATATTTTTTTAAACAAGTTTAATAATTTCTTAAATTGCAGAAAGAAATTCTATTTTAACAATTAAATCATTTCGTTACTACGACTTTAGCAATTATTTATACTCTATGAAAACGCCTTTTTTAATCTTTTTGTTTTTTATTTCACTCAATATTTATTCTCAAAACCCAATAGAATTTTACAATGAAGCAAAATCACTTAATATTCAAGGAGATAGTTTATATTCCATAAATAATTATGATTTAGCGCTCAAAAAATACTTGGAAGCTATTCGCTTAATCAAAAAAACAGATTCACTAAAATTTGAAACTGAAATATTGAACAATGCCGGTGTTATGTATGATTATTTGGGGAATTATCCAGAAGCCTTAAAAGTATATCTAAAAGCACTTGAAATCTGCGAAAGAGAAAAATTTTTAAAACAAAAAGCTATTTCATATAATAATATTGGCGCCTTGTATTTTTTTAGAGAAAAATATCAAGAAGCCTTAGCTTACTATGAGATGTCTCTACATGTGGAGCTTTTAACTGAAAATCAATTAGGTATTGCTCAATCTTATGAAAATATTGGAATTATTTATAAAAAATTTAATAATTTTACAAAAGCTGAAAACTATTATTTAGATGCACTTAAAGTTTATAAAAATCTAAATTACGACAAAGGCGTCAGCAATTTATTAGGCAACTTAGGAATTTTAAAATATACGCAAGGAAACTATAGTGAAGCTTTAAAATTTCATGAGGAAACCCTACGTATTCAAGAAAAAAATAATGACCTAGACGGACAAGTTTTTACACACAACAATATGGCTGATGTGTATCTAATTCAAAAGCAATACTCAAGAGCTGAAAAACATTATAAAAAAGGCTTTCAACTCGCTCAAAAAATCAACTTCAAAGATCAAATAAAATACTCTTACAAAGCCTTATCTGAAGTTTATTCCAAAAAATCAGACTTTAAAAATGCCTTAATCAATTTTCAAAAATATACCACCCTAAAAGACTCTATTTTTAATGAAACTAAAAATCGACAGTTTCAAGAACTTCAAACTAAATTTGAAACAGAAAAAAAAGAAAAAACAATAGCGCAACAAGAATTAACCATAAAAAAGAATCATTTTGTTTTAAATACTATTATCGGTGGATCTATTGCTGGTTTTATTTTTACATCTATTTTATTTCTCTTATTTTCTCAAAAGAAAAAAGCATATAAATCATTGTTAGCATTAAATGTAGAACTTGCAAATAGCATACAGGATACTGATAAAATTATTTTTGAAAAAACACCAAAATATAAAAAATCAAATCTTTCTGATGACGTTAGAGATAAACTACTAAAAAAAATTGATTTTTACTTTAAAAAAGAAAAACCATATTTAGAAAAACAATTCACTATATTTGATATGGCTGAATCTCTAGAAACGAATAAAAAATATATTTCTAGAATAATCAACGAAAACTATAATACAAACTTTAATAATTTTATCAATAAATTTAGAATAATTCATGCCAGAAAACTAATACTTAACGCTGATAATAAAAATATAACACTTGAGGCTATTGCAGAATTATCAGGCTTTGGTACTCGAGCTACATTTATATCTGCATTCAAAAAATTTACGGGCGTAACACCTTCCTATTTCTTAGAAAACAACAATAATACTAATTAATAAATAATCCACAACATTAATAACTTCTATTGTAAATATATTTTTTTATTGCTCAACGAGTAAGGCACTTATATTTCTATAAAAAAACCACAATTTGACAATCCAATTTTTTTTATTTCAAGAAAAAAAATAAAATTTAATTATTTGTTATTTTAATTTGAAAATATTTATATATTTGCAATCCCAAAACGATGGCGAGGTAGCTCAGACGGTTAGAGCGTCGGATTCATAACCCGGAGGTCGCGGGTTCAATTCCCGCCCTCGCTACTGAAAATATTAGGAGAGTTGGCAGAGTGGTCGAATGCGGTAGTCTTGAAAACTATTGAGGGTCACACCTCCGGGGGTTCGAATCCCTCACTCTCCGCAGAAAACGCATAACAATTGTTATGCGTTTTTCTTTTTTTAATATATTAGCTTATTATTTAAAGAATATTTTACAAGCAAAATTTTATAACCACACCTTAAAACCATTGCAAAACAATAAAGAAAAATAAATAAAAGCAATTCTTTGTCCAACAGAAACTTACCGCCTTTTAAATAAAGCTCTAATTTCTGACAAAATCATAGCTGTTGCACCCCAAATTTTATAATCTTGTAACAAAAAAGCATTTACCGGGTACTCTTTACCGAAATAAGTGCGTTTTATTTCGATTAAATCTGTATTTAAAATATCGATTAAAGGAAACTCCAAAATACTTGCTACTTCCTTTTCGTCTTTTAAAAAATATGGCGTTTTATCGGTATAAGCTAAAAAAGGATGCACCATAAAATTACTTATCGGAATAAGTAACGGAGTTAATTCTCTGACTGCTTGCACCTGCGCATCTTTTAAATTTACTTCTTCTGCTGCTTCTCGCAAAGCTGTATGCCATAAAGTTTTGTCTATATTTTCAGATTTACCTCCCGGAAAAGAAATTTGCCCTGAATGATGTCCGTTATAAGATTTTCTTAAAATAAAAACCATTTTAGCGATCGCTTGTTCATCCGGATAAACACAAGCCAATACAGCTGAAGATTTAGGTAATGCTTTGTGTTTTACATCCTTATATACAAAGTTTCTGATGTGGGTCTGCATTACTTGATCATGTGCCAAAACACCCATCAATTTATTATTTTTGAGTTGTGGTAATTCTTCTAAAAAAATATCAAATTGCATTATAAATTAGCGTAATAGTTATAATCCTTTATCACCGTATCAACAAACACATTATACTTCATGTTTTCATGACGTTTTACCTTAAGCAGTCTTTCAATTTTATCGGCTAACTTAGCAAGTACTTGTCTATTATTTCTTTCTCTGGCTTCTCTAAAAACAATTTTTATCAACTGGATATCTTCATCTTTTAAGGTTTGCACACTTGGAAATGTAGGTTGATAGGTCGTGTCAATTTCTTCAAAAATAGATTGCGACAAGTTAACCATTTGTTTTTCTGAAACAACCGTTGTTTTAGCAGCAATATCACCCAATCTTTGTTTTCTTTCGTTTAAAAGCAAAACCACCAAGCCCAAACCTGGAATAACATTCAATTCGAAAAGACGTAAAATCCATCTGATCAAAAAATCGCCAATACTTGGATGGCTATTATCAATTTTAACAACCCTAATTTTCATTACTTGCTTGCCAAAAGTCTGCCCGTTATGCCAATATTGCAAAAGCGGATAGTATAAAAAATAAGGCAACATCAGTACGGCGCCAAATGCCCAACCAGAAAATAGATCGGAAATACCGGAAATATTAAATAGATAAACTACAACAACATAAAATACGGCTAAAAAAAGGGCATCCAATATTACCGCCATAATCCGCTCACCTATTCCGGCTAAATTTTGATTAATGGTAATATTTTGGGCTGTCTGAATCTTAAACTCACTCATATATTTATTATAAAGTAAATGACAAAAGTAATAAATTACTTACATTTGCAGGATATTTATTTGATATTTGGTTATAATTTAAAAATCTATCTCATAAAACAATTATTAAAGTACCTTAAAAATAGTATAAATTCATAATAAAAAACTCTAAACAAAATGAAAAAACACATTCCTAATCTTATCACACTACTCAATTTATCATCAGGAATGATTGCCATTTTCTTTATTTTTCAAAAAGATTGGCTTTGGGCAGCAGGTTTTGTGCTTTTGGGTATTTTCTTTGATTTTTTTGACGGATTAGCGGCAAGATATTTTAAAGTTTCCAGTGAAATGGGATTGCAACTCGATTCGCTTGCCGATATGGTTACAAGTGGCGTAGCGCCTGCTTTTGCAATGTTTTTTCTTTTGCAAGATGCACTTGGCGTTGACTTGTCAGAAGGTATCTACTTAGACGCTAATCATCTACTACCATTTTTTGGATTTGCAATTGCCTTAGGCTCCGCTTTAAGACTGGCAAAATTTAATATTGACGAAAGACAAACAGGCTCTTTTATTGGTTTGCCAACACCTGCCAATACTTTATTTATTCTTTCATTGCCCTTGATTGTTTACCACCAAAATATAGAAAGTTTAAAACAGCTTATTTTAAATCCCTATACATTGATTATTATATCGTTATTTTCTGCCTATATTCTCAATGCTGAAATGCCTTTGTTTAGTTTAAAATTTAAAAATTTTACTTGGAAAGACAATGCTGAAAAATATATATTAATTATTCTTTCATTAATATTAATTCCATTGTTTCAATTTGTCAGTATTCCTATTATAATCATTATTTATTTACTGTTGTCACTTTATTTAAAATTCAAAAAATAAACCAATCCTGACATTGTTTTTTAATTGATAACCTACCAAATAAATCGATTTAAGATTCTAAAAATTTATTACGAATGAAATCACTCATTAAACTATATTTAATCATTATTGGTGTTTTTGCTTTAATTTTTGCTTTTGTAAATTTAACCGGTTTATTATCCGTATCAGATATCAAAGAATACCTTCATCAAATACAAGACACAGACAAACTCAAAATATTTATAGTTGTAGCCATTTTATTGGCTTCTGACGTATTTTTATCAGTTCCCACTATTTTGATTGTTACTTATTCGGGCAATATTTTGGGTTTTGAACTCGGCTTGCTTGCCAGCACTTTGGGAATGCTTATATCTGGAAGCATCGCCTATATTTTATGCCGAATGACCGGTGACAAAACACTTAAATTTCTGATAAAAGATCCTAAAGAAATTGATGAAGTAAACAATATTTTTCACAAAATGGGTTTTGGAATGCTTATCATTGCAAGAGCACTTCCCATGTTACCCGAAGCTACTTGTTGTTTGTCGGGCATGATGAAATTTAATTTTATAAAATTTATCTTATACTATTTAATCGGCACGCTTCCATATGCCATCGTGCTTACTTATTTAGGCTCTATAAGCGATTTGGACAATCCCTATCCAGCACTCATCGGAATTGGCGTTGTATATATTATATTATACACGCTGTGGTTTTTTAAACTAAGAAGTAAAAATGATTGAAAATTACATTAATTCGTCAATAATACTTTCAACACTAACGCCTTCAGCTTCTCCCTTATAATTCAATAAAATTCTGTGTCTTAAAATACCTTTTGCTACAGCTTGTACATCTTCAATATCCGGCGAAAATTTACCGTGAACCAAGGCATTGGCTTTGGCTGCCAATATTAAATTTTGTGAGGCACGCGGTCCTGCGCCCCAATCTAAATAATCTTTCACCAATTGCGGTGCTTGATCTGATTTTGGTCTTGTTTTTCCGACCAATTTAACCGCATATTCAATTACGTTATCTGCCACAGGCACGCGTCTCAACAACTCTTGATACAACAAAATTTGTTCTTTACTAACAACAGCATTTACTTGCGCTTGTTTGTTAATAGTGGTACTCTTGACGACTTCTACTTCCTCTTCAAAACTAGGATAATCCAAAACCAAAGCAAACATAAATCTATCCAATTGCGCTTCGGGCAAAGGATAAGTTCCCTCTTGTTCAATAGGATTTTGTGTAGCCAACACAAAGAAAGGCTTATCTAAATCAAAATGTCTATTAGCAATACTTACACTTTTTTCTTGCATAGCTTCTAATAGTGCTGCTTGTGTTTTGGGCGGTGTCCTGTTTATCTCATCAGCCAAAATAATATTGGAAAAAACGGGTCCTTTAATAAATTGAAATTGTCTGTTTTCATCTAAAACTTCCGTTCCCAAAATGTCTGAAGGCATTAAATCCGGTGTAAATTGAATTCGTTTAAAATCCAAACCCAAAGACTGCGCTAAAGTGTGCACCATCAATGTTTTTGCCAGTCCGGGAACCCCAATTAACAAAGCATGACTACCGGTCAAAATTGACAAAACCAATTCATGTACCACTTGATCTTGCCCAATAATTACTTTGGCAATCTCTCTCTTCAATAATTCTATATTTTGTTTCAGCGCTTTGGCTATATCAACATCACCCATCTCTATAATATTTTATTGTAATTTTTTTTTAAAATCAAAATCAAAGATACATTATTTTTAATTATCTCAAAAAAAATTAAAAAAAACACAATAATTATAAATACAATTATATAATTTTGTTATATTTGTTTATTCTAACAATTTATTATGCTCTTAAAAAAAACATTTCTCTTCCTTCTATTAGCTGTAAATTTTGCCTTATGGTCTCAAAAGTACGCCATTAATAAAATAAACGATTCACTACTTGAACATGCCAATGCTGTTATAAGACTTGATCAAACCAACATCAAACTGATCAATCCTTCAAAAATGTTGATACATAAAAAACAAGCAATAAGTGTTTTAAACCAACAAGCAGATGATTTGGCTAGACTTTCTTTGTTTTATGACAAAGAAAACAAAATTAAAAATGTTCATATCAGCTATTATAACAAATATGGATTGCTTATCAAAAGTTTTTTAAAAAAAGATTTTAAAGATTATTCGGCTAGTGGCGCATCTTTATATACAGACAACAGGGTACTAACTCATTACTATTCACCGGAAGATTACCCTTATACCGTCGTTTTTGAATACGAATTATTAAACAAATACACCGCCTTCATTCCTACTTGGCAGCCAATTCAAGATTATAATACTTCAATAGAATTAAGCAGTTACAACTTCAGTTATCCACAAAACATTAAAATTTTAAAATCTGAGAAAAATTTTGCCACTTTTCCTATTGAAAAAATGGAAAAACCAGGCTTTATTAAATACCAAATATATAATATAAAACCGATAAAAAGGGAAGCGCTTTCATTAGGTCTTGACAAATATGTTCCCTATGCTCGTTTGGCAAGCAATAAATTTTATTTAGCAGGCGTATATGGCAATGTAAACAATTGGACAGATTGGGGTATCTGGATGCATAACAAGCTTTTGGCATCGAGGAATAACCTCCCCAAAGAAACCAAAGAAAAAGTAAGAACATTGGTTGCCGGCATTTCAGATCCTACAGAAAAAGCTAAAAAAATATATGAATATGTACAAAACAAAACGCGTTACATTTATGTTGGTATTGGAATAGGCGGTTGGCAACCTATGAAAACTGCTGATGTTGACAAACTTGGTTATGGCGATTGTAAAGCTTTGACTTTTTATACAAAATCACTATTAGATGCTGTTGGTGTAACAAGTATTTATTCAATGGTTTTTGCAGGAGAGCACAAAAAAAATATAGACAAAAATGTTGCTTGCATGCAAGGAGATCATGCCATATTATGCCTACCTCGTGAAAAAGATAGTATTTGGCTTGAATGCACTAGTCAAAAAGATCCATTTGGATTTATCAATAGCTTTACAGATGACAGAAATGTAATCTTAATCACACCTCAAGGGGCAAAAATAGTACATACCAGCACAAACAAACCTGAAGACAATTTAATGCAAACCACCGCAGATTATACTTTAGATGCAAATGGGGACATTAATGGAAATATCAAAATAAAGAGTTTTGGCACACAATACTCACATCATTTATCCAGATTTGACGGATTGAAATATAAAAAACTAGAAGAAAGATTTTTGTATTATTTCAGCCATATAAACAATCTAAAAGTATCAAATATAAAAGTAAAAAACAATAAAGAAAAAAAAGATTACGAAGAAAGTTTAAATATTTCCGCCGCAAAATACACCGCAACAAATAATGATGGAAGTATCTTTTTTACACCAAACGCATTTAGCAGAAATACGTATGTACCAGACAAGGAACGAGATAGAAAAACCCCATTTTATATCAGCAGGGGTTTTAAAGACATAGATGAATATGACATTCATATTGATGCTTGCTATATAATTGGTGCGCTTCCTGAAGCCAAACACCTTAAAAATGAATTTGGCTCTTACGATTTAAGCATCACCAAAAAAGATGCACATACCTTACATTACAAACGTGTTTTTGTACTAAAAAATGGTCAATTTCCAAAAGAACAGTATAAAAAATATAGAAAATACAGAAAAAAAATAAAAAAACTTGAATTACTAAAATTGCTTCTAAGCAAATCATAAACACACAAATTTTTATCATAAAACAATTAAAAAAGACATTTTAATTGGCATATATGTACATAAATAAGACAAAAAATTACAAAAACATGAAAAAAACACTTTTATTATTCAGCCTATTGATTGGTTTTTCCCTTTGGTCTCAAAAATATAAATTTGGAAAAGTATCTAAAAAAGAATTACAAGAAAAATCTTATAAACTCGACAAAGATGCACCTGCTGCCATGTTGTATAAGGAAAGAGTATCAAGAATCGAACTCACAAAAGATGGCGCTATTTTAAAAGAAGAATATTATTTCCGTTTAAAAATTTATAAGACTGAAGGTTTTGATTATGCTACTGTTAAAATACCTGTTTACGATTATGGAAATGACAAAGAAGACTTATTAGGCATTAGAGGTATAACATTTAACTTAATAAATGGAAAAGTTGTCAAAACTAAATTAAAATCAAAAAATATTTATACCAAAAGAATGAATAAATATTACACTAGAACATCTTTTACAATGCCTAATATCAAACCAGGTAGTGTTGTAGAATGGAAATACATCATTTTTTCACCATTTATGCAAACAATTGATGAAATTAAACTTCAAAGTAGTATCCCTATCAAAAAATTACATGTGAGATTTGCTTCTCCTACCTATTTCAAATACGCACAAAAATTAAAAGGGTTCCTCAAAGTACCAATAGAAACTTCAAGTAGTCAAGTAAATGTTAGCATTAACCATTTTGATCGCGAAAATAATGGCAATAGAATAATCAATGCTATCGCTAATTATGAAGAAGACATGAGAATTATAGACATGAAAAATATACCTGCTTTAATAGATGAACCTTATTCAGGCAATATAGATAATTATACATCTGGCATTGTGTATGAACTGGGTGCTATTAAAGATCCTAATAAAGCGCCTGAAACTTTTACAACTGACTGGGAATCGGTTGCTAAAAAAGTATATTTTAGTAATAAATTTGGAAAACAGCTCAAAAAATCAAGTTACTTAAAAAACGACATTAAGAATCTCACGAAAAATATATCAGATGATTACGAAAAATTAAAAAAAATTCTGGCATATGCGAAAAAGAAAATAAAATGGGATGGCTTTTTGGCAAAATTTACTGATAATGGCGTTGAAAAATCATATAGTAAAGGTACTGGAAACGCTGCCGATGTTAACTTAAATTTGGTAAATATGCTCAATAATGCCGGAATAGAAGCCTATCCTGTTTTAGTCAGCAGCCTAGACCATGGCATAGCCCTTTTTCCAAGCATTACCAGCTTTGATTTTGTAATTGCCGGCGTAAAAACAGACAAAGGAATCATATTACTAGATGCCACCTCAAAATATAGCATGCCAAATATTTTACCCGAAAGAGATCAAAATTTTCAAGGAAGATTAATCAGAGAAGACGGCACTTCGGAATGGGTCGAACTATTTCCTACACAGCCAGCTGTTAACATGCATAATATTAATGTCAAAATAGAAGATGATTTAATAACCGGGACAGCAAAAAAAACCATATCTAATAATTATGCTATGGCGTATAGAAATAATGCTGCTGGAATAAATGGAGAAGGCTTACGTAAATGGCTTGATCAACAAAATTCGGAAATTGATGTTTTGAGAGCAAGAAGCACCAATTTGAATAATAATGATAATGTAATAAAAATATCTTATCAATTCGAAACAGAATCTTTTTTTGAAGAAATTGGTCATAAATTATACATTTCACCCTTGCTATATCAACAGCACAAAGAAAATCCTTTTAAAAAAGAAAAAAGGGAATTTCCAATATTTTTTAATTTTCCCCGTATAAATTTATCCATTATCAGTATTCAAATACCCGAGGATTATCAAATAGAAAGTGTTCCAAAAGATAAGGAAATAAACTTAGGAGAAGATTTGGGTAAGTTTACCTATAAAATTACAAGCTCTGGAAACAAAATAATCATCACGGTTTCAAATTCTATAAACCAACCTGTCGTATTAGGAAATAATTATACAAAATTTAAAGATTTTTTTAAGCAAATTATTGAAAAAGAAGCAGAAAAAATTATTCTCATAAAAAAATAGCATTTTACTTTTAGACTTTACCAAAAAATTCTACGTAAAAAAGCACACAAATTATATTAACACTACTTTGTCAATACAATCTTATGTATTTCGGTTGTGTGATATGCAGTCATAATTTGCAATAAATAAATACCATTTTCTAGATTTGAAAGATTTAACTGCACATAATTATTGGCTATTGCTACTTGAGAAAATACTTGTTCGCCTAATAAATTGATAATCTTTACATCGAGTATTCCCTCATTTGCATAAGCATCATTATCGGCAAAAATACAATTTGAAAACTCGGCATTAGAAGAAATTAACCGAACAGCTCCACCGTGAAAATCCGGATAATTATCTCCGTTAGCTTTGCCATATTCAAATCTGCAAAAAGAAAAATGACTTAAAATTGATGTATTATCAAAATGAATACCGCCCCAACCGATTGCTTGATTATCGGTCGTAAAATAAATTACATTTCCTTCCGCGCCTATTGCATCTAAACCACCTTGCACGATAATTTTATAATTTCCTTGAAAATTAACTTCGACACCTGCTTCTATTACCAAACTTTGTCCTGCAGAAATCGTAATGTTTCCTACTACATTATAAGGCGAAGCACTTGCTATCCAAGTACCGGGATTGTACGCCATTTACATTTGTCTGTAACAAACTGCTAAAACTGATAAATAAAGCTGTTATGACAACTAATATTTTCATAATAATTAGTATGCTATTCTGAAAAATATTAGTTTAAAATAAAATGAAATGTCTCACCACAAATTCTACTTAAAAAAATGGCTATAAATATCGTGTCCATTTACCACTAAAATAAGTGCCAACAACAATAAGAAACCTGCCATTTGTGCATATTCCAAGAATTTATCATTAGGCTTGCGTCCGGTAATCATTTCATATAAAGTAAACATAGCATGTCCACCGTCTAATGCCGGAATAGGTAACAGATTCATCACTGCCAACATCAAAGACAAAAATGCCGTAAATGACCAAAAACGTGCCCAATCCCAATGATCCGGAAATGCTTTGGCAATAGCCATAAATCCACCCACACCCTTATATGCACCTGTGCTAGGATTAAAAATTAATTTAAGTTGATTTATATAATTTGTCAACGCATCTTTAGTTCGGGTCCAACCAACCGGAATAGATTGTAAAAATCCATATTTTTTAGTTTCAATTTTTAACAAGCCCCGTTTTTCATAATCTGTAAAATTGCCCTCCAAAGTAGTTCCCAATCTTCCATCTTCATCTGTTGATAAAGAAACAGGTATTTCATTCCCTTCTCTCAATACAACAGCTTGTACTTGGACATTCTTATGATTATTTAATACCGATACTGCTTGGTCTAAATAAGTCGTTTTTTGTCCTTCGATTGAAAGAATTTCATCGTGCTTCTTTAACACCTTTTTATTGGGCGTATCCGTATAAAAACCGCTAACGACAAATAAAGTACGAATATTGGTTAATCCCTTTTTCTTAGAATCTACTAATTTTCCTAAAAAATCAATCGGAAAATCAATGATTTTAACTACGCCATCCCTTTCAATTGTTACATTTTTTGCAGCAATCAATTCAGGATTTAACATATTAAAATACTTGATTTCTTTACCGTTTACTTTTAATATTTTATCTCCTGTTTTTAAACCTATATCTTTTAACACAGGATTTGAAATTTCTACGCCATCTTTTAAGGAATTCATTGGAATTAACTGCTCACCATACGCATAAGACAAACCTATATAAATGACCATTGCCAAGACCAAATTGACAAAAACACCAGCTAACATAATAATTAATCTTTGCCAAGCCGGTTTAGATCTAAATTCCCAAGGTTGCGGTTCTTTATCAAGAAACTCCTTGTCCATACTCTCGTCTATCATTCCCGATATCTTGACATATCCACCCAGAGGCAACCAACCAATACCATATTCTGTCCCGCCAATTTTTTTCTTAAATAGTGAAAACCAAGGATCAAAAAATAAATAAAACTTTTCTACGCGCGTTTTAAATAATTTAGCGGCTAAAAAGTGTCCCATTTCGTGTAATACAATTAGAAGACTTAAACTCAAAAAGAATTGAATGGTTATGATAAGTGTTGAATTCATTGTTAAATATTAAATTAATTAGGCAAAAATAAACTTTTAATAAATGATACTGGTATAAAAATCTGCCAAAATATTGTTAAGGTATATAATTGTATAGTATTATACGACTTTTAAAAAAATAGTTATTCGTTTGTAGCAATTGATTGGTTCAGGTCATCGACAATTACATCGATTTTTTGTTTAAACTCATCTTGATCAGAGGCTTTTTTTTTGTTTTCAAAAATACATTTGTTAAAGAAAATCAATATGCCCACACCAATTGTAATTGCACTGTCGGCAACGTTAAAAATAGCATTAAAAAAAGTAAAATGCGATCCGCCGATAAACGGAATAGATTCTGGCACATTTACATCAAAAAGTGGAAAATCAAACATGTCAACTACCCTACCTTGAAACCAAGGTGCATAAGTGCCACCAAACAATTTTGCGACACCGTGATATGAATCAGGAAAAATACGTCCGTAAAAAATAGAATCAATAATATTGCCCAAAGCGCCTGAAAAAATCAAGCTAATGGCTATAATCAACAATATATGGGCATGCTTTTTTATAGAACTATACAACCAGTAAAAAATACCGGCAATTGCCCCCAAACGAAAAACGGTTAAAAATATTTTTCCGGCAATTCCACCAAATTCAAAACCGAATGCCATGCCATTATTTTCGATAAAATGAATTTTAAACCAACTAAAAACATCATAAGATTCACCGTAAAAAAAGTGTGTTTTTACATAAATCTTTACAGCTTGATCTATCAGCAGAATCAGAAAAATCAGCAGAAGCGACTTCTTTAAATTCATTTATCTTTTATTCTGATTCTTTTTTGCATCAATGCTTAAAGTAGCATGTGGCACCGCTTTTAATCTATCTTTGCTAATCAAAACACCTGTTTCTCGGCAAACACCATACGTTTTATTATCGATTCTAATCAAAGCATTTTCTAAATCGCGCACAAAACGTTCCAAACGACCAATCATATGCAAATTTGATTCTTTTGAATAACTTGAAGAGCTATCTTCAAAGCTCACAATCTTGGTTTGATTAATATCGTTGCTATACAACAAAGAGCGCAACACTTCAATATCTTTACGAGCGCGATCTAATTTTTCGTTAATAATTTCTTTAAATTCTGCTAAATCCTCATCAGAATATCTAATATTATTTTCTTTATTCATAATTTATTTATTAATTATTGCAAACTTACATTTTTTTTTAATATGTAAAACATCTTAAATTTTCATTTTTGATAAGATATCATCAATTTCTAACACGACTGCTTTTTTGTCATTCAATTGATCTTCCCAATAAATATTATCGATTAATGTTTCACTTTTGATATACGATTCCATATAACTTACAGCGTCTTGCAAAACAAGATTCTTTTCTAAGTATAAATCAATACGGTCATTCACTTTCAAACCGCTATCTTTACGAAGGTTTTGAATACGATTGACCAAATCTCTAGCAATTCCTTCTCGTTTCAATTCGGGTGTAATATCAATATCCAATGCCACCAAAACATCGTCTTGTTGGGCAATTGTCCAACCGGTAATTTCTTTGGCAATAATATCTATTTCTACTTTTGTCAAAATTATTTTTTTATCGCCTAAATCAACTTCTATTTCGCCGTCTTTTTCTAATTTTTGAATATCGTCGGCGGTCATTTGGTTAACTTTTCCGGATATTTTTCCCATTTCTTTTCCATATTTCGGTCCTAAAACTTTGAAATTAGGTTTGGCAGATTTTACAATCACACCAGAAGCATCGTCTAATAATTCCAATTCTTTTACATTAATTTCAGCCAAAATAATATCTTTAACCGCTTCTAAATCAGCACGATCTTGCACAGACAAAACCGGAATCATCAAACGTTGTAAAGGTTGACGCACTTTTATTTTCTCTTTTTTTCGCAAAGACAAAGCCAAAGACGAAATCATTTGTGCTTTTTGCATTTTACGTTCTAAATCTTTATCTATTTGCTCAGAAATTATTTTAGGAAATACGCTTAAATGAACCGATTCAAAATCTTCTTGTTTGGTTACTTCCATCAAATCTAAATACAATTTTTCAGCATAAAACGGTGCGATAGGTGCCATCAATTTTGCAATACTTACCAAGGTTTTATATAAAGTTTGATAAGCCGAAATTTTATCTGTTCCGTATTCACCTTTCCAAAAACGTCTTCTACTCAAACGTACATACCAATTACTTAAATCATCGGTTACAAATTTTTGAATAGCACGCGCCACTTTGGTTGGTTCATAATCCTCATAAAATTTAGTAACTTCTTGAATCATTGTATTGAGTTCAGACAAAATCCAACGATCTATTTCAGGTCTATCGGCATAAGCTACTTCGGGTTCTTCATAACTAAAACTATCTACATTGGCATACAAACTCAAAAATCCATACGTATTATAAAGCGTGCCAAAAAACTTGCGACGCACTTCTTCAATACCTTTGACATCAAATTTTAAGTTATCCCACGGATTGGCATTCCAAATCATATACCAACGCGTGGCATCAGGACTATATTTTTCAAGCGCACCAAAAGGTTCGACACCATTGCCCAATCTCTTAGACATTTTTTGTCCTTTGGCATCCAAGACCAATCCATTAGACACCACATTTTTATATGCTACCGAATCAAAAACAATAGTCGCAATGGTATGCAGCGTATAAAACCAACCACGTGTTTGGTCAACGCCTTCAGCAATAAAATCTGCCGGAAAGAATTCATTTTTATCGATTAAGTCCTTATTTTCAAAAGGATAATGCCATTGTGCATAAGGCATTGAGCCGCTATCAAACCATACATCTATTAGATCTGCTTCGCGTTTCATAGGCTGACCGCTTGGTGAAACCAATACAATTTGATCGACAATATGTTTGTGCAAATCTACTTTATCATAATTTTCTTCGGACATATCTCCTACGACAAAACCGGCAAAAACATCATCTTTCAACAGTCCTGCATCGATAGATTTTTGCATTTCATCCTTCAATTCTTCAATTGAACCAATAACAATCTCTTCTTTACCATCTTCTGTACGCCAAATAGGCAATGGAATACCCCAATAACGCGAACGCGATAAATTCCAATCATTAGCATTTGCCAACCAGTTGCCAAATCGACCTTCGCCGGTAGCTTTGGGTTTCCAATTAATAGTATTATTCAACTCGATAAGACGTTCCCTAACTTGCGGTACTTTTATAAACCAACTATCCATTGGATAATATAAAACAGGTTTATCCGTTCGCCAACAATGCGGATAAGAGTGGCTGTGTTTCTCTGCATTAAAAGCTTTATTTTCTTCTTTTAATTTAATGATAATATCCACATCTAATGAACGCCCAGGTTTTTCGTCCTGCTCGGTATAATAATCTTGTTTGACGTATCGTCCGGCATATTCACCCATTTCCTTGCGAAAACGGCCTTGTAAATCTACCAATGGTACAGGATTTTCATTTTCATCTAACACCAATAAAGGCGGTACACCAGCATCTTTGGCAACTTTGGCATCATCTTGTCCAAAAGTAGGTGCTATATGCACGATTCCGGCACCATCTTCAGTCGTAACAAAATCACCAGGAATAACCACAAAAGCTTTATCAGCATCGTAGTAAGGTTGTGCATACGGAAGTAATTGTTCGTATTGTATTCCTACTAAATCTTTTCCTTTTACTTCATCGATAATTTTATAAGGAATGGTTTTTTCCGCTTGACTATAATTCTCAAAATCACTATCGTTTTCTGCCAAGCGGAATTTTTTTCCAAAATGATTGCTTAGTAATGGTTTACCAAGCACAACGTATTGCTTTTTAAACGTATAAGGATTAAATGTTTCCACCAATACATAGTCAATCTTAGGACCAACAGCTAGTGCAGTGTTAGAAGGGAGCGTCCACGGCGTAGTTGTCCAAGCCAATAAATATACATCGGCGTCGAGATTTTGCCAATCTTGTGGCAAAGTATTTTTTTTCGATTTAAATTGGGTAGTAATGGTGTTATCAGTTACATCGCGATAACAACCGGGCATATTGAGTTCGTGTGAGCTCAATCCGGTACCCGCTTTGGGAGAATAAGGTTGAATAGTGTAGCCTTTGTACAACAAATCTTTATTATATATTTGCTTTAGCAACCACCAAACCGACTCCATATATTTGGATTTGTAGGTGATATAAGGATCATTCATATCTACCCAATATCCCATTTCTTGTGTTAGACGTTCCCAGACATCTGTATATTTGAGCACCGATTTTTTACAAGCGTCATTGTATTCATCAATACTTATTTTTTTACCGATATCTTCTTTGGTAATCCCCAAAGCTTTTTCAACACCCAACTCTACCGGTAATCCGTGTGTATCCCAACCTGCTTTTCGTGGCACGCGATAACCTTGCAATGTTTTATAACGATTAAAAATATCTTTTACCGTACGTCCCATTACATGGTGAATACCAGGCATACCATTGGCAGATGGCGGTCCTTCAAAAAACACAAAAGTTTTGTCTTCCGGACGGGTATCTATCGATTTTTTAAATATCTGATGCTCTTGCCAATAGGCTTGAATTTCTTTGGCAAAAGCGGTTAAGTCTAATGCTTTATTTTCTTTAAAACGCTTCATATTCTTACACTTAGATTATTGAAGCGCAAAAATACAAAAATTATTTAGTAAATATCCGGCAGCTTATCATAAAAAATAGTGTATTTCTATTACATATCCGCACAGACGTTGCGGTGCAACGTTTCTACGATTTACCATGTCAAAAAATATATTTTATTATGAAACAATATTAAATCAATTTCGTATTTTTACCATTCATATCAAATCTCTCATTAAAGAAATACGCAGATGAAAATAAAAAAATACGCTGCCATTGACATCGGATCAAATGCTGTCAGATTATTGGTTTCCAATGTTATAGAAACCAAAAAAAAGACCAAATTTAAAAAAGTTTCACTCATACGCGTTCCTATTCGGTTGGGTGCTGATGTCTTTGTCAAAGGCGACATAAGCCAACATAATATAGATAGACTCATCGATACAATGAAAGCTTTTAAATCTCTGATGAAAGCCCACGAAATTGAAAAATATATGGCTGTTGCTACTTCTGCCATGCGCGAAGCAAAAAATGGTAAAGAAGTTGCAAAAATAATTGAAAAACAAAGCCATGTAAATATCCAAATTATTGATGGCGCCAAAGAAGCCTCCTTGATTGCCGCTACAGATTTAAGCGATTTATTAAGTCAAAATAAAAACTATTTATATGTAGATGTGGGCGGTGGTTCAACTGAATTCAGCATTTTTATCAATGGGCTTAAAAGTCTTTCAAAATCATTCAAACTGGGAACCGTAAGATTGTTAAACAATACAGTGGACAAAACTGTATGGGATGAAGCTAAAAAATGGGTAAAAAATAACACCAAAAAATTAGACAGAGTCTATTTGATTGGTTCTGGTGGCAACATCAACAAACTATTCAAAATGGCAGGAAAAATTCCGGGCGCACCTTTATCAAAAATATATTTAGAAGCGCAATATAAATTTTTAAAATCAATGAGTTATAACCAACGTATTGATGAACTCGACCTAAATCCGGACAGAGCCGATGTCATCATTCCTGCAACCAAAATATACAAAAACGCTATGACTTGGAGCGGCGCAGACAAAATATATGTGCCCAAAATCGGATTGGCTGATGGCATCATTCGCTACTTGTATTTAGGTCTTGATAAAGAATAAATTAAAAAATACGCAAAGAATTAATGTGAAATTTTATTTTATCAAATTCCTAAAAAAAATTATAAAATATGCGAGAAATTAAACAAGTTTTATATGGCACAAATGATTACAACGAAGTGGTGAAATTACGCGATACAATTTTGCGCAAACCTTTGCATTTACAATTTACCACAGCAGATTTGGCTATAGATCAAGACGAAATAATATTGGCTATTTTTGAAAACGAAAGTGCCATTGCCTGCTTACAATTACGTCCATTGGACAAAAAAAATATTAAATTACGACAAATGGCTATCTCAACTTCTTTTCAAAAACAAGGATTGGGACAAAAACTCATAAAATTTGCTGAACAAACTGCTCTTGAAAATTCTTTTACAAAAATAAGCTTACACGCCAGACAATCTGCCCTTAAATTTTATCAAAAATTAGATTATCAAAGCCGAGGAAATGTTTTTACGGAAGTAGGCATTCCACATGTATTTATGTATAAAAATCTTACGCCCCTAAAACAATAATAAACTATTTGATCCAATTACTTCTAAAGACACACTTCGAATAATCAGCTTTAATTTTGATGTAGTTATTTTTTATTTTATCATTGATCCACTTATCTAATTCTACCTCTTTTTTATCGGCTAAAGCCATTTCTTTTATTTTAGGAAAGTCTTTTACATAATCCATTTTATGTGTATCAACGCGTTTTTTAACGAGGAGCAATTTATAATTCAAGGATCCATCCGCATCGGTTTCTTCCAAAACATCTGTCATTTCACCTTGTTTTAAATTTTGTACTTTCTGATTTAATCTAGGATCTAACGTCATCAAATCTAAAAATATCTCACCCGAGTTAGGATTCACAATTTGACCACCCAATTTTTTAGTTTCCTTATCATCTGAAAATGTTTTGGCAGCTTCTTCAAAACTAAGTTCTTTATCGACAATACGTTTTCTAATGCTATCTAATTTTTTCTTAGCAAATCTTTTATTCAAAAAACCAACTTCAGGCTTCAATAAAATATGACGCACGACACGCTCTTGTCCATTTACGGCTTCTACATACAAAATATGCCAACCAAATTGCGTCTTAAAGGGTTCTGAAACCTGTCCTTCATCCAAACTAAAAGCGACATCTTTAAACTCTTGCACAAAGGGAGATTTTCTTTTTAACACATATTTTCCACCATTTGCTCTAGAGCCAGGGTCTTGAGAATACAAAACAGCCTGTGCTCTAAAACTAGAGCCTTCTTCAACTTTTTTCTTGATTTCATTTAATTTGTTTACAACCTTATCAACCTCACTCTTGTCGGGTTTTGGGTTAATAACAATTTGATATAAAGTAACTTGCGTACCTATTTCAGGAACTTTGTCTTTGGGAATAGCATCAAAAAAAGTTTTTACTTCTTCGGGATTAATATCCACATCTTTAATTACTTTTTCTTTCATTAAATCACTCAGCTTACGATCCTTATCGATTCGTTTTAATTGGGTTACCAGTTCTGAACGTGTTTTTTTGTTATAAAATTCCAAAACTTTTTCCATGGAGCCCCCCATTTGGGTTTTCATATAATCAATTTGTTGATCGACCATTGCCTCCACTTCTTTGTCCGTAACAACAATTGTCGTATCTTTTTTAGATTCGAGCAACAACATTCTATCTTGCAATAATTTTTCCAAAATTTTACAATCAGTCATATTTTGCATATCAATTCCTTGTTGTTTTAACTGGATTTTAAGTTGGTCTATTTCAGAATTCAACACTATTTGATCACCAACAACCGCCGCAATCCCATCTACTTTTACCTTTTCTTGTTGGGCAAAAATATGGGTGCTCATCAACAAAACCAATCCGACAATACTTAATTTTAATCTATTCATTTTACTTTTTTATTTTATATATTTTAAAGTGCTTCTTTTTAATCGCTTCCTCTTTCATTTCAGTTTGCAATTTGCTTAAGGTTCTTTGTTTTCTATGACTAAAAATCAATTGTTTTAAATCATTTTTGATAAAACTCAGCGGCAAAGCTTGATCCTCTAAAACCAAATCATTTACAAACACCAAATATAACTGTAAACTATCTCTTAACACAAACTTTTTGCTTTTTTTTAAGATTTGACGATCACTTATATGCTTAAACACCGGAAACTTTGTTCTAAAAGCCTCTAAATCCATCCATTTATCATTATTAATATTAAATTGTTTAAAATGAAAACTCTTATTAATCAAACTATCTTGAAAATTTTCTTTATCCGAAAAAAACCATTTTTTATATTTATTTATCAATTTGTCGGCTTTGTCAACCACCAAAAATTTAGAATTAATCATAGGGGTTTTTGCCGTAAAAAACATCTTATTCTTTTGGTAATATGCCGCTATGGTATCCATCGGAATAACAGAATCCATATATTCTTCTACCCATAAACTTTTGTAAGTATCTATGCTTAAGTCCGTTTTATAAGCTTGCACCAACTTGTTTATTTTGTTCATATCAATATTTTTTTCGGCTTGTACCAAAAGCAATTGTTTATATGCCCATTTTTCTATAAATTCACGAACGGCTACTGTACTATCCTGACTGGATTTATTTTGATAAATGTCCTGTGAAACACCATCTAAATAAAGATATCGATCATATACGCTCGCAATTGGCACTCTTTGGTCTGTCTCACCAAAATACTGACAAGATTGCAAACCAATTACAAGTAAAAATAAAAAACTATTTTTTATATTTCGCACGGATCTTTTCCCATTTTTGTTGATTGATATGCACAGGATACTTCTTCTGCAAAACTTCTATCCATTGTTCTTCCAAATATTGTTGATATTTGTTGGTAACCATACCTTTTGCATCTTTAAAATCTGGAATATGTGCCGGGTATGTCTGTATTCTTTTTAAAATCACATATTGCCCATTTTCTTTAAACATCACATATTTATTTGCATCCAAATTATGTTTTATAACATAATCATTATCTGCTTTATATTCCTTTTCTTTGATTATTAAACCTTTGAAATGCGCTTTTAGATATTTAGAATCATTATCTTTTTTTACGGCCTTGAATACTTTTTTAGCTGTTTTTTTATCATTGGCTTGCACCAATAAAACAGCATATTTTTTGGGCATATTAAAATCTGATCTATGTTGGTCATAATAGTTTTTTAAACCCAAAGTATCCTTAACCGACTTGTCCCAAACCATATCAGACTTGATATAAAACATCAACAAACCATCTCTATATTCCTTCATAATAGCCGCAAATTCGGGATATACTTCTTCTAAATGGGCATCGTAATAAGCGAATAGTTTTTCATTTTTAAACTGAGCAAATAACTGATTGATTATGCTTTCTTTATCATCAGCTTTGGTAGGTCTTTTGTGCTGTCTTCGATAAATATATTTAAAGAAATCATCATATTTAATATTTTCATCATTTTTTATGCTAAATAAAACGGTATCGTTTAAATCGGATGTAGGAATTTGCCATTTGTTATAAAAGAAATCATCTGTTATCAAAGAATAAACCTTAGATAACGAACCAATCATTTCTACCGGAAATTCTTTGGCGATTCGTTTCATCAATTTTTCTTTGCCCAACTTAGAACGCTCGCCGCGCATCACTTTGTAACGAAGACCTTCTTTTGCTTTATCAAAATCAGATAAAACTGGATATTTTTTAATAAACTTAACGATATGCCAACCATATTTAGTTTGAAAAGGTTTTGAAATATCACCTGCTTTCTGCAACGAAAATGCCATTTTTTCAAAAGCAGGAATCATTTGTCTAATACCAAAACGACGCAGTTTGCCACCATACTTAGCCGTCGTTTTATCATCTGAAAATTTCTTTGCCAAGGCTTCAAAATTACCATTTTCGTTTTTAATTTTATTATAAATTTCGAAAATTCGGGTTTTGGCATCTGTTGTTTGTTTCATTTTTTCGTTTTGATCGCGTGTCATAATGTGAGCGACTTCTACTTCGCCCATAGCTGGACGTTTATCCAAAACTTTAAGAATATGGTAACCAAAACGAGTTCTAAAAGGTTTTGAGATTTTACCAAGACTTGTGGTATAAGCAACCGTCTCAAAAGGATAAACCGTGTGAAAAATATTCATATAATCTAAATCGCCCTTATTTTGTTTTGCCGATGGATCTTGTGAATGTTTTTGCGCCAATTCGCCAAAATCAGCTCCTTCAACAGCATCTTGATAAATTTTTTCTATTCTTTTATAGGCTGCCAAAGTGTCTTTTGGACTGGCATCAGGCGACACTTGAATAAGAATATGAGCAACTCTAACATCAAACTGGCTTCTATCATAAACCTCTCTGATAAGTTTTTCTAATATCTCATCATCGGATAAATATTTTTTTGCCAAGTCTCTTCTATAAGAGTTTAGCTCACGCTTAAATCTCGATAAAGTATCATATTTTTTAGCATAAGCATCTTCCAATTCCAATTTATAATGCGTAAACAGTTGTAAATAATTATCGATATCTTTCTGTTCTTTATCCTGTACCAAATCTAAATTTTTTGTGTACATTTTTTCAAATTCAGTTGTACTTACAGGCTTGGCATTAACGGTCATCAACACATCATCAGACTGCGCTTGTAAAGCAAAAACAGTTCCTAAGAATACTAGTGCAAAAATTCTTTTCATTCTATTCTATTTTTTAATAGGCAAAGTCAATATTAAAAATAATTTTCCAATGATAATCTGCCCAATCAATTAAGATTAATATTCATGTAAAAATTGGGGACAAATTTAATCTATTTATAGCAAAAAGCAGAAATAAATGCTTAATTTTTTCTTATTTTTAACATTAATGTCTGATAAAAAAATTAGAATAATATAAAGTCTCATTTTGTATAGACAAATAAACGAAATAGCATTTTGCAAAACATTTCTATACTATTATTTAATTCATTGGATAAACAATAAATTATTCATTCTCTATATCACACAAGAAAAACACGTAAGGTTTACGAATTAAACTTTATTAAAATTTTGTTTTAATTTGAATGAAATAAACAAACTAAAAACCACAAAAGAAGTAAAAATATAAAAACCTGATTGCAATTCTGATTGGTTTGAAGTAATCACCTCCAATTGTTTTGAAATATGACCTAATTGATCTAATTGACTGGAAATAATACTTGTAAAACCGATATAAGCCATAAAAATTGCAATCACCATTACATCTGCCATTGACCATTTTCCAATTTTAAAAACAAAATAATCAATCAATTTATAGGATCGAATTCGCTTATTAAAAGAATAAAAAACAAGCGCCACCAACTTCATTATTGGAAACAAAACGCTAAAAATAAGTATCAATAATCCTACGCCCATCACTTTTAAATCATCTTGCACAAACATTAATCTTACAACTTCCAGAATACTTTTACTTTTAAAATACAACACCTGATTATTAAACTGAATGGGTTGTCCCAAAAGATTAAAAGATAAGTTTGAAATACGTGCATCTATATCGATCATAGGAAGCAGCAATCCCAATAAAAGCAATACAAAAGCAATGATTACATATTGAAGATACATCCATTGATTAAAAGATTTTTGCCACAATAACAACGCAAAAGAAATTAAAATAAACATAAATAATAAGGCTAATAAAATCCTAATTTCCTGCTTTGCACTATCTATTTTATTTTGCAATTTTTTACCACATTCCTTAGCATTCTGAGCTTGATATTTTGTCAAAATACGATTATAGTTGCTATAATCCATTTTAGAAAAAGTTTTAGCAGCATAATCATCTAATTGCTTAAGAATATATTGTTTAATTTTTTCCTTATTTTCTTTCTGATCGACATAATCCAACATTTGTTTAGAAATTTTAGGAATATTCTTATGCAACTGATCATAAACGCCGGCTACATCCGCCACAAAATTTTTATAATCAAATCCCAAGATACTTTCTTTTTCATTGTTTTTTCGAGCATCGCTTTCTAATTCGTCAACAACTTTGGTCAAAAAAACCGAAATCTTATGTTCTAATACGTCCCTATTTTCTGTGTCAATCTTAAAAGAAGACACTTTTACCGCCACAATTTCCGATATTTTATCCTTCCATTGATCGACGTTAAACAATCCGTATTTTACATTTGACAACTCTATTAAATCAGCTTTTAATAGACTTTTTGCCTGTTCCTGACGATAAATCTTAAGCGCCAAATAACCAATGAATAACATCGATAAAAACAATACGACAAATCTGAATATCTTCATTAAAAAAAAAATTACAAATCAAATGTTGTTTTTCAACAAAAAATTAAGTCCAAATATAAATGATTTCTTTGAAAAAAAAGAAATATTCAAAAAAAATCAGTAATTTTATCCTGCAAAAATTTCAAATCATGAACGAATTTCAACAAGCTATAAATCAAAGTATTCCAAGCGAATTACCCGCACCAAAATCCTATGACAACAACATCAGCCACACGCCTCCGAGACGCAATGTGCTGAATGATGATGAAAAAAAATTAGCGATTCGCAACGCCTTGCGTTATTTCCCCGAAGAATGGCATCCTATTTTGGCACAAGAATTTGCAGATGAACTAAAAAATTATGGTAGAATATATATGTATCGTTTTCGTCCGGATTACGAAATGTATGCACGACCAATCGATCAATATCCTGCCAAATCAAAGCAAGCAGCAGCTATTATGTTAATGATTCAAAACAATTTGAATCCCAATGTTGCACAACATCCACACGAATTAATTACCTACGGAGGCAATGGCGCTGTTTTTCAAAATTGGGCACAATATCTATTGACGATGAAATATCTTTCTGAAATGGATGACACACAAACTTTGGTGATGTATTCCGGTCATCCCATGGGATTGTTTCCTTCACATAAAGATGCCCCTCGCGTGGTGGTTACCAATGGAATGATGATTCCAAACTATTCATCTTTAGATGATTACGACAGACACAATGCTCTTGGAAACACACAATACGGACAAATGACTGCTGGTAGTTATATGTATATTGGACCACAAGGAATTGTACACGGCACAACCATTACCATCTTAAATGCCAAACGAATTATTGCAGAACGATTTAAAAGAAATGATGATAAAGCCGTCTTATTTGTTTCTTCTGGATTAGGCGGTATGAGTGGCGCACAACCTAAGGCAGGAAATATTGCAGGTGTCGTTTCCGTAGTAGCAGAAGTCAATCCAAAAGCTGCCAAAAAAAGACACGAACAAGGTTGGGTAGATATTTTATTAGACGATGTAAATGAACTGGCAAATGCTGTCAAAAAATCAGTAACCGAAAAAGACCTAAAATCCTTTGGATATATTGGAAACATTGTAGATGTTTGGGAAAAATTTTATCAAGAAGATATTCGAATCGATTTAGGAAGTGACCAAACTTCTTTGCACAACCCTTTTAACGGCGGTTATTATCCCATTGGATTAGATTTTGAAGAGTCCAATCAAATGATGGCTAGCAATCCTGAATTATTTAAAACCCATGTGTATGCGTCGTTGCGCAGACAAGTAGATGCTATCAACAAACATACTGCAAAAGGCACCTATTTTTTTGATTATGGAAATGCATTTCTACTGGAATCCAGTAGAGCAGGTGCCGATATTATGAATGGCGACAAATTCCGCTATCCTTCTTATGTAGAAGACATTATGGGACCTATGTGTTTTGATTATGGTTTTGGTCCTTTTAGATGGGTTTGCACCAGTGGCGACCCTAAAGATTTGGCTACCACAGATAAGATTGCCCATAAAGTGATGACCGATTTAATGCAAGAATCACCTGAACGCATTCGTCAGCAAATGCTTGACAATATTAAATGGATTCAAGGCGCACAAGCAAACAAATTAGTGGTTGGCTCACAAGCCCGCATTTTATACGCCGATGCTTGGGGACGCATCCAACTTGCGAATGCTTTTAACAAAGCTGTCGAAGACGGTATCCTTACAGCACCAATCGTTATTGGACGCGACCACCACGATGTTTCAGGTACAGACTCTCCGTTTAGAGAAACTTCAAACATATATGATGGCTCTATGTTTACGGCCGATATGGCTATTCAAAATGTCATTGGCGATAGTTTTCGTGGCGCTACTTGGGTGAGTATTCACAACGGTGGCGGCGTTGGCTGGGGCGAAGTCATTAACGGTGGATTTGGCATGGTGCTCGACGGTTCTAAAGATGCCAAATATCGCTTAGAAAAAATGTTGTATTGGGATGTAAACAATGGAATTGCCCGCAGAAATTGGGCAAGAAATGACAATGCTATATTTACCGCAAAACGCGCTATGGATAGCAATCCAAATCTTAAAATTACCATACCAAACTTAGTTGAAGATGATATTATAAATGATTTGAATTTTTAGGAAATATATAAAAAATTATTTTACTTTTGCAAACGCAAAAGCCACTTTAGCTCAGCCGGTAGAGCAGCTCATTCGTAATGAGCAGGTCGTGGGTTCAAGTCCCATGAGTGGCTCTTTTTTTTATTTATTCATCAAACTATTGAGTATTAAAATCTTTTTTACTTCAACGAATTAAAACACATTATTCACCACAAGCGTTCTACAACAAAAAAAGAAAATAAAAATTTTATTTTACAATATTTCTTTCAATTCTAGCAAATGCGATATGCGCGGAATAATTTTCTTATCTGTATCACTTTGATTTTCAGGGTCGTAATGCACTACATACATACCCATGTTTTTAGCGCCCAAAATATCGCTTTTAAAATTATCACCAATCATATACGTATTATGGGCAAACACACCTGCTTTTTGCAAGGCATGTCTAAAAACTTCGGGATGCGGTTTTAATTTGCCTATTTCTTCAGAAGTAATCATCAAATCAAAATAAGCTGAAATACCAGAATGACGCATTTTATCCGACTGCACTTCGGCAAATCCATTGGTAAGAATATGCAAACGGTATTTGTCTTTTAAATAATCTAAAATTTCAATAGTTCCATCCATCAAAATATGTTCTTCTTTCAAAAAATCGAGGTAATCCCCTGCCAAAACTTCGATTAATTCTTGATTAATATCAATATTTAGCGCATCAAAAGTATCGATTAACCGGTTAAATTTTACTTCTTTTTTTGTTTTAATGCCATTGGCATAATCTGCCCAATATTGTCTATTTATAGGCTCATATATCTCTAAAAAAGCAGACAAACCCACCGGCAACGCATGTTTTGCAATTAACTTATCAAAAGCTTTTGCAGAATTGGCATCAAAATCCCAAAGTGTGTGATCCAAGTCGAAAAAAATATCTGTTATTTTAAATTTTGGCATTCGTAAAATGTTTAATGGTTTCTATATATAATGTATTCCATGCTTTCCAATCATCGATATCACTCAAAATAAAATTATGAAAAGCCGGATAAAAATGCCCTCCGTATTGTTTGATACGTTCCCCCTCTTCTATCATTATTTCTACCGCTTTTTGTACCGGAAGTTTATATTGGTATTTTAATATTATGTCAGATATTGCAACTGGGTGCAATCGTAAAATTGTTTCTGTTTCGTCCTCAATATCATAAAAATAAAAAGGAATAGATGTGCCAGCTCTAAAACCTATTTTATGATTATAACCCATAGAAAAATCATTTTTAATCTCCAAATCATGATACAACTGATAGGTTTTAGGAATTTTTAAACGATTAAAATGCGTTCGCACTTTTTGCACAGGTTTATATATTATTTGCTCCAAAGTATTGATTTGCCGCTCAATCATTTTTTCGTCGTCCATAGCGTAATATGAAGTCAACAAACCGATATTGGTATAATCCGCCAAAAATTTTATTTCTTTGCGATACGCATCTTTATCAATAGAAATATTATGGTCAAAAACGGTATATTTACTCACCAAATGAAAGAATGTCAAAGGATGTTTATACTTCTTCTTAATCTGTAAAATCCGGTCAAAAGTGTCGTAGGGATCTTTTTTACTAAAAAAATACACTTGATGACGCAAAACAAACCTGCGAAATTTAAGATGTATTAAATCGTCAAATCCACCAAATAAAAAACGCAAAAAATTCTTGTGCTTAAATAACGTTGCCATACTTACATCCACTAAAGGTTCAAAGTGAAATTTTCTTTCAGGAAAAATCAAATCCGGAAAACGCGCTTGTAAATTTGTTTTTAATTTATCAGCCCAAATCTCAATAATAGGTTTGTTTAACAAACTATGTTGCGTCAGAATGCTGTTTTTATAATTATACCTTCCGTGTGCGTCCAACTGAAAAGGCAAATATTCTTCATATCGACTCAATAAATAAAAACTTGCTGCAAAAATATCAAAAGGAATCGTTGAATTTGGCACTTCAAAAAAAATAGCTTCCTCGTCCCAAAAACCAAATTTAACTTCATTTTCCTTTATACCTTTTTGAAATAATAAGTCATGCGAGCTAATATGAAATTCATTTGCCAAAGATTGTGGCGCATAAGAAAATTTTGCGCCATCAAAAGCAATAAATTCTTCAATTTTTGTTGTAAATTTGACTGAAATTTGCAAGACATTATTAAAAATATGTCTGAAAATATAATTTACACGGGGATTTATTTTATGTATATAGACTAATATCATTGTACAAATTTACTTAAAAAACCGGCATCATTTCGTAAATTATAAAAATAAATACAAATTCGATTAAACAAATTGCTTAACACATTTAAATAAATATTATATGAAACTCTTAATGATTTATTGCGATAGCTTTGGATACAAACCACAAATTAAAACACTAGCGGATTATCCTGATTTCTCAGAAAGTGTAAAATTGGATAACGTGCTGCTCGCTTTTACCCAAATGGAAGCCGAAGATGAAGAAAACCAAAAATATGTAGAAACCAAATTGGTAAAAAATCTTAAATGGGCTGCCAAAAAAAATGAAACAAAACATGTTATTTTACACTCATTTGCCCATCTGTCCGAAAGCAAAGCTGCACCAGAAATTACAAAAAATCTTTTTGACATTGTAGAAAAACGACTTCAAAATGCCGATTATATTTGCGAACAAACACCATTTGGTTACTTTTTGGACATACAAGTAGATGCGCCTGGTCGTTCAAGTGCCCGCATTTTTAAGAGTTTCTAAACAATTTGTTTAAATATTCATTTTTTTTACATATATTTGTACTAAATGGAAAACTTTTTTACATATCTTATTTCTTATATAATCATCTTTGGGATGTTCCTGATGATTATTTCGTGGCTTATTGTTTTTGCACTTGACATGTACTACAGCATTACCGTTCAAAAAGACAAACGAGATAACTTATGGTATGGAGGTAATTAATTAATTTTTATATATTTACACATTAACATATATTGTTTTCAAATTTATCTTTTGGTTGTCAATAACTTACAACTTTTCAAAGTTACCAAACAACAAAAATTAGCAGCCTTCAACTATTTATTTATTAATCAAGTAATCCTCATCAATTAATAAAAAGAAATTCTAAAAAAAGGCTAACCAAAAGTAGCCTCATTGTAAATAGGGGATCTCCTTGTATGCTCGCGCCCGTAAAGTTCCGCCTTTGCGATAGAGATACGACAAAAACAATAGCAAAGTCAAGTAATTTTAATAAAAATTAATTAATTTTCCAATTTTGGAGCAAAATAGCAGAAAATAATATAAATATTGAATAATTCATTCACTACTTATAAACATAAAACAGAACAAAATTCGTAAAATTTATGATAAAATATTACCCACTACAAGTTTGAGCTATCAAAAATCAAGGGCAATAAATCGTGCAAGGAATCAGATTTATACACTTTACCTACCTCACCCAT
>Ga0209633_10000984_pt1 | contig 31025 bp, 28 predicted proteins | sample Cruoilmetagenom1_FD_187290 | JGI IMG/M metagenome (GOLD analysis project Ga0209633, IMG submission 187290) | Oil polluted marine microbial communities from Coal Oil Point, Santa Barbara, California, USA - Sample 1 (SPAdes) (version 2) | ecosystem: Environmental > Aquatic > Marine > Oil seeps ... | reverse complement strand
GTCCGACTGTGCAGGCTGCTGGCGGGTTACCATTTCCATGCCGGACTTTATACAGCATTTTTTCTCCGGTGTCCCGTACTTTTTTCGGTTCGCTGGCTTTGATGGAATGGGTTCGTCGAATATTTACTTCAAGGTGCTTTCAAGCCATTGAAAAGATGAATATTTATGTAGGTTGGGCACGGCCTGCCGGCCTTTGCCCAACCTACTATTAATCTTTTGATGATTATCGGCCACCTTGAAAGGGTTGCGGTAATCAGTCATGGCTTTTATCCTTCGCATCATAAACCAGGTTTTCCGCTCCGTTCAATACCAGGAAATGCCTGCCCTTGGCACGTGAAATCAGGGTGACTCCGGCTTGACGGGCCATATCCAGGCCCATCAGGGTCGCTCCGGAGCGCGATAGAAGCACCGGAATGCCCATTTGGGTCACCTTGATGACCATTTCAGAGGTCAACCGGCCGGTGGTGTAGAAAATCTTGTCCGAGCCATCGATCTCTTCCAGCCACATATGCCCGGCGATGGCGTCGACCGCATTATGGCGTCCCACGTCTTCGACGAAAAATTCGATCCGGCTGTTGTGGCAGAGCGCGCAGCCGTGCACGGCGCCTGCGCGTTTGTAAACCTCATTGTACTCGCGCAACGCATTCAGCAGCGCATAGAGCGTCGATTGCTCGACCATCCGCTCCGGCATTCGAATCTTCTGTAATTTATCCATCAGACGCCCGAATACGGTTCCCTGACCGCAGCCGGTCGTCACGGTACGCCGCGCCAGCCGTCGAGCGAAATCCCGGTCGGCTCTGTTGGTGACCACTGCAACCGCTTCGGTTTCCCAGTCGACCTGGATCGCATGGATCTCTTCGATGTTTTCGATAAATCCCTGGTTGCGAAGATAGCCCAGCGTCAACAGCTCGGGGTGGGTACCGATGGTCATCAAGGTGACAATTTCCTGTTTGTCGACATAAAGCGTCAACGCACGCTCCCCGGCGAGTTCGATTCGGCGTGTCTTACCGTTCTCGTCGACGGCTGTGACAGGCTCGGCGCTGCTCAAGCCGGCAGCGGTCATCTCTATCCGGTGTTTTGCCGGTGGATAGTGGCGATCGTGTGATTGTTCAATCATAAAGTGCTCTGCACCGCGGTGAGATCTTCCTGCGTATTGACGTTCCGAAAAATTTCAGGCTGATCACTGTAATCAACCAAGCCGAGACGGTGTTGGTTCAGCCAGGTATCGATTTTTCGCCGGCCTGCAGATAAATACGCTTCAAGGCTGGCCAATAACCGGCAGTCCAAAAGTAGAAAAACAGGATGCAGCCGATGGCCGTCGAACGCCGCACAGCAATCCATCGTTGCCACATCCATGGTATCCACCATCCGCCGTAAATGTTTGCCCTCGAACAACGGGCAGTCGCATGGAAGGGTCAGGATGTAAGGCGTTTCGACCGTTTGCATGGCGCTGAGTATTCCTGCAAGAGGACCATCGAAAGTACTGGTCTGATCCGAGACGACCGGATAGCCGAGCGCCCGATAAGCCTCATGATTGCGATTCGCATTGATCAGAACCCGGTCGGTCACCGATAATATGGCATCGATCGCGTATGAAACCAGAGGACGCCCTTTTAGCTGAATAAGCCCTTTATCGGTTCCCCCCATGCGGCGGGCCAAGCCGCCGGCCAACACGACACCAGTGATCTTTGCCTGATTGTTGCGCATCGTGGATGGTCCGGGCCGCTACCTTAGTGCCTTAGGGTTGGAGTAGAACAGTCATTTGAACAATAATAGGCCGTGAACGTTCCGAACGAACTCATAATACCCTATCATGGGAGATTCAACCTGTATGATTATCTTTCGATTATTTGAGAAATCCATGATCAATCGTTTTCAATCCGCATCATTCATTCGAACCGCTCTTCCGCTCGCCATCTTTCTTCCATTACTGGCCGGATGCGGCAATATGTCGGACAAGGATACGGCGAAACAGAGCAACAATGACTTCCCGACGCAAGCCCGCGTTGAATACGTGCTGCAATGCATGGAGAAAAAAGGCGGGCAAACTTACGATACTTTGTACCCCTGCGTCTGCAGCATCGACAAAATTGCTGAAAAACTGACCTACGATGACTTCGCCGAAGCCCGGACTTTCAGCTATCTGCGCAGCACGCCGGGGGAAAAGGGCGCTGTTTTCCGGGACCCACCCAGAGCAAAAGAGCTGCGTGATCGTCTGAAAGAAGCGGTCGCTTATGCCGAACAGTCCTGTTTCGTCAAAAAATGACAGCAGGCTTTGCTTAAGGCGTGGTGTCGAACGCGATTATGATCACCGCCGACCGTCTGAGTTCGTCAATGAACGCATGCCGTTGTATAATTTTCAACCGGTACTTTCCGTCGCTGTCTTCGCACCAGCGATTACCCGCCCGGATTGGTCTTTACTTTGGAGGAAAATGAGTGGCCGTCACACACATCGACGCAAAAGGCATGAAAAAAAAGAGACGCATGGGTCCGAAAGGCCGTTCAGTCGACCTCGCCGTGTTGGAGGAGATTCAAGCTCTATTGGGCGATGAGCCGCGCCGAAGAGACTTGCTGATCGAGCATCTGCATCGGATTCAGGATCGCTATCACCACATTTCCGCCAAACATTTGGTCGCTCTGGCGCACGAAATGAAGCTCTCGAGTGCAGAAGTGTATGAAGTCGCCACTTTTTATCACCATTTCGATGTCGTCAAAGAGGGCGGGTCGGCGCCGCCGGATCTGACCGTCCGCGTCTGCGAGTCGGTTGCCTGCGAAATGGCCGGCGCCATGCCGCTGGTGAATGCTCTGCGGGACGGGCTGGGCGGTCGTGTTCGGGTTCAGCCTGTTCCCTGTGTCGGCCGATGTCAATATGCACCGGTTGCAGTGGTTGGACAGAATCCAATCGATCATGCCACCGTCGAGCGCGTGACCCAGGCGATCGATGCCAATGCCACCGAAGCCCCTGTTCCGCAATACATCGGTTTGGCCGACTATAAACAGCGCGGCGGCTATCAGATATTGAAAGCTTGTCTCGAAGGCGCGCGCGACTGCGAAGGAATCGTTCAGGCGCTGGAACACTCCGGCTTGCGCGGCCTGGGCGGCGCCGGTTTTCCTGCCGGACGTAAATGGCGGATCGTCAAGGGCTATCCGGCGCCGCGATTGATGGCGGTGAACATCGATGAAGGGGAGCCGGGCACCTTCAAGGACCGCCACTATCTGGAGACCGATCCTCACCGGTTTCTGGAGGGGATGCTGATTGCCGCCCGGGCGGTCGGCATCAGTGAGATCTATGTCTATCTGCGCGACGAGTATGCCGCCTGCCGGCAGATTTTGACCAAGGAGATCGCGGCGCTCGAGAACAGCCCGCCTTCGGTAGACCAGCCGCTTCCGGCGATTCACCTGCGGCGCGGCGCCGGCGCCTATATTTGCGGCGAAGAGTCCGCCATGATCGAATCGATCGAAGGCAAACGCGGCATGCCGCGCCTGCGGCCGCCTTTCGTTGCGGAAGTCGGCCTGTTCGGACGGTCGACGCTGGAACACAACATGGAAACGCTCTACTGGGTGCGTGACATTGTCGAGAAGGGGTCGGAGTGGTTCTCTTCGCACGGGCGCCACGGTCGCCGTGGTCTGCGTTCCTTTTCTATCAGTGGACGGGTTCGCAGGCCCGGCATTCACCTGGCGCCGGCCGGAATCACGATGCTGGAACTGATCGATGAATACTGCGGCGGCATGCTGCCCGAACATGACTTTTACGGCTATTTTCCAGGCGGCGCTTCAGGCGGGATTCTGCCGGCTTCGATGGGGAATATTCCGCTGGACTTCGATACCCTGAACGAATACGGCTGTTTCATCGGCTCGGCGGCGATCATGGTCCTGTCAAACCACGACAGCGCCAAGGCGCTGGCGCTGAATGCCATGCGCTTTTTCGAGGACGAGTCCTGCGGTCAATGCACGCCGTGCCGGGTCGGCACCGCCAAAGCCGTTCGCTTGATGGAACCGGACGAATGGAACGAGCAGCTGTTGGAAGAGCTTTCGACCGTCATGTGTGACGCTTCCATCTGCGGGTTGGGTCAGGCAGCGCCGAACCCGCTGCGCTGCGTCTTCAAATACTTCCCGGACGAAGTCAAGTCAGCCCCTTCCGATCACTAAAGCCGTGCACGATCAACAAAGGTGATATCCAAAATGGCAGCCACTTCCGAACAGATCAAAAAGAGTGTCACAATCACGCTCGATGGCGAAGCAATCACCGCCGCCAAGGATGAAACCATACTGCAGGCGGCGAAGCGTCATGGCAAAGAGATTCCTCACCTGTGTTATCAGGAGGGGTTGCGGCCCGACGGCAACTGCCGAGCCTGTGTCGTCGAGATCGAGGGCGAGCGGGTCCTCGCTCCCTCCTGCTGCCGAACCGCCGCCGCCGGCATGGTTGTGCGCAGCACCAGCGACCGTACCCGCACATCGCAGAAGCTGGTACTGGAGCTGCTGATGTCCGATATGCCGGAGCAGGGCCGGTCGCCGTATGCATTGAATTCCGAGCTGGATCGCTGGGCGGCCGAACTGGAGATCGGTCGGCCTCGTTTCCCGGGGCGTCGACAGCCCTCCCGTGATGCATCGCACCCGGCCATCACCGTCAATCTCGATGCCTGCATCCAATGCACCCGCTGCGTTCGCGCTTGCCGTGAAGAACAGGTGAACGATGTCATCGGCTACGCCTTCCGCGGCGCCGAGTCGGCCATCGTCTTCGATCTGAACGACCCGATGGGCGAAAGCAGCTGTGTGGCCTGCGGCGAATGCGTACAGGCCTGCCCGACCGGTGCGCTGATGCCGTCGCAGGAGGTCGGTCTGATCGAGGCGGACAAGACGGTCGATTCCACCTGCCCCTATTGCGGTGTCGGCTGCCTGATCAGGTATCACGTCAAAGAGAACCGGATACTCTATGTCGATGGCCGGGAGGAAGGCCCCGCCAATAAAGGCCGGCTGTGTGTCAAAGGGCGCTATGGTTTCGACTACATCCACAATCCGCTGCGACTGACCAAACCTCTGATTCGCAAAGAGGGCGTGCCGAAAACGACCGAACTGCTCGATCCTGCCGACATCGACACGGCATTCCGGGAGGCCAGCTGGGAAGAGGCGTTGGATCGCGCGGCGGGGGGACTGCGCAGCATTCGCGACCGGTACGGCAACAAGGCATTGGCCGGACTTGGCTCCGCCAAAGGCAGCAACGAAGAGGCCTACCTGTTTCAGAAGCTGGTGCGCACCGGATTCGGCAGCAACAACGTCGATCACTGTACCCGCCTTTGTCACGCCTCTTCGGTCGCGGCTCTGCTGGAGTGCATCGGCTCCGGGGCGGTGTCGAATCCGGTGGAGGATGTCGCCATTGCCGAAGTGATCGTGGTGATCGGTTCCAATCCGACGATCAATCATCCTGTCGGCGCGACATACATCAAAAATGCCGTCAAGAAGGGGACCAAGCTGATCGTGATGGATCCGCGACGTACCGAAATCGCCCGCCATGCGACTTACAACCTCCAGTTTCGGGCGGATACCGATGTCGCTCTGTTGAACGGAATCATGCATACCATCCTCGATGAGGGGCTGGAAAACAGCACCTTCATCGAGCGGTATACCGAAGGCTTCGAGCAGATGCGCGAGCACCTTAAGAACTATCGCCCGGAAGCGGTCGCGCCGATATGCGGCATCGATGCCGAAACCATCAGGCAGGTTGCGCGCCTGTATGCCACCTCCAAAGGCTCGATGATTCTGTGGGGAATGGGTATTTCCCAGCACATTCATGGAACCGACAACGCCCGTTGTTTGATCTCTCTGGCATTGATGACGGGCCAGATCGGCCGCCCCGGCACCGGCCTGCACCCGCTGCGCGGACAGAACAACGTTCAGGGCGCCTCCGATGTCGGCCTGATTCCCATGGTTTATCCGGATTATCAGCGGGTCGATGATCCTGTCGTACGCGCTAAATTCGAACGGCTCTGGAACGCCGAATTGGATCCGGAACCCGGCCTGACGACGGTCGAGATGATTCACGCCATCCATCACGGTGACGTGCGCGGCATGTACATCGAAGGCGAAAACCCGGCAATGTCCGATCCCAATCAGAACCAGGCCCGGGCCGCGTTTGCCCGACTGGAACATCTGGTGGTACAGGATATCTTTCTGACGGAAACGGCCGGTTTTGCCGATGTGATTCTGCCGGCTTCGTCCTTTTATGAAAAAAACGGGACCTTTTCCAACACCGACCGCCGGGTGCAGATGGGGCGCGAGGTGGTTTCGCCGCCGGGTGATGCCCGGCAGGATCTGTGGATCATTCAGGAGATCGCCAGACGGATGGGGCTGGATTGGAACTACCAGGGTGCTGAAGAGGTTTTCAGAGAAATGCGCAAGGCGATGACCAGTATCGCCGGAATGACATGGCAGCGCCTCGACAAGGAGGATTCGCTGACCTATCCGCTGGAACATGAAGGGGATCCCGGCACGCCGGTCATCTTCACCGACGGTTTTCCAACCAAGAGCGGCAAAGGGCTGTTCGTACCGGCCGAGTATATCCATGCCGACGAACTACCCGACCAGGAATACCCGCTGGTGTTCATAACCGGCCGTCAGCTGGAGCACTGGCACACCGGCAGCATGACCCGCCATGCCAGCCGGCTGGATGCAATCGAACCCGACCCGCTGGTGGAAATCCATCCGGACCTGTTGGAAAAGCTGGGCGTGGCGCCCGGCGATCTGATCACCGTTGAATCGCGACGCGGGCGGATCACCGCCTATGCCCGCGCCGATATCGGCATGCCGCCCGGCACCGTTTTCATGGCGTTCTGTTACAATGAGGCGAGTGCTAATTTGTTGACCAACGAAGCGTTGGATCCCTTTGGTAAGATTCCGGAGTTCAAGTTCTGCGCGGTACGCGCAGCGCCCGGTGGAGAGCTGGCCAGACGGATCAGCTAGAGAGATATATGGAGCAGGCGGCGGTTGCCTTCATGCCGCCCCCTCTCTGATCGGCGTAAAAAGCAATGTCCGGACAAAAAAGATAGAGATAACGCAACCTGTTGTTTTTGCTTTTATTGTTAATCAACCAAGGCGTGTTTTTGGAGGTCCTTCGCGGAAAAAAGTCGTAAATAAATATTGACTTTTTCGCCGCGAAATAATTCAATTGTCGCACTGGGAAGGTATCGAGGGGATGATTCGGATCTTATTTCAGAACGTGTTCCCTTGCCATCGTGACCATCCTTGCTATCGCGCCCTTCAAGGGTGCGTGGATTGAAACGTAATTACATCCGTGCTCAAATACCTACGGAACTGGAGGAGAAAAAATATGATAAAGCCCGTAAGAAGTTGGCTGATCGCATCGGCTGTGGCATCCGCGCTCGCTGTGCCTGCGGTTTCACACGCTAACGCCGGCGTAGAACAATTAACCAAAGACCCGGCCAACTGGGCAACCTGGGGCGGTGACTATGCCGGTACTCGCTACAGCACGCTCGATCAGATCAACAATAAGAATGTCAAAGAGTTGCAGGTAGCCTGGACTTTTTCAACCGGCGTGTTGCGCGGACATGAAGGCGGCCCGCTGGTGGTCGATGATGTCATCTACATCCACACGCCTTTCCCCAACAAGGTTTTTGCCTTGAATCAGACAGAGCAGAGCATCATTTGGGAGTTCACGCCGACGCAGAACGCTGAGGAAACCATTCCTGTCATGTGCTGCGACACCGTCAACCGCGGGTTGGCCTACGGCGACGGAAAAATTTATCTGCTGCAATCGGACACCACATTGGTTGCTTTGGACGCTAAAACCGGCAAGAGAGTCTGGGCGGTCAGAAACGGTGATCCGAAGTTGGGAATGACCAATACCAGTGCTCCGTTGGTGGTTAATGATAAGGTTCTTGTCGGCATCTCAGGCGGTGAATTCGGCGTGCGCGGTTTTCTCGCGGCATACAACGCCAAAGACGGCACTCTGGCTTGGAAAGGGTACAGCGTCGGGCCGGACGAAGACATGCTGATGGACCCGCAGAAATCAACGGCGTGGAAAGACGGCAAAGTACAACCGGTCGGCAAAGATTCCAGCCTGAAAACCTGGGAAGGCGATCAGTGGAAGATCGGTGGAGGTACCACTTGGGGTTGGACCAGCTATGATCCGCAGTCGAACCTGGTCTATTATGGATCGGGCAATCCCAGTACGTGGAACCCTGTCCAGCGTCCCGGCGACAACAAGTGGTCGATGACCCTGTGGGCGCGCGATGCCGATTCCGGGGCCGTCAAGTGGGTCTATCAGATGATACCGCATGACGAATGGGACTACGACGGCATCAACGAAACGGTTTTGGTCGACCAGAACATCAACGGTAAAACGCGCAAAACCATTGTCCATTTCGACCGCAACGGTTTTGGCTACACGTTGGATCGTGAAACCGGGGAGCTGCTGGTAGCCGAAAAGTTCGACAAGGCGGTGAACTGGGCTACTCATGTGGATATGAAAACGGGCCGTCCGGTTGTTGTTGACCAATTCAGCACCGAGTTCAACGGCGAAGATGAAAATACCACCGGCATCTGCCCGGCGGCGCTGGGCAGCAAGAACCAGCAGCCGGTGGCTTACTCGCCCAAAACCAAGCTGTTCTATATCTCGGCCAACCATGTCTGCATGGATTACGAGCCTTTCGAAGTTGAGTACGTAGCGGGTCAGCCTTATGTCGGTGCAACGCTGAGCATGTATCCGGCCGGCAAGGATGCATTGACCGGCAAGGAGGACAAGTCGACCAATCTAGGCCAATTCACTGCGTGGGATGCTACCACGGGGACGATCAAATGGACCAATAATGAACGCTTTTCGGTCTGGTCCGGTGCCGTGGCTACAGCCGGCGACGTGGTCTTCTACGGCACGCTCGAAGGATACCTGAAAGCGGTGGATGCCAATACCGGCAAGGAACTGTACAAGTTCAAAACGCCGTCCGGCATCATCGGCAATGTGAATACCTGGAGCTTCAACGGCAAGCAATACGTCGGTGTACTGTCGGGCTTGGGTGGCTGGGCCGGTATCGGCATGGCTGCCGGGCTGGAAGGCGATACGGAAGGTCTGGGTGCTGTCGGCGCCTACCGAAGCCTGAGCTCTTACACTCGGCTGGGTGGTGTCTTCACGGTATTCGCGCTTCCGGACTAGTGTCTGGGATGACAGCGTTATAATAAGACTTATTAACTCTGCATACACGCCCTGGCTGAAACCTATTCAGCCAGGGCGTTTCTTTTTTCAGCGAGGAGCCCGACACAATATGCCGTATCTTATAACGCGCCTTTATTGCCAACTGTTTGTTGCCGCGATCTGTCTCTTTACCGCCATCACGGCTACAGGGGCGGAAACGGAAAAGACCTTTCGCGTCTGTGCGGATCCGAAAAACCCGCCTTTCTCGGACCGACAGGGAAACGGCTTCGAAAATAAAATTGCGGAAATGTTTGCAAAGGAGCTGGGGCAGAGCGTGGAGTACACCTGGTTTCCTCAACGTATTGGTTTTATCCGCAACACATTGAAAGCCAAGAAGTTTCCTGACAAGGAGGTTTATAAATGCGATGTTGTCATGGGTGTTCCGACCGGTTATGAATTGACGCTGACCACCGAGCCTTATTATCGCTCGACCTATGTGCTGGTGTATGCCAAAAACCGTGGCTGGGATGATATCAAAAGTCCGAATGACGTTCTCAATCTCGACGCTTCCCGCAAAGAGAAGCTTCGTATCGCAATGTTCGATCGGGGGCCTGGGACGGCCTGGATCGTGAACAACGGCCTGGTCGATCAGGGTGTGCCATACCAGTCGATGACCGGTGACCCCGGCACCAATACCGCAATGACCATAGAAAAGGATCTGAAAGCGGGTGTGATCGATATGGCGATCCTCTGGGGGCCGATCGCGGGTTATCTGCTCTCCAACCGTGAGCCCGGGACATTCGCAGCGTTGCCGATGCAACCGGTCCCGGGATTGAAATTTGATTTTCCCATTTCAATGGGCGTGCGTTATGGGGATAAAGCCAGAAGGGACCGGTTGAACCGGCTGATTGCCGACAAATCCGATGAGATCAAGGCCATTCTGGTTGAATATAATGTGCCGTCGGTCGATGAAAACGGGCGGTTGATTTTAGATCTGCCGCATTGATCAGCGCTCCGGCCGAAGCACTGATCCATTGTTCCAACGCTGCTGCAGCGCGTGGGAACGTATTCCGGTTCGCTTAGCCCGAATCTTTCACAAATTATGCTTGATCTCGCTTGTCTCTTGATTCCACAAGGAATATTTCCTCAGTCGGTCGTAGTCACTGATACGCCACTCCTTCGGAAATTTCCTTGTGAAACCAATATCCGGCGCGAGATCGGCGCAAATTTATGAAATCTTCGGGCTAGCGCATGGAAAATCCGGCCGCTTCGATGGCACTCAATAGCACTTGCCCGAAGGAAGTTCCGAGTCGACCGGCAAGACGGTCGATCACTCCCTCTTTCTGGGTAAAATCGACGATCTTTTCAGCGCCGATGATTTCCCTGGCGACTGAATCGGTACTGCCGATCGCATCCGCCAAGCCGAGCTCGATGCTTTCGCCGCCGGTCCAGACGAGTCCGGAAAAAATATCCGGATCATCATGCAAGCGTTGGCCCCTTCCTTGCCGTACCGCTTCGATGAACTGCTGGTGAACGCGATTCAGCAAGGCTTGCACGTGAATCTTTTCCTCTGTACTGACTGGTGAAAACGGATCGAGAATCGCCTTATGCGTCCCCGCGATCATCAATCGTCGCTCGATGCCCAGCTTATCCATTGCATCGACAAAGCCGAACCCATTCATGATGACGCCGATCGAGCCGATGATGCTCGCCTGATTCACAAAAATCTTATCCGCTGCGGAGGCGATATAATAACCGCCCGACGCACACATATCGGAAACCACGGCATAGATTGGTAAATCCGGCTTCTGTTGCTTGATGCGCTTGATTTCATCGTACACATACGCGGCCTGGACAGGCGTGCCGCCAGGCGTATTCATGCGCAGTATGATGCCTTTCGTCTCCTTATCTTCAATTGCCGCACGCAATCCTTTTATGATTTGGCTGGCATCGCTGTCGGAACCTTCGTTGATTGTTCCGATCACATTGACGACGGCGGTATGCGCCTTGCCTTTTGCGATCGATCCTTCCGAAAAAGGCTCAACCACCACGACGAAAATCATAAACAGGTAGACGAAAATCAGGGACTTGAAGAAAATTCCCCAGCGCCGAGCTTTGCGTTGCTCAGCGACCGCCGCCAGCAGTACCTTTTCGAGCACTTCCCGCTCCCAATTCTGTTTCCGGCCGTTCTCTTCCAACATCATTTCACCTCAATAAACACTTTGGATGGAATCAGTTTTATCGATTCAGACCAGAAATTCAAGCAGTTCCGCCGTTGTCTGAAGACACAACAGCGGGTTCTGCTGCTTCAAATCCTGTGCGGAATTGGCGCCGCAGCTCACCGCGATCGATTCGATGTCCGCGTGCCGTGCCATTTGCAGATCGTGGATGGAATCGCCAATCATCACTGTTCGACCACTGCCGATGCCGGTTTCTTCCATTAGCTGGAAAAGCATCATGGGGTCCGGCTTGGAGGCAGTCTCATCAGCACATCGGGTAGCGGTGAATAAGGCACTTGTGCCAGTTGCCTCAAGCGCTTTGCGCAACCCGCCCCGGGTTTTTCCCGTAGCAATTGCCAGAGCATAGCCCTCTCGTTTCAACTGCTGCAGCAGGTCGTACACACCGTGGAAAAAATCGTTGCGTGTCATCGGACGCGACCGATAGGCGGATTGGTAGGCTCGGATCAATTGCTTTCTGGTGACAGCGGCCGCGTCCGGAAAAAGCCGTGACAGCGCTTCGTCTAGGCGCAGACCGATGACATTTTTGGAAGCCTGCTCCGAGGGAAGCTCATAGGCACACTCCCGTGCAGCGTGGTGGATGCATTTGACAATCCACTCGATCGAATCGACCAGCGTTCCGTCCCAGTCGAATACCAGCAGATCAAATCGGTTTTTCATGCTTCAAATAGTGTAGAAAATCGGCCAGCTCTTCGTCCAGGGGCGCTTCGATTCGGATTGGTTGTCCGGATTGTGGATGAATAAACCTAAGGTGCGCGGCGTGAAGAAAAAGCCGTTTCAAGCCTTCGCGCCGCCAATTACGGTTCGTCTCGGTTTCTCCATAGCGCTCGTCCCCCGCTACCGGATGGCCGAGACAGGCGGCATGAACCCGGATCTGGTGGGTGCGCCCTGTTTTCGGCTGCGCTTCCACTAATGTCGCTTTTTTGAAGCACTGCATGCGTGTGAACCCGGTCCGGGCCGTTTTGCCGGCTTTCGATACGACGACCATGCGTTCGCCGCCTTTCCGGACGTTCTTCTCCAGCGGTGCATCGACGGTGGCTTTTTTTCGATCCCAAGCGCCGCTTAACAGCACCAAATACCGTTTATCGACCCGGTCGCTGCGAAAAAGTTCGTGCAGCTTGCGCAGTGCGCTGCGCTTTTTCGCAACAAGCAGACAACCGGACGTGTCCCGGTCCAGGCGGTGCACCAGCTCCAGAAAAGAGTGATTGGGACGCAGGTGACGCAGCCCTTCGATCAGCCCGAAGCTTAGGCCGCTACCCCCATGGACCGCAAGGCCCGCAGGCTTGTTCACGATCATAATATGAGCATCTTCATAGATAATTCGCTTTGCGACACGCTCGTGCAGGATGGTGTGCGGCACCATCGTAGTCGGCTGAGAGGCGATGCGTACCGGAGGAACCCGAACTATGTCGCCGGCCTGCAAACGGTACTGCACACTTTTTCGCCCGCGGTTGACACGGACTTCGCCTTTGCGCACCATGCGATAGATTCGGCTCTTAGGAACGCCTTTCAGCCGGTTGATCAGAAAATTATCGAGCCTTTGCTCGGCATTGTCCGGACTGATCCGAAGCAATTGGACCGAAGGGGTTTGATCCTGTTTTTGCTGTAAGGGCATGATCGCCGCGGATGACCTCATTTGAACGATTGGCATAAGCTTGCTATAGTAACAACCCAGCCACCGCTGCTCAAATTCCATCTGTGTGGAATGGTGACCTCGGAAATATTCTGTTTGCATTGTCGCATGATCAATGCATGGACCGGGGGGTGACCCTATTTGCTACTCAACGAGCAAACCTCTACATCCTGGAGATTCCGTATATCAGATTTCTGCAACGGTATCGCTTTGCCGGTGGGCTGAAGATTTTCGAACAGGGTTTCATCGCTCAACCCGTGATGAGCGAAATACGCGTCTCAACGCTAGCATACGTTGATTTGAATAAAGAGCCGGATTATGAGTGCCATCTCTATCTGAAACACGGAGTGGTTACCCATATCATGATACGCGTAGCGAATTTTCTGCTTCAGTATGAACGTGAAGAAGCAACCATCAAGACCTTAACCCGAGGATTTCATAAATTTGCGCCGATATCGCGCAGGGCATTGGTTTCACAAGGAAATTTCCGAAGGAGTGGCGTATCAGTGAGTACGGCCGACTGAGGAAATATTTCTTGTGGAATCAAGAGACAAGCGAGATCAAGCATAATTTGTGAAAGATTCGGGTTAGAACGGGATGATTAGAAAAAACAACCGAAAAATAGGAAAATCTCGCGCGTAACTTAATGACATCCGCCAAAGCTGGGACGCTCAAGGGTCAATAGAATGAAAAGAATGCTTATCAACGCGACGCAGCCGGAAGAGTTGCGTGTTGCCTTGGTAGATGGACAGAAGCTGTACGATTTTGATATTGAAATTCCTGCCAGGGAGCAAAAAAAATCCAATATATATAAAGGCACGATTACCCGCATCGAGCAGAGTCTGGAAGCCGCGTTCGTCGATTATGGGGCTGAACGACACGGCTTTCTTCCTTTCAAGGAAATTTCTCCGGATTCTATAGCCGGAGCAGAAGGTGCTGAACTTAGCCGTGCCGAAATAAAAGATCGGCTCAAAGAAGGGCAACACATCGTTGTTCAGATCGAAAAGGAGGAGCGCGGCAATAAAGGTGCTGCGATGACCACGTACCTCAGCCTTGCCGGCAGCTATTTGGTGTTGATGCCGAATAATGCGCGCGCCGGCGGTATCTCCCGGCGGATCGAGGGCGACGCCCGTTCCGAACTGCGTAACATCCTTGATACGCTGGAGATCCCGGAAGGGGTCGGGTTGATTGTTCGCACGGCCGGCAGCGGCAAAAGCCTGGAAGAATTGCAATGGGACCTGAATTATCTCCTTCAACTATGGGAAGCCATCGAGCGTTCCGCCAAGGAGAAGCCCGCTCCATTTCTTATTTTCCAGGAAAGCAATGTCATCATTCGGGCGCTGCGCGATCATTTGCGCGGAGATATCGATGAAATTCTGATCGATGATGCCGCGACGTACCGGCTGGTGCGAGACTTCCTGCAGCAGGTCATGCCCCGCTTCTTGCCGAAGGCCAAGGGTTACCAGGATCCCGTACCGCTGTTCAGCCGTTATCAAATCGAAAGCCAGATCGAAATGGCGTATGATCGCGAAGTGTTACTTCCTTCCGGGGGGGCGATCGTGATTGACCACACGGAAGCGTTGACCTCCATCGACATCAATTCAGCCCGCGCAACCAAAGGAAGCGATATCGAAGAAACGGCGTTGAATACCAATCTGGAAGCGGCCGATGAGGTTGCGCGACAATTGCGGCTGCGTGACTTGGGCGGTTTGTTCGTCATCGATTTCATCGACATGCTTTCGGTAAAGAATCAGCGCATGGTCGAAGCGCGCTTGCGCGATGCGGTGAAAATCGATCGTGCCAGGACACAGATCGGTCGTATTTCCCGATTCGGTCTTTTGGAAATGTCGCGTCAGCGGCTGCGTCCTTCGCTCGGTGACTCAAGCCAGCTTCTCTGCCCACGCTGCAATGGCCAGGGTTCCATCCGCAGTGTGGCGTCGTTGGCGCTTTCCGTATTGCGAATCCTTGAAGAGGAGGCGATGAAAAAAAATACCGAGCAGATCATTGCGCATATGCCGATCGAGGCAGCGACATTTCTGCTCAATGAAAAACGCCCGGTCATCGACCAGATCGAGAAACGACATAATGTGGCGATTATTGTGTTGCCAAGCAAGCATTTGGAGACGCCGGAATACGAAATTCAGCGTGTCCGAACGAAAGAAGATGTGCCGGACAAGAGCAGTTACCAGCAGATTAAGGCCGAGGAGACGCCTGTTGCGCTCGTCGTTGAGCCCTATTCAGCTGGAAAAGGGCAACAGCCGGCAGTCAAAGAATTTCTTCCCACCTCACCGCCCCCGGTTCGAAGCAAAAAGATATCGGACAGCCTGATCAGACGGTTCTGGAAAAAGCTGGTCGGCGAGAAACCGGCCGAGAAAGAACCTGAGGACGATATCGCTCAACGCCAGCCAGCTCCACCTCCAGCGGCCAAGCGGAGTGATTCACGACGGGGCCGAAGCGGAAACAGGCGGCCAAGTAACAGGAGACCGAAAGAGAGCGGCGATAAAAAAGAGGTTGGTGCTCCTTCCGTCCAACAGGGAGAATCGACGGAATCGGCCGCCAAGGCGCCCCGAACGAGGAAACGCGGTGCGGCGGTACGAGCCGGCAGCAAACGAAGGCGGGGCAGAAAACCTCAAAAGCCCACAACGACATCAGCGGCGCCCCGGGATGACACTTCCCCGGCACCATCGGTCGAGGAGACCGCTGCGGCAACCCGCCCTGACGCAGCCAAGCCTGAGTCACGCCTGCAGACAGTCAGCGGAGTAGACTCTCAGAGTGCTGACGGATCGGGTGAATCCGTTGTTGCAGAAGCCGATGCCAAGCCCACATCCGCCGAGCGAACGAATGATTCACGGGCGCGGGAAAGCTCGCTTCGACCTGCGGCACCGGAGGGAAATCCGGAAAAGCAGCCGGCAGCAGCGAACAGTCAAACCGTCTCGTCGGCGGATTCCTCTTCGATGGAATTACTGCCGAAGCCGACACACGGCAGTCAAATAGCTGCGGCCATCGATGAGTCGACCATCGTTCATACAGAACGAACATCGGCTGAAGAACGCGCTCACGACGATCGGCGCAATCCGAAGGACTCAAGCATTCAGTCGAATGAAGCTGTCGAGTCCAAGGACAAGATCGAAACATCCAAAAACAGTTAACATACCGCCGTTTGAAACACCGATGCATCGACTTGTTCCGCCGTTTTTCGATCAAGAAGCAATTCGTTCAGGATTTGCGGTTTGCCAAGGACGGCAAACCCGCAGCTCGATCAGAAGCGACTGGTTCCAGAGCTTGATACGGTGCTCGGCCTCCGGCTCCTGCTTCCACAAATTCCCTACGGTTTGCGCAATTGCTGGGCTTTCCACACAATGTTGGTTTTTTGCAAATTCACGATCAGCCTTTCTTTACTTGTTGAGCAATGTGTTATAACATTATGAAAATCAATGTAAAGTGCGGCTATATAAAAGCAACGGATCAGCTGCGCCGAGGCAGGCGGCTCACGTCGGTATTTGCGGGCACGCCACATTGATCGAGTCGGGAAAACATTAAAACCGCACACAGCTGATGAATCTCAACTTTCAACGCACAGTCGACAGGGTGGCAGGCAAGCTGATCTGCCGGCTGCTTTCGTGGATTTATTGCCTGCGGGGAAAGCCCACTCCTCCGGTGGAGTTCAAGAAGATTCTCATTATCCTGTTATCGGAGATGGGCAGTCTTGTATTGGCCTATCCGATGTTCAGGGCGATCAAAGACAAGTATCCGGGCAGTTCCATACACGTTCTTTTGTTTGAAAAGAACAGAGAAGTATTGGAGCTGCTCGATGTGACGCCCAAAGAGAATATATTGACCCTGAACGACGAATCAATGGAAACGTTCGCCAGGGACAGTGTCAGAGTTCTGCGGGGTGTCCGTTCCGCCGGCTTCGATGCTGTCATCGATTGCGAACTGTTTGCGAGGGTCAGCAGCATTTTTTCATTTTTTACCGGCGCCCCGGTTCATGTCGGCTTTCATCCTTACACCCAGGAAGGTCTTTATCGCGGCTCTTTCATCAACCGGCCGGTCATGTACAATCCCTACCATTCCATTACGCAGCAGTTTCTCACGATGGTTGAAGCGCTGGATTCGAATACCGTGCCGACCGCCAAAAGGGTTGTCGTTCCGAAAACGATCGAGGCCCCTTCGATCGCTTTCGAAGAAGAAGAAATCCAGGGAATGGCCGAACGATTGTATGGTGATTTTCCCGGCATCGAACATAAAGCGCTTGTGCTCATTTATCCCAGCGGCGGCATTTTGCCGATAAGAGCCTGGCCGATGGACCATTACAGCACCTTGGCCAAAGCGTTGCTCGATGATGGTCATGCGGTCGCTGTCATCGGTCTGAAGGAGGATAAAGCCTTCGCCGAACGGATCGCGTCTGACTGTTCAAGCGCGGACTGTATCGATCTGACCGGGTACACTCGCTCCATTCGGGAACTTCTGATCCTTTTTCATCTGGCGTCGCTGCTGATTACCAATGACGGCGGGCCCGGCCAATTTGCCGCTATGACGCCGATCCCCAGCATCATTTTTTACGGTCCCGAAACACCGGCTCTATACGGATCACTGAGCAGAAAAGCCTGTTTTTTCTATCTGTCGCTGTCGTGTTCGCCGTGTCTGACCGCTTATAATCATCGAAATTCTCCCTGTGATGGAGACAATCAGTGCCTCAAACGCATCGGTCCCGATCAAGTTTACACCAAAGCGAAAGAGATGCTCGCAAACGAATTCACTTTATAACTTCAGGAAATAACGTTCATGAAAACGCTTCGAAAACTCGTACTCCGATTGCCCCTGGTCGGTTGGCTGCTGCAGCACCGTTTCGTGAAATTCGGTTCTGTCGGCTTTTCCGGCACGCTGGTCAATCTGGGCGTTCTCTATCTTGGACAGGAGTATCTGTTCCGCGCTATCGAGCCGGAAGGCATGCGGCTTGATCTATCCCTGGCGCTGGCGATCTTTTGCGCAACGGTGAACAACTTCACCTGGAACAGAATCTGGACCTGGGCCGATCGCAAGGAGGAGATCGAAAAACACTTCCTGATTCAGTTGGGCCAATACTTCATTGCCTGCTGGCTTGCCATCGTTTTTCAATTTTTCTTCACGAAAATACTGGCGGCATACATGTTCTACATGGTCGCCAACATCACCGCCATCGTGATGGCGTCGGTGATCAACTACCTGATGAACGATATCTGGACCTTCGCGACCCGAAAGGCCAGGCTGCGCAGCGGCGACAAAGCTTGCGCGACGCAAGATGTATTGTAGGGCGGAACGCGAAGCGGTTCCGCCATCAGGAAACGGGGAGCAGGAATCAGGGATCGGGTGCGGCTGTACTTCTGATATCTGTTCTCCTGATTCCGGATTCCAGAAACGGCGGATCGCCCATAGGGGCATCCGCCCTACGCATTATTTCACCGCGAGCCGCGCCTGTTTCAGTGGCGTCTCTTTTCCATGACCGCTTGTGTCGCCCGCCGCAGCAGGTAAAACAGCGAACCGACAACCAGCACCGGGTCTATCAGGTAATCCCACAGGTTGGTCGATGCATACCATCCTACGGAATAGGCCAGCATCGCCAGCGTGATGCATGAAACGATCAGCAACAGGCGCTTTAACCACGCGGCGAGGCCAAGGAGTAGCAGCGTAGTTGGAAGACAGTAGGAGTCATATCCCATTCGATATGGGTCATAGGGTGTCGCCCCCAATGCCATCGGATAAAAGATGGTGCCGCACAGCACGACAAGTCCGCATAATGCGATGATCTCTTTTTCCGGCACGACCTGCCGGTGAAACACCCGGGAAGCAATGGCGAGCATCGTCACTACCACCGTAGTGATGCTGAGATCGCCGACAACGCCGCGCACATAGCCGGCGAGCGACAGACCATCGATCGGCAACAGTGGAGCCACTACCAATATGCACAAGGCGGCGACCCGATAGGGTCTTTTCCACGCTGAAACAGTGCCCGCGAACAGACCCGCCGCAACAACGGCCAGGGCAACGCTGAGCAGGCCCGTCACTTCCGTAAAAAGAATCATTTCGCTTCTGATCGTCTGGCCTCCAGCCACGCCTGGTTGAACTGAACGTGCTTGATATAGGCCCGGTTCCAGGTGTAAAGGAGGTGAAATGTCCCGCTGCCGGCTTGTATAAGGTAGGGGTAGTCGAATCGAAACCGGCACGGGTGCCCCTGACACATCGTATCGCGTACCGCTGAAACATAATCTTCGCTGTTTTCGATCGTCGCATCGGTTTTTTTGACCAGGCGCATGGTGTTCTCGGTAAATGCCTCCGGGCTGACCGAGAGCCCACGCAATTGACGCTCGTCTTCGAAGTGGTAGAGCACTCTCCAATGCCGCCCTTCGTCGTTGGACGAGGCCAGCGACAACTCGTCCCGCATGCGTTCATTATGGTTGAGGGCCACCAGCAGGCTGCCATCGGCCAATGTTACTCCCGCCATCGCCGAGTCCGGATTCGGCAGTTCGGATGGCTCAGCGGCGCTCCAATGTTTCCCGTCGTCCCGGCTGGCCACCTGTCGCGCACGCCGGGGATGAGGGCCGGAGTAGCGCATCAGGGCCAGCGCATCACGCTCGCTTTCGATCAGCAGCAGAGGCTGCAGCGTCTGCCTGCCATAGCTGAGGCGCTGTTTGGAAACGACCTTGCCGCTTTTGTCCAGTCGGAGCAGCTCGCCGAATTTGCCCAGCATCTCGTGATAGATCGGCAACCCTAAGGTGCCGTCCCGATAAAAAAACGGCGGCGTTTTTACCAGCGTGCTGAAATTCAGGAATGGAGAGGTCACCAGCCGGCGCGCCCGGCTCCAGTGTTCACCCTCGTCGACGGAGGTCATCAGATTGACCGCGCTGGTCGACCAGCCGCCGACCGCACTGACATAAAACAGCCACAGCTTTCCAGCCGCATCCCGAGTCGGGACCGGATTGCCCAGTTTTCTGACGTAGCGGTGCACATCAGTCTGGGTGCGCAGCCGGGACGTCACGGTCTTTTCTTCGCTCCAGTTGATGGTGTGGGGGTCGTAAACCGAGCTGTGTATCACGACATCCGCGGCTCCCTCGCGGCTGCCGGCAAACCAAAAGGCCATGATACGGCCGTCACTCAGTTCGACCATCGATGGCGCATGCACCAGCCGGGTTTTTCCTGTGGATGCGAAACCACTGGCAAACATCGGATTTGCCCCCTCAGCGGCTTGGATCGCCGATGGCTGAAACAGGGACGGGGCAGGCTGCCCAGCCATTTTCAACACGGCCATCGCAAAGGCTGACAGCATCGCCGCGAGCAGGAAATAGCGCATCATTAACGGGATGTTTTGTGGATTGCCGGTCTCATCGAGTGTTGAAGAAAAGCCGCCTTGAACGGAACGCCTGACAATGAACAGCGAGAAGAGTGTCGCTGGGCCTGTTTTTTTTATTTTTAATAACCAAGTGCTTTACTTGGGTAATAAATAGTACTAAAATAGTCCACATAAGCATAAACAAATAGTGGGATAGGATATGCTGAGAATTAGCAAATTAACCGATTATGCTACCGTAATCCTGAGTTACATGGCAAGAAACAGGGCGCAGATGCACGCCGCTGCGGAGATTTCGGGCGTGACCGGAATCGCTCTGCCGACAGTCAGCAAGATATTGAAGGTGTTGACGCGATCCGAAGTCCTCTCTTCGACAAGAGGGGCCAAGGGCGGCTATGTGCTGGCGCAGGCACCGGATCAAATTTCGGTTGCGCGCATCATCAGCGCTTTGGAGGGGCCGATCGCACTAACCGAGTGCAGCATCTCGGATGACATCTGTCAGCAGTCGTTCACTTGTGAGATTAGAGGCAATTGGGGTTTGATCAACAAGGCGGTCGAGGCGGCGCTGGAATCGGTGACGCTGGCTGACATGATCCTGCCGGCCGACCACCCCGGAATCGAGTTCAAGATTCCGCTGCAGAGCCTTTACAGCAATCCGTCCTAAACCGAACAACCCGCGGAGACAGCAATGTCAGCAAATGCACAAACACTGGAACAACTGATTGGCCACGAATACAAACAAGGATTTGTCACTGACGTGGAGACCGACTTTTTTCCGCCGGGGCTGAACGAGGGCACCATCAGAGCCCTGTCCGCGATAAAAAAAGAGCCGGAATTTATGCTCGAATGGCGCTTGGCCGCCTACCGGCATTGGCTGACGATGAAATCGCCAGAATGGGCACATGTGAGCTTTCCGCCGATCGATTATCAGGCCATCAGCTATTATTCCGCGCCAAAAACCCAGGCCGACGGCCCGAAAAGTTTGGATGAACTCGATCCCGAGCTGTTGGAAACATACAAGAAGCTGGGCATTCCGCTGGCTGAACAGGAACGCCTGGCCGGGGTGGCGGTGGATGCCGTGTTCGACAGCGTCTCGGTGGCTACCACGTTCAAGGAGAAGTTGGCCGAGGCCGGTGTCATCTTCTGCTCCTTTTCCGATGCGGTTCAGGAACATCCCGATCTCGTTCGTCAATACCTGGGTACGGTGGTGCCTTATACGGACAACTTTTTTGCCGTCCTGAATTCAGCGGTTTTCTCCGACGGCTCCTTCGTCTTCATTCCCAAAGGGGTGCGCTGCCCGATGGAACTGTCCACCTATTTCCGCATCAACGCCGCCAATACCGGCCAGTTCGAACGCACCTTGATCATTGCCGAAGACGACGCCCATGTTTCCTATCTGGAAGGGTGCACGGCCCCGATGCGTGATGAGAACCAGCTTCATGCTGCGGTCGTGGAGCTGATAGCGCTGGATCGCGCCGAGATTAAATACTCGACGGTACAGAACTGGTACCCGGGCGACAAGGAGGGCAAGGGCGGTATCTACAACTTTGTCACCAAGCGTGGCGCCTGCCGCGGTGTCCGTTCGAAAATCTCCTGGACCCAGGTCGAAACCGGTTCGGCGATCACCTGGAAATACCCCGGCTGCATCCTCCAGGGCGATCATTCGGTCGGCGAGTTTTATTCGGTTGCGGTCACCAACAACTACCAGCAGGCCGATACCGGGACCAAGATGATCCATATCGGCAAGAACACAAGCAGCACCATTATCTCCAAGGGTATCTCGGCCGGCCATGCGCAAAATAGTTATCGTGGTCTGGTGAAGATACTCAAAGGCGCCGAGAATGCACGCAACTATACCCAGTGCGATTCGCTGCTCATCGGCGACCGTTGCGGCGCCCACACCTTTCCTTATGTGGTGGTCAAACAACCCACCGCGCGGGTCGAACATGAGGCGTCCACCTCCAAGATCAGCGAGGACCAGCTCTTTTTCTGTCAGCAGCGCGGCCTCTCCATGGAAGATGCCGTCTCCATGATCGTCAACGGATTCTGCAAAGAGGTGTTCAAGGAGTTGCCGATGGAGTTTGCCGTGGAAGCGCAGGCGTTGCTCGGTATCAGTCTGGAAGGCAGCGTTGGATAATGATTTTATAGAACAGGAAACAGTATATGCTCAGAATCGAAAACCTTCACGTCAGCGTTGAGGGCAAGCCTATCCTGAAAGGGATCGACCTGAACGTCAAAGCGGGCGAAGTGCACGCCATCATGGGACCGAACGGGTCCGGCAAAAGCACCTTGGCCCATGTACTGGCTGGACGGCCCGGCTATGAGGTCACTGCAGGCCGGGTCTGGTACCAAGGCAAGGATCTGCTGGCGATGGCGCCGGAAGAGCGGGCCCGCGAAGGACTGTTCCTGGCCTTTCAGTATCCGGTCGAAATTCCTGGTGTCAGCAATATCTATCTGCTGAAAGCCGCATTGAACGCCATCCGCAAGCACCATGGACTGAACGAATTGGATGCCATGGACTTTCTCGCAACGGTCAAGGACAAAACCCGGCTGCTCGATATGGATGAACAGTTTCTATACCGTGCGGTCAACGAAGGGTTTTCAGGTGGGGAAAAAAAGCGCAACGAAATCCTGCAGATGGCGGTGCTGGAACCGAAGCTGGCCATCCTCGACGAGACCGACTCCGGGCTCGATATCGACGCACTCAAGATCGTTGCCCAAGGCATCAATGCCTTACGGTCGGAAAAGCGTGCGTTCATCTTGGTGACCCATTATCAGCGTCTGTTGAATTACATCAAGCCCGACCGGGTCCATGTGCTGGCCCATGGCTCGATCGCCAAATCGGGCGATGCCGGTCTGGCCCTGGAGTTGGAGAAACAGGGGTATGGCTGGGTTGAACAGCTGGCCGACGCCGGAGCTTAAGTTATGAATACAGTTTCACAATCAACGGCCCGATACGTGGCGGACTATGATTCGATTGCATCGCAGTTGCCCGGTAGCGGTTTGTCCTGGCTGCAAGCCATGCGGACTCGTGCCTTGTCGCAGTTTTCCGCCAGCGGCTTTCCCTCTCCCCGCGAAGAAGAGTGGAAATACACCAACGTTGCGCCGATCGAGCGAAAAATGTTTCTGCCCCGGCGCGCAATACCGGGCTCGGTCGATATCGGCCTGTTGGGGCGTTATCGTCTGCCCGATGCCTTTACATTGGTGTTCGTGGACGGGGGCTTCGACGCCGGGCTGTCAAACTTTTCCGGGCTGCCGGATGGCGTGGTGATCGCGCCGCTTTCGGAAGCGCTGGGTCGATTCCCGGAGCTTGTTCGATCTCGGCTCGGGGGCTGCATCGAGTCTGAGCCACACGGTTTTATCTCTTTCAATACGGCGATGTTCAGCGACGGCGTACTGGTGGTGCTGCCTGCGCGAACCGTTTTGGAGCGACCGATCCAACTGCTGCATGTCGCGACCCAGCCGGAGAGCCTGTGCACGGTGCGTCATCTGATCGTTGCGGAAAACAGTGCCAAGGGAGAGATCGTCGAGAGTTTCGTCGGACAGGAGGACCTGAGTTATCTGACAGCCTCGGTGTGCGAAGTCGATATCGGAGAAAATGCGGCGGTGACGTTGCATAAGTTTCAGGCCGAGACGGCGAAGGCCTTTCATTTCGGCGGCATCTATGTCAAACAGGCTCAACACGGTCGGTTCGAACACCATAACTGCTCTTTCGGTGGGCTGCTTGTGCGCAGTGAAATCCATGTGGGCCTGGATCAGGCGTCGGAATGTCTGCTGAACGGCCTGTTTCTCGGCTCCGGCCGTCAGCACGTCGACAATCATACCCGCGTCGATCATTTCAAGCCTTACGGCATCAGCCGAGAAGTCTACAAAGGTATCCTCGATGAGCGGGCACGCGGGGTGTTTCAGGGGCGTATGATCGTTCATCAGGATGCCCAAAAGACCGATTCGAATATGACCAACCGGAATCTTTTGTTGTCTGTCGATGCTGAAATCGACACCAAACCGCAACTGGAAATATACGCCGACGATGTCAAGTGCGGCCATGGCGTCACGGTCGGCCAGTTGGAGGAGGAGCTGGTCTTTTATCTGCGCTCACGCGGGATCGATGAACCGAGCGCACGCAACATGCTGACCTTCGCCTTTGCCAATGAAATGGTGGAAAAAATCGAATACGAAAGCTTGCGGTCGCTGGTTCTGGAAGAGCTTATCAGCCGGCTGCCGCAGGCCAGTGCAATTAAGGAGTGGTTATGACGAGCGCAACCCAACAGGCCCCAATGCTGTCCATGTACGATACCTCTTATGATGTCAAAAGAATCCGCGCGGATTTTCCTATTTTGCAGGAAACAGTGCGCGGCAAGCCGCTGGTCTATCTCGACAACGCGGCGACCGCGCAAAAACCGAACGCGGTTATCGACTGCATCAGCCATTTTTACCGGCACGACTACGCCAACGTTCACCGTGGCATCCACACGCTGAGCGAGCGGGCAACCGCGGCCTATGAAGGGGCGCGGGCGAAGGTGCAACGGTTCATCAATGCGGCCAGCGAGAAAGAGATCGTCTTCGTGCGAGGGACCACGGAAGCGATCAATCTTGTCGTGCGAACCTATGGACAGGCGGTGCTGAAAGCCGGCGACGAGATTCTGATCACAGCGATGGAGCACCATTCCAATATCGTGCCGTGGCAAATGCTCTGCCGCGAGACCGGAGCGGTTTTGAAAGTAGCTCCCATCAACCGCAAAGGCGAACTGCTGCTGGGCGATTTTGAAAAACTGTTATCCAACCGCACCGCACTGGTGGCGGTGGCGCATATGTCGAATGCGTTGGGGACCATCAATCCGGTCGATGAAATCATCCATCTGGCGCATGCGCGCGCGATCCCGATCCTGCTGGACGGCGCCCAGGCCATCCCGCACATGCCGGTCGATGTGCAGGCCCTGGACTGTGATTTTTACGCTTTTTCCGGGCACAAACTCTATGGCCCCTCGGGCATCGGTGTTCTCTATGCAAAATCCGAGCACCTGGAAGCGATGCCACCCTATCAGGGCGGCGGTGATATGATCCGCCGCGTCACTTTCGAGGAGACCGAATACAACACGGTCCCCTTTAAATTCGAAGCCGGCACACCGAACATCGCCGATGCCGTCGCGCTCGGTGCGACGGTCGACTATCTGAACGAAATCGGCATGAAGGCCATCGCCGCCCATGAGCATCAGCTGCTGCAATATGCGACCGAACGGGCACACGAGATCGCCGGTCTGACGCTGATCGGTACGGCCGAGCACAAGGGCGCCATTCTATCGTTCGTGCTCGATCGCGTTCATCCGCACGATATAGGTACCGTACTGGACCATTTCGGGATCGCGATACGCGCGGGGCACCATTGTGCGATGCCGGTGATGGATTTCTTCGGCGTTCCCGCGACCGCCCGGGCCTCCTTTGCCATGTATAATACGTTTGAAGAAATTGATCGGTTGATGGAAGGCATTGAACAGGTGATCGAGGTATTCGGCTGATGATGGGTGAACTGCGCGAGCTCTATCAAGAGGTCATTTTCGATCACAACCGCAATCCGAGGAATTTTCGCGTCATGGCCGATGCCAACCGTAGGGTGGAGGGCTTCAACCCGCTGTGCGGCGACCGCCTGACGCTCTATCTGAAGGTCGAAGACGGCACCATCAAGGATGCCAGCTTTCAGGGCCAGGGCTGTGCCATCTCGACCGCTTCCGTTTCACTGATGACCGAACTGATCAAGGGCCAGACCGAACAAGAGGCCGAAGAGCTGTTTGAAGTTCTTCACAAGATCATCACCAGCCAGGATGAAGCGGTGAATCTGGAAGAGCTCGGAAAACTGGCTGTGCTGGCCGGCGTTCGTGAATATCCGGCCCGCGTGAAATGCGCGACGCTGGCCTGGCATACGCTGGTGGCGGCGCTGAAGAACGACCGCGACACCGTGACGACGGAATAGAGAGAGGGTGCTGCACACGGGGCTTCAAAAATTCACTTCCAAGTTTGCCCGGCCCAGCCTCAGCCTCAATGCGGTTGACGTAGCCCGGATGGAGCTTGCGGAATCCGGGGTGAACAAGCCCGTCAATCTCGGATTACGCCATCTCTTCATCCAGGCTATGTGCCGCAGTGGCGTTAAGTCAACAGTATTGAGCCTCAGCTTGGCCCTCGTTTACGGCGTGCCAGCCGTGAGCATAGCCACGAAGCGGCCCCGTGGCGTATTTTGAAAATCCGGATATGCCTGGATGAAGCGACCGACTGACCGGCTGCACAGGCTCCCTGACGGCCGTATGATCGGTTTCGCCGAATTCGGCGTCGCTGACGGTGCACCGCTGTTCTACTGTCACGGGCTCCCGTCAGCACGCCTCGAAGGACGGCTGTTCGACACCGCCGCAGTCCGAAACCGCGCCCGCCTGATTGCGATCGACCGGCCGGGTTTTGGGCTGTCCTCACCCAAAGCCCGATTTCAGCTTGCCGACTGGCCCGATGATGTGGCGAGCCTGGCGGACGCATTGGGCATCTCCCGGTTTTCAGTGCTGGGGGTCTCCGCCGGCGGACCGTATGCGCTGGTCTGCGGCTGGAAAATGCCCGGTTGGGTACAAAGGGTCGGTGTGGTCTGCGGGCTGGGGCCGGTCTATGACCCGGCCGCCCTTAGTGAAATGAAGCTTGCCTCGCGAATCAGTTTTTCCATTGCCCAACGCGCGCCGTGGCTGCTGCGCATCATTTATAACCCGCTGACGGTCCGTTATATCAGGCATCACCCTGAGGTTCTTTTTACGATATTGGGCTCCGGTGCCTGCTCCGCCGATCGGCGGGCCTTCGAGCGGAAGGATGTTCGGGAGATCTTGTGTGCATCCTGGTGCGAGGCCTTGATAGAAGGCGCCGAAGGTCCCTTGTCCGAATTGCAGCGATTTGTCGCGCCGTGGGGATTCGATCCGTCGACGATCGAAGTGCCGGTACACTTGTGGCACGGCAATGACGATACCGTGGTACCAGTCTCTCATGGACGCCGGTATGCACAGTCGGTCAAAGATGTTCGATCACGGTTTCTGGCAGGAGAAGGGCACTTTTCCGTTCCGATTCGATACGCCGATGAAATCGTACGGACTTTGGTCGCCGAGGAGGCTGCCCGAGAATAGCGATCGTTGGTCGATCATCCGTTCTCCGGACAGCCTCCTATACGTCGTTACTGCTGCTGTTGGACGGGCGCCGGTTTACTCGACATCAAATCGCTCATTTGCCGCTTGAAATTGTTCGTTGTTTCGGCCAAGTCGGCCTTATCCGTTCGATCCGTCTGACCAGCTTTCGATCGAGCCGGCGAGTTCCTCACCTTAGCCGAAAGCGAGGCGACACCGGCCATCACCGGCTGGATGAGCCGGTTATTGAATGAATCGATCGCCTGTTTGGACTGAAGCTGGGCGATCTTTTTTATGCGCTCGATTTGCATCGTGACAGGCCGGACGGCAACTTCGTCGAAGCGAACCTTCGCCTGGCGCGGAAATGCCTGAACCGTTTCCGCGGCATGGTGGATTCGGTTTTGCACCGGATGGATGACCTGCTGGTCGAGACGCTCTTTCAGCGCGTGGGGCGCCTTGCGGATCCTGTTCGAGACCTGATAAACCTGCGTCCGAGCCGGGTTGACAAGCCGTTCGTCAAGGGTCACCTTTGCCTGGTGAGGAAGCTCCTGCACCATTTTCGAGAGCTCGTGAGCCTGTTCCTTCAGATCATGAACCTGCTTCTTCGCAGGGTTCAGCACCCGGTCGTCGATGTTTCGCTTCGCCTGCCGAGGGATCTGTTGAACCTTTTCCGTGGTCTCATGAATGCGTTGGCGAACCGGATTGACCAGCTGTTCATCGATGCGTTCCTTTACCTCATGAGGGAGCTGCTGTGCTCTTTCCAGCGTTTTTTCTATCGTCGACTTCCGTGCCTCGACCAAATCCTTTTCCAGTTCGGCGATATTGGTCTGTTGGGTTGCCGTCGTTTTTTTCAATTCATCGATTGCTGCCTGTTGTTTTGCCATATCATCGGACAACTGGTGCAGCCGGGATTCATGATCCGCCCGTTCACGCTTCGCATCGAGCCATCTTTCTATTATGCGGGTGACGACCTCGTCATGCTTGTGGAGCAGGGCGTTGGCGAATAAGTCGCCGGTTGCCGTCTGTTGTTGGCCCGCGTCAGTCACACCTTCCTGCAGGCTGAAAGTATGCTCCAGCGTGTTCGTAATCTGGCTGATACGCTCATTGCGTTGGCACAGATGGGTTTCGAGGTCCACCGCTTTTTTTTCCGTCAATTCCAGCTTGTGGCCGAGTTCCGTAAGCGCTTTCGCCCCTTCGGTGAATGCGGCGCGCAACTCCGCCTGCCTGTTTTTGCTCCGTCGGGCCATGATCAGTCCGACCAATACGCTGGCGAGGATGGCGCCGGCGACGGCACCGGAAATGCCGGCATACAGTGGGTCGCTGAGGATGCCAGAATACCATTCTAGTTGTTCATGCTCGTTGTTTGATAGAGTTGGTTGCATAGTGATTGCTCGTTATTATTATTAAAATTCGAAAAATGGTGCTTTACATTCGCTATCACCACCAAGAAAATGGATCGATTTTTTCGCTGTTCTCAGTCGAACAGCCGTCGGAATGAGTCCGACCAGCGTGGGAAGGGGCACATGCCGAGGATTCGCTGCCGGCTTCGCTGACTTGTCCCGGTGCTTTTGGGGGTTGATCGTGTTTCTTTGTGTCGTTGTTGCCCTGTTTTCTGCTTGCGACGATTCTTGTATCGTTCCATACAAGGGATGTCAAGAATAAAAAAAAATTCTTGAAAGTTCAAGAAAAAAGTGATATCTGCAGAACTGATCTCAAATGGCAAGGCAGGATTCTGATTACGGTACCCATGATAGGGTAAGTTGTCGCGCTTGATCTCGCGCGCTTGGAATTAATCGGGACGGCGTAGAGAGATGTATGAGCAGCCGTTCGTTCATTGATTTCATTGTACATATCGAACACCTGTTTTTTTTCTTCTATAGCGGGAGAGTCAGTGCCGGCGCGTTGCCGGAGCCTAAACCTGACAGCATCTTTGTTAACTGGCCCAACAGGACAAACGTTCGTTTGGATGGCACGTCGTCACGTCGAACGTAGTACCAATTGCCCTGATACGGCACCGCAATCGCTGCATCGCTTGGTTGGGACGGGCGCCAGTGGATCGTGAGAAGCCCCCTGAACATCTTGTTCCATTCGAAAGGCCTTCCGTCACCGTCCTTGACCACGCTTACCTCGCCTTTCTGCTTCGCCTCGGCCGGCACCTGTACCGCCCACGAGAGCGCGTAGAGAATCTCCTGCATCGATCGGGTGTGCACCCAGATATCGCCCTCAAATGCCGGGCGCATTGCATTTTGAAGAATGAGGGAATCGAATTGCGGGTTGAATTTGTTACGATGTTTCAGATTGCTTAACGGGACGCCGAGCAGATCAAGCAGTTCATTGAGGTCACTCTCTGAATCACCTTTCTTGCGCAACTCACGGCGAACATTCAGCATGATCGGATTATCCGATGCTTCCCAGGTGTTCTTGAGTATTTCGCCATACTTCAGGTTGGCAGGGTTTTTCCAGTCCCAGCTCTCGATCGGGTAATGGTTATCGGGCACTTTGGTCAAAAAGACAACTCCGTGGCCGATGAGACGGTCAAGTAGGCGGGCCACACGGTTGAATTTGCGGTACTCCGGCGCTGTTTCCAAATCTGCGATCGATCCGTCAAAGCCGTTGGGAATATCGTTGATGCGCTGGACCACCAGCCTCAGTGCCGCATCACTCGACCAGCCCGTTTCCATCAGCATCGCAAGCGTTTCCAAGCTGACTGGGACCATCATGCGGCGAACGAACTCCTGACCCTGCAGAGGCGTATAGGTGATGGTCGGCGATTCACTGTAATCGATCGAGGGGCTGATGGTTCCGGTCGACGGGTTGGTCGAATAACTTCCGCCGATGCCGGCCGACTAATTCAGCTGCGTATTGATTACCGAAACATCGAGGAAGCCGGGGTTGTGGATAAAACGGGTCTGCACCAGGGCCAGCAGCAGCTGCTCCTCGGTAGTGACGGTGACGGCTTCGTTGAGGCGGTGCCGACTGCCGTGCAGATCAATCGAAGCGATGAGACTGCCGCAGCCGGACAGAGTTATTGCGGATGCAAACGATACGATCGCCAAAATAATGCGAATAAAAGTGACAGCGTTTATCATTGGTTCTCTCCTCCCAAGGTACAGTGATACTTGAATAACTGTAGTAGGCTGAATGGTGCGCACGGCACACCCTACATTTTCTGTCGCCGCAGAAGCGGGCCATAGGGCGCGCCGTGCGCACCATTTCGGGCTTGATACATTTGGACTTGATTCACGGTTGTTGGCCTCCACGCTGTATGCTCCGGCAACATAGGGCGAAAACGTGTTCATCGTTTGGTTTACCCATTCCGTACATGCCTCGCGCCCGCCTTTCAGACCCAATGCTGTTGAATTAAGATCGAGTACTCCTTCTCCCTCCGGGAGAAAGTTGGGATGAGGGGGGCCAAATGGCTAAGTTCCTTTGTTTATTGCCCCCTCACCCAACCCTCTCCCGCTGGAGAGGGCTTAAGTCAACAGCATTGGTGCGACACGAAGTTGCACGCATATTTATCAAGGAGACCTGAAACAATAGACAGGTC